>ERZ1034980.11-NODE-11-length-293280-cov-21.719850_pt1 | contig 293280 bp, 254 predicted proteins | sample MGYA00520622_ERZ1034980 | MGnify/ENA primary metagenome ERZ1034980 (study PRJEB33766, sample SAMN09781791) | gut metagenome | biome: gut microbiome | host: Homo sapiens | place: Madagascar | study: EMG produced TPA metagenomics assembly of the PRJNA485056 data... | reverse complement strand
TCAGAAAGATAAGGTGAACGTCATGAACAAAACAACCTACAGATATCACGTCAACGCCTTTGGGTGCGGTGACTGACGTGGGTGGGCGATGCACGGTTAATTGCGCTACCATTCGCGGTGTTCGAGCTGAGCATGTTGAGGTTGAGGTTGCTGTGAGCAGCGGACTTCCGGGGTTTCATATCGTTGGCATGACGGACGTGGCCATTCAGGAATCGCGCGTTCGCGTTAAAGCTGCTATCAGGTCGTCGGGTTTTTCCATGCCCAACGGGTTGGTGGTGGTGAATCTTGCTCCAAGCGCCCTGCGCAAAAGCGGCACAGGATTCGATCTTGCCATAGCTGTTGGCATTTTGATCGTTACCGGTCAGGTTCCACCAGACGTTGCCAAAGGAAAAATGCTCGTCGGGGAGCTTTCGTTGGAAGGCGCGGTGCGGCCCGTCGATGGTTTGCTGGCGTATTCGCTTGCGGCACGTGACCTAGGGTTAGACTTGGTCTGCGCCGCGTATGGATCCGAGATCGTCGAAATAGACGGCGTTCGGCAAGTGGGTGTGGGCATGCTGCGCGACGTGCTAACGGGCAGTTTCGTCCATATTCCCCAAATAGATTTCTCGGATAAGGGTTTTCAAGTTGATTATTCCGATATAGGGGGAAACGAGCCTGCCAAGCGTGCTCTTCAGATCGCAGCTGCCGGTTCTCATGGCATTCTTATGATGGGTCCGCCGGGGTCGGGGAAAACTATGCTTGCGCAGCGGTTGCCCACGATACTTCCGCCATTGACGAAAGACGAGGCCCTTGAGAGCGCGCTTGTTCATTCGGTTGCCGGTTTGGGGATCGGAGGGCTGCTGTTGGGTCGAAGGCCCTTCCGGTCGCCCCACCACTCCTCGACAGGCGCGGGCTTGGTGGGAGGAGGCACTCCTGTGCGTCCTGGCGAGGTTTCGCTTGCCCATAACGGTGTGCTCATGCTTGACGAGCTGGCTGAATTCAGACCTGCGGTTCTTCAGTTGATGCGGCAACCCATAGAGGACGGCCGGGTTCTCATAACGCGCGCCGACGGCACGGTGTCTTTTCCATCGAAGTTCATGCTGGTGGGTGCGACGAATCCGTGCCCATGCGGATACCTTGGCGACCCCGAGCGCAAGTGCACGTGTTCGGAGGCTCAAATCAGGGCATATCGAAACCGCATCGGCGGCCCGCTTATGGATCGGATCGACATGCACATAGACGTCAGGCGCGTTCCCGCAGACGAGGTTTTGAATGCAGGAGGGGGAACCTCGTCTTCTCAGTTGCGCGATGGCGTGATGGCATGTCGTGAATTTCGGAAGTGGCGGCAGGGCCGTGATGCCAGGCATAGTGTCGGTGCTTCGGAAGATCTTGTTAGATCATGCGCCTTATCCGATGCCGATCAGGCGTTTTATGAAAAGTCCTGCCGCCTTGGTCATATGAGTGGGCGCGGGATGATCAGGACGCTGTCGGTGGCAAGGACGATCGCCGATATGAGAGAGTCCGAACGCGTCGAGAAGCGCGATTTGTGCGAAGCGCTCGGTTTCAGAATTCGAGAGGCAGGTGATTGAGGTGCCGGAGAAGTTAAAAGGTGAAAGGCATGTCGTTCGTCGCGGCGGGGTTGGGTACCCAGTGGAACTCGAGGACCTCAGCGATCCTCCTGAATCCCTGTACTTGATAGGCGATCCTGCATCAATGGAGAGCAGCGGTTTGGCTGTTATCGGCTCGCGTCGAGCGACGCCTTATGGCCGAAGCTGCGCGAAGCGCTTTGCGCATCGTGCAGCAGAGCGCGGCGTCTTGGTTGTTTCCGGTGGCGCAAAAGGCTGCGACAGCGCCGCGCATGCAGCGGCTTTGGATGCGATGGGGAAGACCGTGGTGTTTCTTGGTGGTGGGTGCAACTGGATTTACCCCGCAGCGAACGCGCCTTTGTTCCAGCGTGTCGTCGATACAGGAGGGGCAATCGTGTCTGAGCATCCCTGGGACTTTCAGCCGCGTCCTTGGGCGTTTCGGCGAAGGAACCGCCTTATCGCGGCGATGTCTCAGGCTGTTTTGATTGTCGAGGCAGGTTTGCCTTCTGGCACGTTCACCACAGCAGATGAGGCACTTGACCTTGGACGTGAGGTTTTAGTTGTTCCTGGGGCGATAACCTCCGAGGCGTCTTTGGGGTCGAATCGGCTCCTTTGCCAAGGTGCAACCCCTGTGGTCGACGACGAGTCGTTCGACGACGCGTTGTTCCGCTGCTTTGGGCTGCTTGTTCAAGAAGGCGGCGCTAAGTCCACGGGTGGACCCGACGCCGATTCCCCTCAAGGCCGCGTCCTTGAGGCTCTGCGGGCTGCTCCGATGGATATCGACTCGCTTTACGACCTTGCTTCCGAAATCACTGGTTCTGGCGAGGTTCCCGTGTGGCTTATGGAGGCGCTTGCTGATTTCGAGGGTGCGGGTTTGGTTGCCAGGCAGCTTGACGGGCGGTGGAGTGCGGTCGTCCCCGATTATTAAGGCGAGATTGCGGGAATTGGCATTGCTTTGAGCGGTTTATGGTTCGCCTTCGTTTAGACTGAAGCGCATGGAAAAGACAGTATCTATAATCGGCGCCGGATTGGCAGGCAGTGAAGCCGCTTTGCAGTTGGCTCAGCGCGGCTTCAACGTTGTCCTTCATGAGATGCGCCCCGACGTCCAAACCGACGTCCACAAAACAGATTCGTGCGCCGAGTTGGTCTGCTCGAATTCGCTGAAAAGCAAGAAGCCCGAAAGCGCTGCAGGAATGTTGAAGACCGAGTTATCCGAGCTCGGCTCGTTCTTGTATGGATTCGCGCTTGACACCGAGGTTTCTGCGGGCGGCGCTCTTGCCGTGAACCGCGAGCTGTTCGCGGAGGCGGTAACGAAAGCCGTACGCGAGAACGAAAAGATCACGTTCGTTCGTGGCGAGGTTGATTCGCTGGAGCAGGCGGCAAAGGGCGCTGACGCCCTTGTGATTGCTACAGGCCCTTTGACAAGCGATTCTTTGGCATCGGCGCTGTCTTCCGTCATTGGCGGCGACTATCTGGCTTTCTACGACGCTGCGGCACCTATTGTCATGGCCGATTCGCTTGATATGACGAAGATCTTCAGGCAGAGCCGCTACGAGGATTCGGTTGGTGCCGATGGCGCGGCTCAGGGCGACTATCTGAACGCCCCGTTCACAAAAGAAGAGTACGAGGCCTTCATCGCTGAGCTTCTTCAGGCGGATCGCGTTATCATGCGCGATTTTGAAACCAAGGAACTGTTCCAGGCTTGCCAGCCTATCGAGGAGATCGCCCGAAAAGGCGCCGATGCACCGCGCTTCGGCGCCCTCAAACCCGTTGGTTTGACCGATCCGCGAACCGGCAGGCGCCCTTGGGCAGCTGTTCAGTTGCGCGCAGAGGATTCCGGCGAGAACAGCTTCAACCTTGTTGGCTTTCAGACGAACCTTAAGTTTGGCGAACAGAAGCGCGTGTTCCAAATGATCCCCGGTCTCGAGAACGCTGAGTTCGCGCGATACGGCGTCATGCATCGAAATACCTTCATCGATGCACCGCGTCTTCTGGATTCGACCCTTCAGCTTCAGTGCGCTTCGGATGCGCTTGGCATACCTGTGTTCACCGCAGGTCAGCTGTGCGGCACCGAAGGCTATTGCGAGGCTATCAGATCGGGATTGCACGTGGCTCTTTCCGTTGCGGCTCTTTTTGCCGGCATCGAAGCTCCGGTCCTTCCGCATGACACGGTGTTCGGCGCGCTTATCGACCACTCCGTCGACCCGAACACCACCGATTACCAACCCATGCACGTCAATTTCGGTATCATGGCGCCGCTCGATCAGCATATTCGCAACAAGCAGCAACGTTATGCCGCTTATGCCGAGCGCGGTTCCAAGGCTCTTGCGCAGTACAAGGAAGCCCTTGTGGCTTGCGGGTTGCTTTAGCATGAGCGAACCAACCGACGACAACGCGCTGTTGCGTCCAAAAACGCGCGCGTCTGCAAGAAAAGGGAAGAAAGGGGCTGGTAAAGCCCCTTCTTTCGATGAGGCTTCCATCGAGCGTGCTCGGTCTTTGACGGAGGATTACTGCTTCGAGCTTGAAGCGGAACGCGGTGCGTCACCTCATACGGTTCGTGCATACACGCGTGATCTTGACGCGTATATCTGCTGGTGCGCAACGCACGAGATCGACCCGCTCTCCGTTTCGCATCGCGATTTACGTGCTTATTTGGGAGACCTTGATCGTGCTCGCTATGAGCGGGCGACGGTGAATCGGCATCTTTCGTCGTTGCGCGGTTTCTTCCAGTGGCTGCATGTTAAGGGCATTATCGAAGGCGACCCTGCTAGTGCTCTTCAAGGCCCCAGAAGCAGTCGAAGCTTGCCGACCGTCATCGCTCCGAATGACATGGTCAAACTGTTGAGTGTCCGTTTCTCGCACGCAGATCAGGCAACCGATGAGCTTGCAAGGGCTGCTGCAATGCGTGACCAGGCTTTGTTGGAATTTCTGTATGCCTGCGGTGCCCGTATTTCGGAAGCTTCGGGTTTGCGCAGCGATTGCGTCGACTTCGATCAGTGTCAGGTGAAGGTTTTCGGCAAGGGCGGGAAAGAGCGCATCATCCCGCTTCACGACCTTTGCATCGAGACCATGAAGCGATATTTCTACGATTACCGGCCTGCGCTTTTGCGCGACAAGTCGTCGCCATATTTTTTCGTGTCGACGCGCGGGAACCAAATGGGTACCGATGCCATGCGCAAGATGTTCAAGGAGACGGTTCGCGAGGCCGGGCTTGACGATTCCCTCTCGCCCCATGACATGCGTCATACGTTTGCAACCGATTTGTTGGCTGGCGGGGCGGATCTGCGAAGCGTTCAGGAAATGCTTGGTCACTCCAGTTTGTCAACCACGCAGATCTACACGCATCTGACCCCCGCTCGTTTGAGACAGGTGCATCGTCAGGCTCATCCTCGCGGTTGATGGTCTGATCGCCGGCGAGGGCGCCAAGTGTGGGCGTAAGGCGTTCGAGGTCAAGCGCGGAGGGGTCGCCGGACGGATGCGCACGGGTCAGAGAATGACGATGAAGAACAGCAGACCCGTCGAAACCAAGACGAACATGATAGCCATGAAGAAGTAGAAACCGTACTTCTTGGAGAAGTCGATCGCGGCGCCGAACTGCTTGGGGAACTGCGTCGCGAGCTTGGCGACGGCCCCTACACCGCCTTTGCAATCTATGGCGCAGATGTTGATCGAACAATCCCTGGCTTCGTTTTTTCTTTTTGCGTGTTGGAAAGCTTGAGCGAGTCGGGGGAGGGGTGTCCTTGCGTTCGTGGTGGTCATCGTGACACACTTCATTTAATCCCTCCTTTCTTCCTGCTTGATCGTTTAATGCGATGGGAATATCGGAGGGCTTTTTATGATCGCCCCTACGCTCGGCGCGTGTTCCGCGCTTCGCGTGGGGTTCTTCTGCTGTTCTTTATCGAACAAACTTTTGTATTCTTGTGGTGCGGTTTCTCGCCATTTCCTCTTGGGAACAAGCGTTCTAAAATGAGACCGAAAGAGGAGAAGGACGGCTTTGGCCGTCGCGAATCATGAAGGGCGAAAGACCAATGGGGCAGAAGTCCATCGTCATAAAGGGTGCTCGCGAGCACAATCTGAAGAACATCGATCTTGAAATCCCGCGTGACGAGCTTGTCGTTATCACGGGTTTGTCGGGTTCGGGCAAGTCAAGCTTGGCGTTCGACACCATGTACGCCGAGGGTCAGCGCCGCTACGTTGAAAGCTTGTCCAGCTACGCGCGCATGTTCTTGGGGCAAATGAGCAAGCCCGACCTCGATAGCATCGACGGCCTTTCGCCGGCAGTTTCAATCGATCAGAAAACCACCTCGCGCAACCCGCGCTCCACTGTGGGCACCACTACTGAAATTTATGATTACCTGCGTCTTCTTTACGCGCGTGTTGGCGTTCCCCATTGCCCCGAATGCGGTCGCGAAATCAAAAAGCAGACAACCGACCAGGTAACCGACGAGATCATGCGTCTTGCCCCCGAAGGCACGCGCGCGATGATCATGGCGCCGGTTGTTGCTGGCCGTAAAGGCGAGTTTACGAAGCTGTTCAAAGATCTTGCCAAAGAGGGCTTCGCTCGTGTTCGCATCGATGGCGAGGTTCGTCGTTTGACAGATGAAGAAATCACGCTTAACAAGCAGATCAAGCACTTCATCGACGTCGTTGTCGATCGTGTGGTTCTGAAACCCCAGTCACTTGGTCGCGTGGCCGAAGCGGTTGAGCTTGCCACCACCATCGCCGAGGGACGCGTGCTGGTGCAGCTGCTTGACAAGAACGGTGACCCGCTTGGCGAAAGCAAGGTCTCGTCGGGCGCTAAGGGCGGCTTGGGCCCGGGTGAGCATGTGTTTTCGCTTGCGCTTGCATGTCCCGAGCACGGCCATTCCATGGACGAGCTTCAGCCGCGCGATTTCTCATTCAATGCGCCGTACGGCGCTTGCCCCGATTGCACGGGCATCGGCAGTCGCGAGGAGGTCGACCCCGACCTTCTTGTCCCTGATAAGACCCTGTCTCTTTCCGAAGGTGCCATTGCGCCGTTCAAGTCGGGCAATTATTTCCCTCAGGTTATCAACGCTGTGGCGAACCATTTGGGCGCTGATGACCAAACGCCGTGGGAGGACCTTCCCGCAAAGGTACGCAAAGGCATTCTGCATGGCGTGAAAGGTCGCGTTCGCGTCGATTACCACACCGTTGACGGCCGCGAAACCTATTGGTACATCGAGTGGCATGGCGCTATCAAGGCCATCGAGGAAAAGCTCCACGACGCCTCAAGCGACATGCAACGCGAGAAGTACCAGCAGTATTTCTCAACCATTCCGTGCCCTACGTGCGGCGGAAAGCGTCTGAAACCCGAAATCCTTGCCGTTACCATCAATGGCAAGTCCATCTTCGACGTCTGCAACCTCAGCGCTCGCGATTCGCTCGTGTTCTTCAAGGGCTTGTCGTTCTCTGGAGCCGATGAGCGTATTGCCGGCCCCATCGTCAAGGAAATCATCGCGCGTTTGCAGTTCTTGGTGGATGTCGGTCTTGACTACCTGACGCTTGAGCGCGCTACTGCCACGCTTTCCGGTGGCGAGGCGCAGCGTATCCGCTTGGCCACGCAGATCGGCGCCGGCCTTATGGGTGTGCTTTACATTCTCGACGAGCCTTCTATCGGCTTGCATCAGCGCGACAACGAAAGGCTCATTGCCACGTTGCAGCGTCTGCGAGATTTGGGCAACACCGTCATCGTTGTCGAGCACGACGAAGACACCATCCGTACTGCCGACTACGTGGTCGATATGGGCCCGGGTGCCGGCGAGCTAGGCGGTTACGTCGTTGCCGCAGGCAAGCCTGAAGACATCATGGCCAATCCCGAATCGATCACCGGGCAATACCTTTCGGGCGCGAAGGAAATCGCTGTTCCGAAAGAACGACGCAACCCGAAGAAGGGCAAGATCAAGTTGGTCGGCGCTTCCGAGAACAATTTGAAGAACGTTTCGATCGAAATTGAGCTCGGCACGCTGACGGTTGTCACGGGTGTTTCAGGTTCGGGCAAAAGCTCCCTGGTAACCGATACCTTGGCGCCGATCCTCTCCAACCAGATCAACCATGCGCGCAAGCGCACGGGCGCATATCGCAAGATCTCCGGTCTTGAAGCAATCGACAAAGCGATCAACATCGATCAGAGCCCCATTGGCCGTACACCACGCTCGAACCCCGCAACGTATATCGGCCTCTGGGATGACATTCGCGCGTTGTTCGCTTCGACAAGCGAGTCGAAGGCGCGCGGTTACTCGCCGGGCCGTTTCTCGTTCAACGTGAAGGGCGGTCGTTGCGAGGCATGCAAGGGCGATGGCCAGATCAAGATCGAGATGCACTTCCTTCCCGATATTTACGTCCCCTGCGAGGTTTGCGGCGGCGATCGTTACAACCGCGAGACGCTTCAGGTTACGTACCGCGGCAAGAACATTTCGCAGGTGCTTGACATGACCGTTGACGAGGCGCGCGAGTTCTTCACGAACATCCCGGGCATCAAGCGAAAGCTCGATACGCTTCACGATGTCGGGTTGGGCTATATCAGGCTTGGCCAGCCTGCAACGACGCTTTCCGGCGGCGAGGCGCAGCGCGTCAAGCTCTCCAGCGAGCTGCAGAAACGTCAAACGGGCAAAACGTTCTATATTCTGGACGAGCCCACTACGGGCCTTCATTTCGAGGATGTCCGCCAGTTGCTTGAGGTTCTTCAGCGTCTTGTCGACGCCGGCAACACCGTGCTTGTCATCGAGCACAACCTTGACGTCATCAAGTCGGCCGACCGCATCATCGATATGGGTCCCGAGGGCGGCGACGGCGGCGGCACGGTCGTGGCGTACGGAACCCCCGAGCACGTCGCCGAGGTTCCTGGTAGTTATACCGGTGCGTTCCTTAAGAAGATCCTCGCCAAGTAGTATCATCAACGGCTATGGATAAGCGAAAACGAGAAATAATCGCCTTGGTGCTTTTGATGGCGCTGCTTTTAGGCGGCGCTGGGTTCTTCGGGTTCTACCTGACTAACGGTCACAAGTGGAACCTGGCGGCAACCACCATCGACGATACCGTGGGAAACATGGACGGCTACGTGGTTGTGCTCTATGAGGGCACTGACACGCCGCAGGCAGCCCCTGTCAAGCCGATGGCTGATGTCCGTGTTTCGTCTACGGTGTTGCTGGCGGACACCAAGAAGTCGTACGGCGACAAGGGCGCCAACGTGTTTTCGCTGCGTACCAACGATTTCAGGTACGCCGAGTCCTTCGTGCTTTTACATGACGGGTACCGCATCGGTTTCATGCCGGTAGACAAAGACACGCCGTATCTTTCCATTGATAGGCAGATCGCCCTTTTCGCCCAGCGCCATGTCGATATCGTCGTGGCATTGGAGTACTCCGAGAACGAATATCTCGAGTCGGTCGATGGCGTCGACGTCATCTTGCAGCTTGGCGAATCCCCGAAAGATGAACCTATCGAGTCTGATGGGCGTGGTGACTCGTCGTCCGAGAATCAAGAATCTGCCGAGGGAGAATCGGCTGACGATGAACCTCGCGGGACGGCAACCGAAGACGGCCAGAATGCAGACAACGTCGAATCATTGACTGCCGCCGAGCAAGCCGAGATCGAGAAGAAAGCCGAAGCTGCACGTGCGGAAACGGCGGCAAAATCTGCGCTTGATGCAGAGAAGGCCGCTTCGGCTGAATCAGCGTCTTCTGCCGCTTCTTCGGCTTCGAGCTCGGCCTCTGCTGCCTCGACGCATAAGTTGAAGAAGAGCAACGCCTATGTGGTGGATCGTCGCGATCGCGGAACCATTGCTGCGGTGCTCATCTCGCCGAACAACATCATCTCAACGAAGACCATTTCGGAATAAGTCATTCTAATCAAAGCATCAAACAAACGACCGCCTAATGGTTCGGGCGGTCGTTTGTTTGATGCTTGCTATTCAAGCGACCGATCAACTGGGCAGTCGCATATTTTCCGTTTGCTGTTCAAGCGTTCTGCGCGGTGCTTACGCGTTTCGTCACTACGCGATCACTTCGAGCGATGACCCTTGCGGACCCGATTTCACCACGATCTTCCGATCGATTGCGGTTTTCAGCTCGTCCACGTGACTGATGATTCCGACAAGCCTATTGCCAGTCGAAAGCTCGGCGAGCATGTTGATGGCGTTCGCGAGCGATTCATCGTCAAGCGTCCCAAAGCCCTCGTCAATGAACATCGAGTCAAGCTGGATTCCGCCCGCAAGGCTTTGAACGACGTCGGAGAGTCCCAAAGCCAAGCAAAGTGACGCTTCAAACGACTCGCCGCCCGACAATGTCGACGCATCGCGCGACTTGCCGGTGAATCTATCGAATACATCCAGGTCGAGTCCCGTTTTTCCCGAAAGCGTGGCACTTGCTTTCCTTCTGAGCTCGAAGCGCCCGCCCGCCATCAATGCCAAGCGAGCGTTTGATGCCGCGATCACCATGTCGAAGTAAATCGTTTGCACGTAGGTTTCGAATGATATCCGCTGCGATCCTTTCAGCGTGCCGCACGCCACGTCGGCAAGAAGGGAAAGCTCTCCGTACTCCTTGCGGGTTCGATCGGTCTCTTTGAATTCCTCTTCGATGCTCGAAAGCGCCCGCTCGTTAACGGCTATTCTTTTTTCATACGGCTCCAGTTCGTTGGCGATCGTTTCAAGTTGTCTCTGAAGGGTCTCTTTGCGGGCTGCCAGTTCTTCTATGTCAAGTGCGTCGATGCGTGCGATTTCTGAACGAAGCGCCTGTTCTTTGCCTGTTTCCTCTACCACTTTGCTGCGCGCTGCCTCAAACGCAAGCCTGGCGCCTTGCGATGCTTCTTCAAGCTGGTTTTTGCGTTTGATCAGGGCGTCGATGTTCGCGCGAAGTTGTTGCTTGTCTGTGTGGCCGTGGTTTTCCAGCTCAGCGGTTTTTTCTGCGAGCTTGCTTTCCGCAACGGCTGAAAGAGTTTGGGCGTGGGTGGCTTCTTGATCGAGGGATGCTTGCTGCAGTTTGAGCTTCTCGATCCTGCTTTGGGTGCGCTCGATTTCCGTCGCTGTCCTTTTCGCTTGCGTTTCGGGATCGCCCAAAGAGGCGCATTCGGTTGCGAGCTTCGCAGTTTCCTCTTTCAGTTTTGCTGCAGCGGCGTCAAGATCATCGCGTTTACCGAAACGCTCTTCCAAAGAGACCAGGCGGGTTTGCCTTTCCTCGTATCGCGCCTTCGCGCGTGCGCATGCGGCTGAAGCTTCAGTTGCGGTTGCTTGCATTTTGGTTGATAGCTGTTCGAGCCGTTCGATTTCTTCTTTAGAAGGCGCAGATTCGACAAGAGAAGCTTTGCGGGGGTGGTTTTGCGAACCGCAAACGGGGCAGGGAGATCCTTCCTCAAGTTCCTGCGCAAGGATGCCCGCCTGGTTGTCAAGGTAGGCTTTTCTTGCGGCGCGCGATTCCTCGAGAGCGCGATCGCTTGCCTGCTGGGCATCACGATAGTGTGCCTGCTCTTGCAAAAGACTTGCATTCGCCTGTGCGGATTCACTGAGGGCTTCATCGAACTCGCGACGCGTTTCGTCGAGCCGTTTCCGTTCTTGTTTCAGCGCCTCGATTTTTTGTGTAAGGTCGCGTTGCTTTTGGGTGAGATCGATAAGGCTTGCCTGCGTGGCAAGAAGTTCCTTGAGCAGGGATTCTGCCGCCTCCGCTTGCGTCCTTGATTCGCTTGCGGCTTTAACTGCGCTATCGCGCGCATTCACTGCGGCATCGAGATCGATTCTGACTCGTTCTGTTTCATCGACAAGCTGCATCAAACGCTGCGCTTCTTCGATTTTCGAGGGCAAGGAAGCAAGTTCGGGCTCGTTAGCCTGAGTGGCTTCAAGGCGGGTCTTCGCTTCGTCCATGACAGTTTGAGCAAGAGCTAGTTCTTGCTCCAAACGTCGGCGCCGTTCCTCCATCGAGGCACGTTGCTTCGCTTTGGCAAGTTCGCTTTCGGTGTTTTGCAGCTGGCTACGCTTTTCCTTATTCGCGGCGGCAAGCGTCTGCGCCTTTTCCTTGTCCGCTGAAACGGCGTCTCCCACGATGCCCTTCAATTTGTCGGCGTCGATCGCGCCAAGAGCGATCATACGATCAACCTCGGCAAAACCTTCGCTTTCTGGGTTCAGGTTAACTTGACGCGCAAGGGAGGCAATGCGCTCGTTTGCACGCTCGTTCGCGTTTTTCAGCGCATTCGCCTTCGACTTGAGCTCGTTTTGAAGCGCCTCGTAGGGGGCTGTGCTGAAAATATGGCGGAAGATGTCGGCGCGGTCTTTCGTGTTGGCGTTCAACAGCTTCTTGAATTCGCCCTGCGCGATCATCGCGATCTGCTCGTATTGGCTTTTCGTCACCCCAAGCGTTTCCCTGATTTTCGCATCGACGGCAACGGGGCCGGTTTCGATACTGCCGTCGGGAAGGTGCAGTTCGGCCGCGGCTTGCTCGGTCGCCATGCCGCTTCCGCGTTTGGCGGGCCTTTCGTAGCGCGGGTTCCTGACGATGCGGTATTCCTTGTCGCGGTAGGCGAACGTCAGGTCGACGAAGGTTTTAGTTGCCGGGTCGGCGAAGTCGCTTCGAAGATTCGCTGCGCTTCTGGTTTCGCCCGCGGGCATGCCGAACAATGCGAAGGAAATCGCGTCGAAGATGGTGGTCTTTCCCGACCCCGTGTCGCCGCAGATAAGGTACAAGCCCGATGAGCCGATCTTTTCGAAGTCGACGGTTGTTTCTTGTGCATAAGGGCCGAATGCGCTGATGATAAGCTTGATGGGCCTCATTTGGCATCACCGTCTTCCATGCATGATTCAAGCACGCGCTGAAACGTCGAGCGCTGCAAAGGGGAAAGGGGTCTTCCCAGACGTTCTTCGAAGAACTCCTCGAAGAGCTGACTGGGAGAGAGATTGAGTTTTTCTGGCTGCATCGCGACGTCCTTTTGGGCGTTCATGCGATCGAGGGTTGCTTGATAGTCGAGCTCCATCATGTTGGGGTAGACGGCGCGCACCCGCGCAAGCGCATCGATGATGGGGTTCTCGTCGGTTAGCGTGACGTGCAGGTAGTCGTCGGCTGGTGCTGCGTCCACCACGTCCTCGCTGATCAGATCTGCCAGGGGTCCTTTGATCTCGCGCATGTTATGTAGCGCCTGAATTTCGACGAATTCGATATCTATCTGGCCTTTTTCGCCAAGTGTGACCAAAGGGAAGCGTTTCTCTTGGCCTGCTTCCGAGAAAGAGTACTTCAAGAGCGATCCCGCATAGCGCATGTTCTTCTTGCCGAGCGGTTGCGATTTGTGGATGTGACCCAGGGCCACATAGTCGAACTGGTCGAATATCGAGGAGTCGACTTCGTCCAAACCGCCTACCGAGGCAAGCTCCGAATCGGATGTTTCGGGCTTTTGCGATCCGAACGAGACGAACTGATGCACCAAGGCAACGTTCCTTTTGGCGTAATTGATGTCTTCGTGTTGCAGCATCGTCTTGATGGCGGCGGTGTAGTCGGTTCCGATCTCGTCGTCGGGGAAGAACGCGCGCACGTTCACGGGCTTCACGAACGGCAGCAGCCAAAACGTCACCGTGCCGTGCTCGTCGGCAAGGTTGAAATGGTCGATCGAGCCCATGAAGGAGCCGGAGATGTGAATGTCGGCATCGGACAGTATTCCGTTCGCATACGACAAACGCTCGGCGGAGTCGTGGTTTCCAGGGATGATAAAGCACTTCACTTGGGTTTTGGCCAGTTCTGTGAGAAACCAGTCGGCAAGACCGACGGCCTCTGCCGAAGGCTGCGGCTTGTCGTAGAAGTCGCCCGCGATCAGGACCGCATCGAGTTTCGGCGTGGCTGCGGCTTCGCGCTTGATGCGTGAGAGAATTTGTCGAAGGGCAAACTTCTGGTCGTCGATCAGCGAGAAGCCGTCGACGCTTTTCCCAAGATGCAAGTCGGCTAAATGAAGGAATCTCATGGCATGGTCGTTTCTGGATTGAATCCGATTCGCTTTGCTGTGTCGTTCATCGGATTATAAACGCTGGGGGCGGGGATATCGTGCGTTGCTCTTGCAGGGGCTTTGATTGCGGTTGCCTTTGCTATACTTCAACGCGTTGAACCCGCACGATAAGCACGGTAAGCGTGAGAATATGCAACCCTCGCATCCCGATTTCGAAAACGAACCCATAGACGAGCACGACTTGTGGTCGGGCTCTCACTATGCGTCCGCGGAAGATGCCGATTTCGACCCTGAAGAAGAGGCTGCACGAGCACGCGCCAGCCAAGAAGAGAAGATCGCGCGCATCAAGCGTCAGCTTGACAGCGTCCCCACGCTTCCGGGGTGCTACTTGTGGAAGAACGCTCGCGGCGAGGTTATTTACGTAGGTAAGGCCAAGCAGCTTCGCGCGCGCATGCGCCAGTACGTGAACTTCCAGGACGATCGCGCGAAGATCCCTTTGCTTGTCGAGCAGATCGACTCATTCGAGTACATCGTCGTTGGCAACGAACACGAGTCGTTGGTTTTGGAGCGCGAGCTCATCAACCAGTACACGCCGTACTTCAACGCCGACTTCAAGGACGACAAGTCATATCCTTTCATTGCTCTTACCACGGGTGATGCTTTTCCTGCCATCAAGTTCACACGTGAGAAGCGCCGTCCCGACACGCGTTACTTCGGTCCCTTCACTGACAGCCGCGCTGCCCGCACGATGATCGACGCGGTGCGCAGGATCGTTCCGATTTGCTCCACCTCGTGTGCCGACTGGCGTGCTTTGCAGCGTCGTCAGGAAAAGGGCGAGCTTGCCCTTTCGAACACGCGCCCCTGCTTCGATTACCATGTGGGGCTTGGCCCCGGGGCATGTTGTGGGCAGATCCGTCCCGAGGAATATGCCGAGAACGTCAAGCGCGTAGCTCGCTTTCTTGAAGGCAACCACGGCGAGTTCATCCGCGACATGACCGAAGAGATGCAGGCTGCGGCTGCAGAGCTCGACTTCGAGCGCGCGGCGCGCATCAAAAGCCGCATCGATGCCGTGAAATCGCTTAACGACAAGCAGCATGCCGTTACCTCGCATAACATGAACGCCGACGTCATCGGCTTGTTCCGCGAGGAAACCGTTTCGGCGGCGCACGTGTTCATGGTCCGCGAGGGGCGCATCATCAACTCGAACGAGTTCGTTCTCGATCGTGGGCGCGACGTTCCCGACGAGGATTTGCTCCATATGTTCTTGCTGCGCTATTACGAGGCTTCGACGTCGATTCCGCGCGAGGTCATCCTTCGCGAGATTCCCGAAGACGTGGCGGCAATGGAAGGCTGGCTCACTCAGAAGCTTGCGAGCGTTCACGGAGCCAAGGTGCGCTTCGTCGCCCCGCAGAAGGGCGAGAAGGCCGAGCTTGTGACAATGGCCGAGAAGAACGCCCAGCATACGCTGCTGCGCTATAAGGTTCGCACCAACTACGACGACAAGCGCATCAATGACGCTCTGCTGCAGCTGGAAAGCGCGCTTGGCATGGACAAGCCGCCGCTGCGCATCGAGTGTTTCGACATCTCCACCAACCACGGCAGCTACACGGTTGCCTCGATGGTGGTGTTCACCAACGGCAAGCCAGACAAGAACCAATATCGTCGCTTTAAGATAAAAGCCCAGCTCGATGAAGCGAACGACTTCCTCTCGATGCAGGAGGTCATGTCGCGCCGTTACGCCCCCGAGCGTATGGCCGACGAGCGTTTCGGTAAAAAGCCCGACCTCATCATCCTTGACGGCGGCAAACCGCAGCTTTCGGCGGTCATGGAGATGTTCGACAAGATGGGCATCGACGACATTGCCCTTGCGGGCCTTGCAAAGCGAGACGAGGAACTGTTCGTTCCTTGGCAAGATACCGGCCCCGTCGTGCTGCCAGGTGGTTCGGCGTCGCTTTACCTGGTGAAGCAGGTGCGCGACGAGGCGCATCGTTTTGCTATCACGTTTCACCGCGAGCTGCGCGGTAAGGGAATGACCTCAAGCATCCTCGACGAGGTTGCCGGCATGGGCCCGGTGCGCAAGAAGGCGCTCCTGCGTCACTTCAAGTCGTTCAAGAACTTGCGTGAGGCTTCGCTTCAAGAGATCAAGGATGCGGGTGTTCTGCCAGTCGAGGTAGCCGAGGAGTGCTATCGCGTGCTGCGGCAGTATAATGACAAGACGGAAAAGGTTTCCGCCGAGGCAAAAGAACAACAGGTCGAAGAACCTCTAGACGAATGATCGGCGTGGATGAACGTCCAGGCGCAGCGGGATTTCCCGGCGCATCAAGATGATTCAGCGAGTTAAGGAGCAGCTCATGACCGAGCAGAACATCGACGAGTCGTCGTTGCCCGAGTTGGTGATCATCAGCGGCATGTCGGGCGCAGGCCGAACCGAAGCCCTGCATATTTTCGAGGATTTGGGCTACTTCTGCGTTGATAACTTGCCGCCTGCGTTAATCGGCGAGCTTGTCAGCATGAACGACGTACCCAGTCAGCCTGACGGCTCCCGCAAGCTTTGCATTGTCTGCGATGCGCGTACGCGCTCGTTCTTCGCAAGCATGCGTGACGCCCTTGCCGATCTGGACGCTAAGAAAATCCCGTTCACCATTGTCTTTTTGGATGCCGATGACGAGAAGCTCATCGCCCGCTACAAATCGTCGCGCCGCCGTCATCCGTTGTGCGCCGACGGTGCGAGCATTTCCCGCGGTATCTCTCGCGAACGCGACCTTTTGTATGACCTGCGCGAGCATGCCGATTTGATTATCAACACCACCGACCTCACGCCGGGTGAGCTGCGTTCGCGTCTGTACGCCGAGTTCTCCACAGGCGAGCGTCGCGAGGGTTTGGCCGTCGTTGTGTACTCGTTCGGCTTCAAGCACGGGTTGCCCGAAGATGCCGACCTGGTCATGGACGTGCGCTACCTGCCCAACCCGTTCTACGATCCTAAGCTTCGCTATCTAACCGGTTTCGACGCGCCGGTGCGCGACTTCGTCATGTATCGCAAGGAAACCGAGAACTTCCTGAAGGCATGGGAGGCGCTTCTTGACACGGTCATGCCCGGCTATGTCGACGAGGGCAAGCAGCAGCTCGCCATTGCCGTTGGCTGCACGGGTGGTCAGCATCGCAGCGTGGTTTTGGCCGAAGAGACGGGCAATTACCTGCGTCAAAAGGGATATCGCGTCAGCGTCGCCCATCGCGACCTTGCGCTGGCCGAGCGCGCCGACGGCACGCTGGTGAACGCCGATCCCGCCGGTTGCGACCCTGCGGTAGAAGGCGATTGCGCCCATAAGGCCGGTGCGTGATGCTTCAAAAACTCCCTATCGACGTCACGGGCCGCGTTGCGGCCGTGCGCGCTGGCATCGGCGCGCCCCGAAAGGGCAAGCCCGCGCAGACGCCGCCGTTCACCCATGATCCCTCCGCTACCGGTGCCTTCGATTCGCTTTCCGAGATCGAGGCCCCTTCGGTTGACGGACGTGCTCCCAAGGCCGTCGTCATCGGCGGCGGAACGGGTGCCCCTATGTCCATTCGCACTCTGCTTTCTATGGGAGCCGAAACCTCAGCCGTGGTGGCTATGGCCGACGATGGCGGGTCAACCGGCATCCTGCGCGACGAGGCGGGTGTTACGGCTCCGGGCGACGTTCGCAAATGCATCACCGCTATGGCAGCCGATCCGCATGACCCGCTTACCGCCGCGTTCAAACTGCGTTTTTCGTTTGCCGAGAACCATACGCTGGGCAATCTGATGCTTTCAAGTTTGGAAGTCACCAGCCGCAGTTTTCCCGAGGCGATCAGGATCTGCGAGCGCATCCTTAACGCCCGCGGGCATGTGTACCCATCTACGCTCAATCGCGTGAACCTCGTGGCGAAGACGCGCGATGGTCACGTGCTCGAGGGTCAGGCCGTTGCCTGTCACTCACGCAGCGCTCTTGAAACCGTCAACTTGCGTTCGACCGAGCCGATCATTGCTTATGAGCCGGCTCTCCAGGCAATCCGCCAGGCCGATCTTATCGTTTTGGGTCCAGGCTCGCTGTACACGTCCATCATCCCGAACTTGCTTGTTCCGGGCATCGTCGATGCCATTTGTGAATCGAAGGGCAAGACGTTGTTCGTGTGCTCGCTTGCCGACATGCAAGGCGAAACGTGGGGTTTGAACGCCTATGAGCATTTCGAGGCGCTTGAGAAGCACGGCCTTTCGGGGCTTCTTGACTTCATGCTGGTCCATAAGCCCGCGACAGGTGGGCCGAACGTGCGCGAGAGCATGACGTACGGCGTCGACAACGATACCATGCGCGCAAGGCCGGTCATTGCTTCCGACGAGGTCGTTGCCGCCATCGAGTCGCATGGCACGCGCGTCATCCAGCGCGATTTGGTTGACGGCATGCGTCCCACCTGGCACGACCCCCGTAAAATGCAGGCCGCGTTCGTGGAGGTGCTGGAACTGTGTCGTTCACCTCGGATGTGAAAGAAGAACTCTCGCGTGTCGAGCCCGTGTGCTCGCATTGCGACCGCGCGCAGCTTGCGGCTATAATCCGCATAGAGGGCACGCTGTTCTTCAGCGGCAAGAACCGCTATCGCGTCGAGGTGGCAACCGACACGCCTTCCGTCGCGCGCTTGGTCATTCGCCTGGTGCACGAGATTTACGGGCTGAAAACCGAGCTCACTGTTCGCAGAAGCGTCTTGCATCAAACGCCGAACTACCTGATCAATATCCCTGTTCAGCCTAAGCTCGCCGAGGCGCTCGTCGATCTTGGCGTGCTTGGCGAAGACGGCCTCGAGCTTGGCATCAAACCGTCGCTGGTGAACAAGCAGTGCTGTGCCGCGGCGTATCTGCGCGGCGCGTTTTTGGGCAGCGGTTTCGTTTCCAATCCGCGCGGCGACTTCCATTTCGAGATCACCGTCGAAAGCGAACCGCTTGCAAACGGTCTAGTCGAGCTGATGGCCGAGAAGGGGATAGCGGCTCGCGTCCAGCAGCGTCGCAATTCGTACATGGTGTACCTGAAAAGCGGCGAGGCCATCCTTGAGTTCTTGGCTTTCGTCGGCGCGCACCACGCTGCCATCGTCATGGAGGACGCTCGCGTGGTGAAAAGCGTGCGCAACGATACGAACCGCCTGATCAACGCCGAGGTCGCCAACCAGATCAAAACCGCGAACGCCTCGTTCGACCAGATTTACGCCATGCGCATCGTCCTTGAGACGTACGGTCTGGACAACCTGCCGCCTGCGCTGCAGGAAATCATCCGCCTACGGGCCAAACATCCTGATGCCACGCTCAAGGAATTAGGGGAGTACGCGTCCCCTCCGCTTTCGAAATCAGCCGTATACCATCGCGTTCGCCGAATCGAGCAAATGGCGCGCGAGGTTAAGGGGTAAAATGAAATAGTACGTTGTCCGAGAGGGACGACGCTAACCTTAGCTTCATGAACAGTATCTTGATGAAAGGGGATACGAATGGCTACGAAGGTTGCTATCAACGGTTTCGGGCGCATTGGCCGCCTTGTCTTCCGTGCAGCCGTGAACGATCCGGAACTCGAGGTCGTGGCAATCAACGATCTGGGCGACATCAACACCATGGCCCATCTGTTGAAGTACGATTCCGTCCATGGCCGCGTGTACGACTCCGTTACGGTTGATGGCGACGTCATCACCGCCGACGGCCACTCCTTCAAGGTGTGCTGCGAGCGCGAGCCGAAGAATCTCCCCTGGGCTGAGCTCGGCGTCGACGTTGTCGTCGAGGCCACCGGCTTCTTCCGCGATGGCAACACCGCCAAGGACCACATCACCGCAGGTGCTAAGAAGGTCATCATCACCGCTCCCGGCACCAACGTTGACAAGACCATCGTCATGGGCGTCAACGACAAGGACTACGACAAGGAAAAGGACAACATCGTCTCCAACGCGTCCTGCACCACCAACTGCCTTGCTCCGTTCGCCAAGGTCCTGCTTGAGAACTTCGGCATCAAGCGCGGCCTGATGAACACCATCCACTCCTATACCAACGACCAGCGCATCCTGGATGTTCCCCACAAGGACCTGCGCCGCGCTCGCGCAGCTGCCCAGAACGTCATCCCCACCACCACCGGTGCCGCCAAGGCCGTTGCTTTGGTTCTCCCCGAGCTTCAGGGCAAGTTCGACGGCTTCGCAGTGCGCGTTCCCACCCCTGACGGATCGCTTGTCGACCTTACCGTTCAGCTCGAGCGCGAGGTCACCAAGGAAGAGGTCAACGCCGCTATGAAGGCCGCCGCAGAGGGCGAGCTTGCCGGCATCCTCGAGTACACCGAGGAGCCCATCGTTTCCAGCGACGTCATCGGCAATGCTCATTCGTCCATCTTCGACGCCCAGCTCACCATGGTTCCGGGCGGCAAGTGCGACACCATCAAGTGCGTTTCTTGGTACGACAACGAGTGGGGTTACTCGAACCGCGTCAAGGATCTCGCTAAGATCATGCTCTAAAACCGGGCACTGCGAAGGGGCGGCCAATCGGTCGCCCCTTCTTGCATTCCCAATGGAAGATGAAACCATGACCCGTTTTATCTGCAGCGGGTCGATGAACAGGAGGAAACGATGGCCGATCTGAAGACGATCGATCAGCTGGATGCCTCGGGCAAGCGCGTTGTCATGCGCGTCGATTTCAACGTTCCCGTGAAGGACGGCGTCGTCACCGACGACACGCGTATCAAGGCCGCCCTTCCCACTATCAAGCACCTTCTCGAGCAGGGTGCGCGCTTGGTTCTCATGAGCCATCGCGGTCGTCCGTCCGGCGAGGGCTTCGAAGAGGAGTTCTCCCTTCGCCCCGCGGCGCTGCGCTTGTCCGAGCTTTTGGGCTCGCCTGTCGTCTTCGCCACCGACGTGGTCGGTCCTGACGCTCAGGCCAAGGCCGCTTCCCTTAAGGACGGTCAGGTTCTCCTTATCGAGAACCTTCGCTTCGACAAGCGAGAGAAGAAGAACGACCCTGCATTCTGCGAAGAGCTTGCCAAGCTTGGCGAGGTTTACGTGAATGACGCGTTCGGCACCGCTCATCGCGCGCACGCTTCCACGGCTGGCCTTGCGAACCTTTTACCTGCATACGCCGGCTACCTCATGGCCAACGAGGTTTCAACCCTTACCGGCATGCTCGATCAGCCCAAGCGCCCCTTCGTGGCCATTCTCGGCGGCAGCAAGGTTTCCGACAAGATCCAGGTCATCGATGCGCTTATGGATAAGGCCGACACACTCATCATCGGTGGCGGCATGTGCTTCACCTTCCTTCTTGCTCAGGGCAAGAAGGTCGGCACTTCTCTTAAGGAAGGGGATTGGGTCGAGCGCGCTGGCGAGATGATCAAGCGCGCAGCCGAAAAGGACGTCAAGCTGCTTCTGCCCGTTGACGTCGTTGTTGCCGACAAGTTCGCTGAAGACGCCAATACCAAGACCGTCACCGTCGACGAGATCCCCGACGACATGATGGGTCTGGACATCGGCCCCGAAACTGCCAAGATCTACGCTCAGGCCATCGCCGAAGGCAAGACTGTGTTCTGGAACGGCCCCATGGGCGTGTTCGAAATGGACGCATTCGCCGTTGGCACCAAGGATGTTGCTTTGGCGGTTGCCGCTAACAAGGATGCCGATACCATCATCGGCGGCGGCGACAGCGTTGCTGCTGTGAACAAGTTCGATCTGGCCGATCAGATGACATTCATCTCCACCGGCGGCGGCGCCTCGATGGAGCTTGTCGAAGGCAAAGAGCTGCCCGGCGTGGCCGCTCTTATGGCCTAGTTACCCTTGTAAACCGCGTTTTCGCAGGTAAGGAGATAATATGGCCCGTATACCCATGATGGCCGGCAATTGGAAGATGAACAACACCATTTCCGAATCGGTGGTGCTTGCCCAAGAGATTTCCAACGAGTACGAAAAGGACTGGAAAGAACGCGTCGACATCGTCGTGTGCCCGCCGTTCCTTGACATCAAGCCCGTTTGGACGGTGTTCGATTTCGATAAGTCGCACATCGCCTTGGGTGCGCAGAACTGCTACTGGGAAGAGTCCGGCGCATACACCGGCGAGATCTCCATCGGCATGCTGAAGGAGGCACGCGCGGAGTACTGCATCGTCGGTCACTCCGAGCGCCGCGGTCTGTTCGGCGAGACGAACGAGGATGTCAACCGCAAAGCTAAGGCATTGGTTGCCCAGGGCATGCATCCTATCGTCTGCGTGGGCGAGTCTCTTGCCGTGCATGACGCGCATGAGACGAACGAATTCGTTTGCGCGCAGGTTAAGGCCGCCTTTGCCGGCATGGACGCTGTCGAGGGCGCTCAGTGTGTGGTTGCATACGAGCCTATTTGGGCCATCGGTACTGGCCGCACGGCTTTGCCCGAGCAGGCTCAGGAGGTTTGTGCTGCCATCCGCGCCACGCTTGCCGAGCTTTTCGGCCAGGCAACGGCCGACGAGATGCGCATCCTGTACGGCGGCTCGATGAAACCCGCCAACGTGAACGACCTTATCGCGCAGCCGGACGTCGACGGCGGTTTGGTTGGCGGCGCCAGCCTCGAAGCGAAGTCCTTCGTTACCATGATCGAGGCGTGCCTGAAATGAGCATAAACGACGCACAGTGCAAGCATGACGCCCAACTCACCCTTCCCGCATGTTTGATCATCATGGACGGCTTCGGCATTGCCGAGGCGGGTCCGGGAAACGCGATCTCGCTTGCGAACACCCCCAACCTCGATGCGATCTTCGATCGCTTCAGCACCACCTGGCTTGAGGCTTCGGGCGAGGCGGTTGGCCTTCCCCGAGGGCAGATGGGCAACTCCGAGGTGGGTCATCTGAACATCGGCGCCGGCCGCGTGGTCTATCAGGAGCTCACGCGCATCAACCATGCATGCGAAGACGGCTCCATCGCCAAAAACGAGGTCATCAACGCGGCATTCGACAACGCCAAAGAGGAAGGCCGCGCCCTTCATTTCATGGGTTTGGTTTCGGACGGCGGCGTTCACTCTTCGAACGAGCACCTGTACGCGCTTGTCCGCGCAGCTAAAGAACATGGCGTTCCTCAGGTGTTCGTCCATTGCTTCATGGACGGGCGCGACGTTCCGCCGAAAAGCGGTGAGGGGTATATCGCTCAGCTGCAGAACGTCTTGGATGATTTGAGCGACGAGGCGTTCGAGGCGCGCATCGCTTCCGTAAGCGGCCGATACTATGCGATGGACCGCGATAATCGTTGGGAGCGCGTGGGGCTTGCGTACAACGCGATTGTCCATGCGGCGCCGATGTTCCAAGGAACCGCAGAGCAGGCTATGGAGGCTTCGTACGCGAATGACGTTACTGACGAGTTCGTCGTTCCCGTTTCGCTTGACGGTCGTGGCGTGAAAGAGGACGACTCGGTTATTTTCTTCAACTTCCGTCCCGATCGTGCACGTCAGATCACCCGCGCTTTCATCCAGGACGATTTCGACGGCTTCGATCGCGGCGAGCATCCGCATGTCTCGTTCGTTTGCTTCACTGAATACGATGCCGAGTTCGATGCGCCTGTGGCATTCAAGAAGGAATTCCCGCAGAACGTTCTGGCCGACGTCTTGTCGTCCGCAGGCCTTCGCCAGTACCACATCGCCGAAACCGAGAAGTACGCCCATGTCACCTTCTTCTTGAATGGCGGCATCGAGCAGGCTAAGGCGGGGGAGGAGCGCGAGCTTATCGCCTCGCCGAAGGTTGCCACATATGATCTTCAGCCTGAGATGTCCGAGCCGGCTGTGGCTGATGCCCTTGCAAAGGCCATCGATGCCGGTGAGGCCGACGTTTACATCGTGAACTTCGCCAACTGCGACATGGTGGGGCATACGGGCGTCATTCCGGCTGCTGTAGCGGCGGTCGAGGCGGTTGACGCGGGTGTTGGTAAGGTTGTCGCCGCACTTGAACGCAAAGGCGGCGTTGCGCTGCTCACCGCCGATCACGGCAATGCCGACAAGATGATCGCGGATGACGGTGCTCCATTCACGGCACACACCACGGCGCCGGTGCCCTTGGCTCTTATCGACTACTCGGGGCGCGATATGAAACTGGATGGCTCGAAGGGTGCATTGTGCGATCTTGCCCCTACGCTTTTGTCGATGATAGGTCTTGATGTTCCGGCAGAAATGACCGGTCGCGACCTTTTGGTGTAGAGATTGCGCAGGACCATCAGGTCGTTTATAATCTTTTGTTCGTTGGTTGAAAGTTTCCGATCACATGGGGTGTGAATAGTGAGTCCCTTGGCAATTTTGTTTCTTATCCTTTTGTTCGCTTCGGGCATTGGCCTGATCGTGTTCATCATGCTGCATTCCGGTAAGGGAACCGGCATTTCCGACATGATCGCCAGCGCTGTTTATTCGTCTCAAACCGGTACCAGCATTGTCGAGAAGAATCTCGACCGCATCACCATTATCTGCGTCATCGTATTCGCAGTGTCCCTGGTCGCGCTCATGCTTCTGTACCCGCAGGGAACTATTTCAACAAATTAGAAATTTCCTCTTTACAAGCGCAACGGCTTAAGATATAGTAATCAATCGTTGCGCAAGCAATGAATGTCGGAGTGGCGGAATTGGCAGACGCGCTAGCTTGAGGTGCTAGTGCCCATTTTCGGGCTTGCGGGTTCAAGTCCCGCCTCCGACACCACGGAGATTTAAGCGACCCCGATAAGGGGTCGCTTTTTTTGTCCATAGACGACGGAAAGGGCAAGCATGAAAAGTTTGGTTGTCCCTGGCACGGACATTGACTTCGGTGCCTTCATTAGCGCCTGCATCAACTTCCTTATCGTTGCTCTTGTCGTCTTTTGCTTGGTTAAGGCGGTCAACAAGGCTCAGGAGGTTGGCAACAAGCTTGCGGGCAAGGATAGTCAAGTGGAAGAGCCCAAGCCTGTGGCAACCTGCCCCTTCTGCCTGGAAGAGGTTAAGGAAGGTGCCACTCGTTGCCCACATTGCGCTGGCGAATTTGCTGAGCCTGCTCAGGCCAAGTAGTGACGTTGAATCAAGAATTATCGGAAAATCCCAGTTCAAGCATCTAATTCAAACTATTTTAAAAAAGTCTTTGACAAGAATAGGGTTTCTGGTAATATATCTTCTTGTCGCAACGAGCGTTGCGAAATTCCCTGAAGCGGGCGATTAGCTCAGGGGGAGAGCGCTTCCCTGACACGGAAGAGGTCACAAGTTCAAATCTTGTATCGCCCACCATGCGGACATGGCTCAGTTGGTAGAGCACCACCTTGCCAAGGTGGGGGTCGCGGGTTCGAACCCCGTTGTCCGCTCCATTGTCTGTAAAGGCCGGCTTTTATGGCCGGCCTTTTTTACAGATGGCGACGTGGCCAAGTGGTAAGGCAGAGGCCTGCAAAGCCTTCACCCCCGGTTCGAATCCGGGCGTCGCCTCCAAAAAATAGTAAAGCCGCTTACAGCGGCTTTTTTATTTCCCGTGCATTTTCAAGCAGGGTCTTAATTCAGAAGACCCTGCTCTTCGATTGCGTTAACCACTTCGATATCGGCTGGCAGCCAATCAACCGAGCGAAGATTGCTTGCGTCAAGCCACTTCGCCGCAGAATGCTCAAGAAGCTGCAAATGTCCTTCCACGACGGAGCATTGAAAGCATTTCATCGAGAGATGGAAGGTGGGGTAGTCGTACTCAACCTGATGAACGAAATCCCCAACCAAGATTCCGGCACCGAGTTCTTCATGGATCTCGCGGATCAGGGCTTCTTCGGGGGTTTCGCCATCTTCGACTTTTCCGCCAGGGAATTCCCATCCTCCTTGGAACTCTCCATATCCACGCTGCGTGGCGAACACTTTGTTCTCATGTGTGATGATCGCAGCAACTACGTTCACAGTTTTCATTAAGCTTCATTACCCCCATCGATCGGTGTGCTTACCGGAAGTATAGCCCTCAAAGCCTCTTTGTGCCTAACAGGGGCTTCTGCACGATAAGATGGTATGGTTCTCGTGACATTGCTGCCACAGGTGCTTCTAAGGCCTGTTGATTGAGTTTTGTTTGGGGCGGCGCGCCGCCTTTCGCATGCGTCGATCGTGCCGTCATGGAACGTGCTCTTTCGTACGTTCCCGCAGGGTGAGATGCTGCATCAAACCAAGTCGGAATTCGAGAAGCTGTGGGACGACCAAAACACGGTGCCGATAAGCGAGGCGTGGATCGCTTCGTACGAGCGTTTTCTTGACGAGCATCCCACGAAAAAGCCCGAGGCGGTTCGATCCAAGCGGTCGTTTCGCAGCGATGGGACGGCGTTCGCGTTGGGTTCGGGAGCAACGGCTCCTTTGACCGGCGGCCAGCCAACAGAATCGTCTTTTGGCATTGGCCTTTCCAGTGGAATCCGTCCCAATAAGATGCAGGAAAGCGCCCTGGAAGCCCTAGACGTGCTTCACAGACGCCAGGAAAGCCGCGCTCTGCTGGTTTCAGCGACCGGTACAGGTAAAACCTATCTCTCGGCCTTGGACGTGGCTTCCACGAAGCCCTCGCGTGTTTTGTTCATCGCGCATCGTCAAAGGATCCTCGACGCCTCGATGGCGAGCTATCGCAAGGTTCTTGGCGACAGCTACACCTATGGCATGTTCTCTGACAAGACGGCGCAAGACGCGACGTGTCTTTTCGCGATGGTTGTTCAGCTTTCAGGAAAGCTTGACCAGGTTGACCCCAAGGAATTCGACTACATCATCATCGACGAGGCTCATCGTTGCGGTGCTGAGAGTTATCGCAAGGTGCTCGATCATTTCAAGCCGAAATTCGTTTTGGGCATGACGGCAACCCCTTCGCGAACCGACGGATACGATGTGTACTCGCTTTTCAATCACGTTATCGCATATCGCATCACGCTTCAGGACGCGCTTGAGAACGATATGCTCGTGCCGTTTCATTATTTCGGGATCGCCGATTTGGCGATCGACGAGGAAAGCGTCGATGATTTCGAGCTGTTCTCGCAGCTCACGTCATGCGCGCGTGTCGACCACATCGTGGGTGCCATCGAGACGTATTCCGTTCGCCGCAAGCATGATCGTCGTGGGTTGGTGTTTTGCAGCCGAAACGACGAGGCTCGTGAGTTGTCGCGCCTTTTCAACGAACGAGGGTATTCAAGTGTTGCGATTAGCGGTCAATCGTCCGATGCCGACCGCGATAGCGCCATAGCTTCTCTTGAGCGCGGGCAGATCCAGTACATTTTCTCGGTCGACATCTTGAACGAGGGAATTGATATCCCGTCGCTCAATCAGATCATCATGCTTCGTAAAACCGAATCGGCGATCGTGTTCGTTCAACAGCTTGGTCGCGGTTTGCGCAAGGACCCCTCGAAGGATTACGCGCTTGTTCTTGACTTCATCGGGAATTACCAGCAAAACTATCTGATTCCGATCGCGTTGGCGGGAGATCATACCTACAACAAGGACAACCTGCGCAAGGTGGTGAAGGAGGGAAGCTCGCTTATTCCCGGTTGTTCGACGATCTCGTTCGACCGTGTGTCGGAGCAGCGTATCTTCAAAGCGCTTGAACAGGGGAAATTCGGTTCTGCGAAGCTTATTCGCAGCGAATACGACGATCTTCGCCGTTTGCTCGGTCGTATTCCATCGCTTTTGGACTTCGACGAGAACGATTCGGTCGACCCTCTGCTTATCATCAACAAATACGGCTCTTATCAGGCATTCCTTCAACAGTACGCGCCCGATGTGCCCTTTTCTTTCGATGCGGGCAAACTTGCGATGCTCAAGTTCATCTCGACGAAGATGGCGGCTGGCAAGCGAAGGGGAGACCTGGACACGCTTCTTTCCCTTATCGAAGACGGCCCCGAACGGCTTGAGGCGCCGTCTTCGCGCTGTGCCGCCGAGAAGATGCGTTCGGTTGTGCGCACGTTGTCCGGCGAGTATTCAAGCGCAGGTCAGGAACTGATCGTTCGAACCGAAGACGGCCTTGCGTTGTCGGGTCGGTTCGAGGCCGCGTTAGGGGATGCGGCGTTTCGCGCATGCGTTCTTGACGTCATCCGTTTCGGTATCGCTCGAGCCGAGCGCGATTACGCTGACACCTACAAGGACACCGACTTCGTCTTGAACAAGAAGTACACGCGCGAAGACGTATGCCGACTTCTGCGCTGGTCGCGTGAGCCGAACTATCAAAACGTCGGCGGCTATTTCCACGACACGGAAACCAACACGTTTCCCGTCTTCGTCAATTACGAGAAGGATCCCGACATCAGCATCACCACGCAGTATCAGGATCGTTTCGTATCCAGCCGAAGGATCATTGCCATCTCCAAGAGCAAACGCACGCTGGAGTCGCCTGAGATCGTCAAGCTGCGCCATGCGCGCGAGAACGGGATGCGCTGTTACCTGTTCCTGCGCAAGAATAAGAACGACAAGGACAACGGAACCGAGTTCTACTTCCTTGGCGAGATGCATCCGACGGGGTGTTTCGAGCAGATCGTCATGGCCGATGGGAAAACGAGCGCGGTTGAGATCGAGTACGATCTTGAGACGCCGGTACGCGCCGATCTGTACGACTACTTCCTGAGCGATTTCGACGAATCCTAGGCGTTGCCAATCGTCCTCTCGGGCGCGCCTGGTAAGAATCCCCGTGCGGTTCGGTGGGCGAGTCACGAGTCGATGCAAACAGCAATGAATATGCCCCTGCTGTCTCAAGGCGAGTTGCAGGGGCATATCGGGTTCTGCGTGCTTGTGTGTTGGTCGCTATGCGTTTTGTGTCAAGCGGATTCCCACGTAGTAGGCCGGGCTGGGTATACCGCTGATGTCGTAGATCTTGCTTAAGTCAATCGCGGAAACGCGCCAGGTGTATGTTGCGCCGTTGGCTTCAAGCGTTCCGCTTCGGTAGGTGTTGCCCGAGTCGTCGGTTCCGCTGTCGGAGACCGATCCAGCTTCGATCCCCTCTTTGCTCATCGCGAGTGAAATCGCGCTTTCAGCCGAAGTGGATTTGAAATCGGCGTAACGGACCACGATCGTGGTGCCGCTGTCGTGGTTGGTGCCAAGCTGCCATGAGCCGTTCAACAGCAGCGTTGCCTGCGATGCGGTGAGCTTGCTGATTCCGCGCGAATACAGCAAGCCTGCATCGACGACGGAAACGTCGGACGGAAGCTTATAGACGGTGATGCCCGAGTCGCTTTCGGAGGTGGCATCGTAGATGCTGAAGCCCTGCTGCTCGATGGCGGCTTTGATTTCGTCGTCGCTCATGGTGACGTAAGACGCAAGATTGGGCAGGGTGTCGGCTGACGCTTCTCGTTGAATGTTGGTTTCGACGCTGTCTTGGGCGAGCTTTGCCTGGCGCGCCGTTTCGTAGACGGTGTTGTTCAAGATCATCGCGCCGATGACGATACCGGCAACGACGAGGGTGGCCATGATCAACTTCGCCTGGCGGGTCATGCCAAGGGGGCGTTTAAGGCCGGCGTCGTCCAGTCTCATGATGTTGCCGTCTTTGCGCGTGTACTCGACCGGTTGCGGGTGCAGCAGGTTGTCCACCCAGTGTTCCAGATCGTTGAATTTAGACATGGAGAACTCCTTGAGGGTTGTGTGCTTTGGGCATTATAGCATTGCCCTTTTTTGACTTTGCGTGTTAGGATCATCGCAACCCGTGGGGGAGTAGTTGGCGCGATTAACGTCGCGTGCCCATGTTCAACATCGTGGCGGTGGCATTGATGATCACCGTCTGGCATGGCTTAAATGGCAAGACTCATGGCGTAGCGATTCTGTCGTTGCGCCATGAGTCTTTTTCTTTTCTATGGGTTTGTTTCGGTCCGGACGTAGACGAAAAACGAAGGAGAACTTCATATGTTCGATTTTTCGGTGTTCACCACCGCCGATGCGTGGATCTCGCTGGTGACGCTTCTTTTCCTGGAGATCGTGTTGGGCATCGACAACATCGTGTTCATCAGCATCACTTCCAACAGGCTTCCCAAGAATCAGCAACACATCGGTCGCATTCTTGGCTTGGCGGGCGCCTTTCTTTCCCGTGTCGCCTTCCTGTCGGTTGCCTCGTGGCTTACGCATATGACGAAGCCGCTGTTCACCATCGATCTTGGGTTCTTCGTTCATGGCTTCTCGGTGCGTGACATCATTCTGCTTCTAGGTGGCGCTTACCTCATCTACAAGGGCATTGATGAGTTGCGCGGCGTTTTGGCCCTTACTGAGGAAAAGGAAGAACACGACGCCAAAACCACTTCCAAGCCCGCGCGTTCGATTTCGCTTTTCGGTGCCGTGGCCACCATCATGGTCATGGACATCGTGTTCTCGATCGACTCGGTCATTACCGCCGTCGGCCTTTCCGATCATCTGATCATCATGGTCCTTGCGGTTATGCTGGCCATCATCTTGATGATGCTCTTCATCGACACTATTTCCGACTTCATCAACAAGCATGTCGAGATGAAGGTTTTGGCGCTGGTGTTCATCTGCGTTATCGGTTGCCTGCTGTTCGTTGATTCGCTGGGCATCAACTCGGGCATCGAGGTTCTGGATATGCACATGGAGAAGCTCATGGTTTACTTCGCCATGGTGTTCTCGGTCGTTCTTGAGCTTATCCAGATGCGTCGCAAGGCTAACTTCGAGAAGTGGCAGAAGAGCCTGCAGGAGGGCTCTAAGGAAGACGCCGAATAGAAACGAAGCGCCCGCTTTGGCTTTTTGACGAAACCGCCTTCCGTTTATCGTGATCGGTAAAGGGAAGGCGGCTCGTGCTTGCCGATGGCGGGCGTTTTGCGTTGGGAATGACAGATCGGTTTGATGGGATTTAGGACTGGGCCGTGTCGCTGAAACTGGCGAACCCTTCGTCGGAAACCAGCAGGCAGGCTGCACCCGGCATGACGCGCGCGCTGAAGGGGGTCTTAAGCCCCGGAACTTCTCCGTCGTACTGGATGTTCATGGGCGGGTCGCATTCGATGTGTACCGAAGATCCGCTGATGATCTCGAGGGAATCGGTTCGACTAGGGTACGTTCCCTCGCGGTCGCGCCAGCTGGCAAGCACCGCGGGGATAAGCTCGAACGCGTTTTGGGTTTTCAGCACGACGACGTCGAACTTTCCGTCGCGTGGATGATTTTCATGGGTGATGCTGATGTCGAACTTCATCTTCGAGAAGTTTGCCAGGACGACGCCCACGCCTTCTCGTTCGTAGCGCGTGCCGTCGATATCAAGTGCTATCTTCGACACTTGCGGTGTTGCGTTTGCCACTGCGGCCTGGAAATACGCCATGGGGCCAAGAATTTTCTTTGCAGGGATGGCGGTTTCCATGATGGCGGCATCGAATCCTGCGCCAGCCATGATCAGGAAGCCGTGCTTTTCGCCGTGGAACTCGATCTCGCCCAAGTCGAAATCGAGGTGCTTTCCCTCGTTCAGCAATTTCACCAACGCATTGGGTTCGTTTGGGGAAGCAAGGTTGCCTGCCAGCAGATTGCCGGTTCCGGCGGGGAAGGGAAGTATCGGCACGCCGGTGTTGGCAAGAGCGTAGGCGACCGAGGCGATGGTTCCGTCGCCTCCGGACACCACGACGGCGTCGAATGCTTCAGCGTCGTACACAAGCGTGGCGGCATCTGTTGATCCGTCGGTGGTTCGAATGCAAATCTCGTCGCCGTCCTGAGCCGCGAGTCGAGCGAAATCGTAAATCGACCCGTCGCGCAGGCCGGAAGATACGTTGTTCACGATGAGCAGTTTCACAGTTCTCCCTTCCGCTGTTATCATGGTACACCAGTGAAGATGGGGGCTTGGTAACGCCTCGGTCACACAATGGCCGGGCTCAGCAGCCCTCAAGCAACGTTAGGAAATGCACTCAATGTATATAGACAGCCAGAAGGCTTTTGACGCGTATGTCGACTCCATTGCGGGTGCTCGCGTTTTGGCGATCGATACCGAGTTTCTTCGCGAGAAAACGTACTACGCGACGCTGTGCCTTTTGCAGCTGAACGCCGATGGCAAAGTTGCGGTCGTCGATCCGTTCAAGGTCGATATCTCCATTTTGAAGCCCATTCTTCTGGATGAATCCACCATGAAGCTCTTCCATGCGGGGCGTCAGGATATCGAGATTATTCTGCATGAGATCGGTTGCGTTCCTACTCCGATTTTCGATACGCAGGTTGCCGCCGCTTTGACGGGTCAAACCCAGCAGGTCGGATACGGTCCGCTCGTTCATTCCCTGTGCGGGGTCAAAATCGCCAAGGCCGATTCGTTCACCGATTGGTCGCAGCGCCCCTTGACCGAATCGCAGATCCAATACGCAGCGGAAGACGTCATCTACCTTCCCGAGATGTACGACCGTATGTGCGCCCTCCTTAAGAAGAAAGGTCGCTTGGACTGGCTTGCCAACGATTTCGCGGAGCTTTCCAGCATCGAGCATTACGTGGTCGACGAGCGCGAGCGTTATCGCAAGCTCAAGCACGTTTCGCAGCTCACGCGTCGCCAGATGGCTGCCGCGCGCGAGATGGCTGCTTGGCGCGAGCTTCAGGCGCAATCGCGCAACATTCCTCGCAAGTGGGTTCTTTCCGACGAGCAGATCGTCGAGGCCTGCAAGCGAGAGCCCCGCTCGATCGATGACTTGTTCATGGTGCGCGGTATGCGAGAGAAGCTTCCCACGGCAGACGCGCGCGTTGTCATTCAGCTTGTTCGCTCGGCGCTCGACGCGTCGCCCGACACGTGGCCTGAAGTTGACAAATGCAGCAAGAACGAGCCGAATGTCGATGTACAGGTTGATTTGATGACGGCAATCGTGCGCAAACGCTCAAAGCAGAACGATATCGCGTTTCAGACGCTTGCAAGCCATTCCGAGCTTCAGGATATCGCTCGAGGCCATTATGAAGACGTTGAGCTTCTTCGCGGCTGGCGTCGTGAGATCGTGGGCGAGGAACTGTTGGCCCTTATGCGTGGCGAGCTTTCCCTTTCGATTAAAAATGGCCGTGTGCGCGTGACCAATCTTCTGAAAAAGGAAGATAAATAGTCCAATTAGGCTCGTTTCGGCTTCGAATCGGGCTTTCATTTGCGGTTCTGAGGATTTGTTTACGAATAGCTTTCGCTTGCGCGCGGCGCATCGCAGCGAGGTCCTTTCGGATATAATGCGAATATCTGTTCGGGTTTTTTATTGAACGAGGAGTTATCGACGTGAGCTACTTGACGCTTGTTATTCTTACTTTGGTCATCGGCGTGGGTGCGCAGTGGCTGGTTAACAGCCGCTTGAAGAAGTACCAACGTGTTTCCGTGTCCAATATGATGACCGGGGCCGAGGCAGCTCGTCAGATGCTCGAGTACTACGGCATTCATGGTGTTCACGTTGGTCGTGGCGCGGAAGGCCAGGACTTCTTCGACCCGCGCAACAATTCCATCACGTTGTCGCCCAGTGTTTTCGATGGCCGTTCGGTCACCGCGCTGGCAACCGCCTGCCACGAGTGCGGTCATGCATACCAGTATGCGCAGAACTACACCCCTATGCGCATTCGCACGGCAATCGTCCCAGCGGTTAACCTTGCTTCCAACGCTTGGGTTTTTATCCTGATGATTGGCATCATGCTCAATCTTGCCGGCTTGGTCGACCTTGCTATCATCGTTTACGCCGTGGTGGTCTTATTCTCTTTGGTCACTCTTCCTGTCGAATTCGATGCTTCCCATAGAGGCCTTGGCTACATGCAAACCATCGGCCTGCCTGCGGGCGAAATCGCGGGTTCGCGCTCGGTTCTTACCGCATGTGCTCTTACGTACGTTGCCGCGGCTCTTACGTCCATCCTTCAGCTTGTCTGGCTTCTTGGCCAGCGCGAAGACTAAGGAATCGCGATGGCGTTTCTTGGCGTCGATCCCTTGCTGGAAGACCCCATCGCTTCGTTGACGCAGCAGTCTTCGGGGGCGATGTCGGTCACGGCGGCAATGAACCTTGCAAAGGGCGCCCTCGAGTCCGTCACGGTCACGCTTGTCGGCGAGGTCTCCGAGGTTTCGGTCAAGCCCGGGTACAAGGCTGCGTATTTCACGGTCAAGGACAGGTCGTCCAGCTTGCCGTGTATGATGTGGAACAACCGCTACAAGGCATCGGGCGTTGCCCTTCAAGTGGGGCAATTGGTGCAGTTAACCGGTCGCTTCACCATGTACACGGCGAAGGGCCGCATGAATTTCGACGTCTTCAGCGTTTCGCTGGCCGGTGAAGGCAACCTGCGCTTACAGGTGGCTAATCTAGCTAAGAAGCTGCAGGCGGAAGGTTTAACCGACCGAGCGCGTAAGCGTCCTCTTCCGCAGTTTCCATCTAAAATCGGCGTGGTCACCTCGCCGCGCGGTGCGGCCATTCATGACGTGCTCCGCACACTGCGTAGGCGCTATCCGTTGGCTGAGGTGTTCGTGGCGGGCGTTCCGGTCGAGGGACCTAATGCCGCGCGTAGCATCGTCGATGGCATCAAGTGCGTCTACGATGCTGGTGTCGAGGTCATTCTGGTCGTTCGTGGCGGCGGCTCGTTCGAAGACCTTATGCCCTTCAATGACGAGCGCTTGGCTCGCACCATCGCCGCATGCCCTACACCTATCGTCACGGGTATCGGCCATGAGCCCGACACGTCCATTGCCGATATGGTGTCCGATTTCCGCGCTTCAACTCCTACGGCTGCCGCCGAAGCGGCAAGTCCATCTCGCGAAGAGCTGGAGTCGATTTTGTCTTCTGGCGCTCAGTCGATGTGCTCAGCACTTTCTCGTCGTTTGTCTCGCGAAGCCGCGTTGGTTGATTCCGTCTTATCGCGACCCTTGTTCACGGACGATATGTATCTTACGGGCGCTTTGGCGCAAACGCTCGATTTCAAGGCCGACAGGCTTGCGCGGGCTATTCCCGTTGGCATCAGCCGTGACGCATCGGCGCTATCTCATGCTCAAGCTAGGCTTGCGGGTGTGTTGCCGCTAATGATGGCGTCTAAGTCGTCTTCGGTTGACAAGCTGGCATTGCGCTTGAGGCGGGACGGCGCATCGATTACGAATCAGTTCGAAAACGACCTATCGCTTAAGGCGGCGCGTCTTGACGACTTGTCGCCGCTTCGCACGCTCGCACGTGGTTACGCCATCGCTCGCGATTCGGAAGGCGCAGTTGTCAAGTCGGTGAAAGACGTCAATGCGTCGCAGTCGCTTGACGTGATGGTTTCCGACGGCGTCATTGCATGCCAGGTGGTTGGAACTACTCCTGCAGTAACCGGTTAATACGCAGGTCGCTGAAGCGAAACCTGCTGAAAGGAAGGCATACGATGGAAGATCAGAAGCAGATCGAGGAAATGACGTTTCGCGAGATGATGGATGAGCTTGACGGCATCGTCAACGTGCTTGAAAGCAATACGCTTGAGCTTGAGGACAGCCTGAAAAGCTATGAGCGCGGAATCGTTTTGATGCGTACGCTCAAAGAGCGCCTGAACGACGCACAGCAGAAGGTGAACGTGCTGATGGGTGAGCTGTCCGGTGAAGAGGACGACGCGGTTCGCGACACCACGCTCTCTAAGGCGTAAGAATTTGCCAGTGCGGTTTGTTGCCTGAATCTCTACTTTTGGGTTAACAAGGAGGAATCATGATCAAAGACGATTGCATTTTCTGCTCAATTGCCAACGGCAAGATCCCAACGGGCGTTGTTTATGAGGACGACGTGGTGATGGCGTTCGAGGACGCCAACCCTCAAATGCCCGTTCATGTGCTGATCGTCCCTAAGCAGCATTTCGATAACATCGGAGACAACATCCCCGAAGACATTCTTGGCCATATATTTGCAACTGTTAAAAAGGTTGCCGATATCAAGGGCATTGCCCAGGGCGGTTACCGCGTTTTGGTCAATACGGGCGATGACGCCGGTCAAGTGGTGCATCACGTGCATGTTCACGTGCTTGGAGGCGCTCCGATGAACGATGGCAATCCTTCCGCAAGGTAAGGAAACCCGTTTGCCGAACACGCTCATGCTCGCAGGAGGCATGTTTTACCGCGCGGGTAAAATATTGCTTTGATCTGTACTCTATTTAGGGGGAGTCCGTGAACGTACTCGTAATCAATGCGGGGTCGTCGTCTTTAAAATACCAGCTCATTAACGTTGAGCAACAGAAAGTCCTTGCAAAAGGCCTTTGCGACCGTGTCGGTTCCGATGTTTCCACTCATAAGCACGGGGTCGACGATAACGAAGTTGAGATCAGCACGCCCATGGCTGACCATAGTCAAGCGATCGATATCGTTTTGAAAACCCTCATTCAGGGCGAGAATGCACCCATCAAGTCGCTCGACGACATCGATGCGGTGGGACATCGCATCGTTCAGGGTGGCAAGTATTTTAGCAAGTCAACCCTTATCGACGACGACGTCGTCGATAAGATCGACGAGCTGGCCGAGCTTGCTCCCTTGCACAACAAAGCAGCTCTTATGGGGATTCAGGCCTGTCGCGATAAGATGCCCGGCGTTCCGATGGTTGCGGTTTTCGACACATCGTTTTTTCAGACGCTGCCGCCGAAGGCCTATATGTACGCACTTCCGTACGAGCTGTATGAAAAGTACGGCATTCGCAAATATGGTGCGCATGGAACATCGCATCGCTATATTTCCGAACGCGCTGCTGTTGCATTGGGCGAGTCTTTGTACGATCTCAAGATGATCACCTGCCATTTGGGTAACGGCTGCTCGGTTTCGGCAATCGACCACGGCGTTGCCGTCGACACCTCCATGGGCATGACGCCGCTTGACGGTCTTATGATGGGCACGCGCTGCGGCTCGATCGACCCGGCCATCGTGCCATTCCTTATGGAGCATGAGGGAATGACCCCCTCCGAGGTCGAGAACCTCATGAACAAGAAATCCGGGCTTCTGGGCATCACGGGCGTCAGCAACGATCTTCGCTCGGTGCGCGAGGAAGCCGAAAAGGGCAATGAGCGAGCTATGCTCGCATACGAGATGTACTCTAATTCCGTGAAGAAGTACATCGGGCAGTACATCGCCGTCATGGGTGGCGTCGATGCCATCGTTTTAGCTGGTGGCGTTGGCGAAAACGACCCGAAGATGCGTCGCATGATCTTCGCCGGCTTGCAGACCATGGGCATCATCCTCGACCTGAAGGCGAACTCCGCGAAGGAGCGCGGCGAGCGTGAGATCTCGTCTTTCCGTTCCGACGTGCGCATCGTCATCATCCCGACCGACGAGGAATACATGATCGCCCGCGACACGTACGAGATCGTTCACGACAAGATCGGCGAGGGCGGCGTTCGCGACGAGTTCTCGATCATCAGCGCTTAGTCATATTTTAATTTGCGTTTTACCCAGGTTTGGTAAAGCTAGCGATATAAGGAGGCCATCCGCTCTTGAGCGGATGGCCTTTTGCTGCTTGTCGGATTGCCCTAGTTTACGTGCCTGTCCCCTGCAAAAGGCAAGCGCCCAACTGATCATTTCAGTTGGGCGCTGATGCAGCAAAGTGGGATGTTCTTAAGCGAACCGATTCGACCGAATCGTTATTTCATCTGGCATTGCACGCAGGTGATGGCGATGACGCCGTAGATGTCGGCGGCGACGCAACCACGGGAAAGATCGTTCACCGGAGCGGCGATGCCCTGGGTGATGGGACCGTATGCCTCAGCTTTCGCCAGGCGTTGAACAAGTTTGTAACCGATGTTGCCAGCGTCGATGTCGGGGAAGATCAAAACGTTGGCGCTGCCTGCAACAGGCGAATCGGGTGCTTTCTTTTGCGCAACCGAGGGCACGATGGCGGCGTCGGTTTGCAGCTCACCGTCAAGGGCGAGTTCGGGGGCAAGTTCCTTGGCGATGCGCGTGGCTTCAACGACCTTTGCCGCATCGTCGTTCTTGGCCGAGCCATAGCTGGAATGCGAGAGGAGTGCGACCTTCGGCTCGGTGCCGATAAGGGCCTTCCAAGAGTATGCGGAGCTTACGGCGATATTGGCCAAGCGCTCAGCGTCGGGCTGAACCTCAAGGCCGCAGTCCGAGAACAGGAACGTGCCGTCCTGACCGAACTCGCAGTTGGGGACAACCATAATGAAGAACGAGCTGACCAATTTCGTTCCCGGCTTCGTTTTCAGGATCTGAAGGCTGGGGCGAAGGACATCGCCGGTAGAGTGGCAAGCGCCGGCGACCATGCCATCGGCTTTGCCGGTTTTCACCATCATCACGCCGAAATACAGCACGTCGTCAAGCTTGGCGCGCGCCTCTTCGATGGTCATGCCCTTGTGCTTGCGAGCCTCGAACAACTCCTGCGCGAGGAGTTCACGCTCGGCGTAGGTTGCGACGTCGACGATCTCGGCGCCTTCTAAGTCGTACGGGCTTTTAAGGATCTGCTTCTCGTCACCTAGAATGATGAGGTTTGCCACGTTGTCGGCCAAGATCTTGCTTGCAGCCTCCAGCGTGCGCGGATCGTTTCCCTCGGGGAGGACGATCGTCTTCTTCTCGGTGCGGGCACGTGCAACCATGTCATCCAGAAATGCGCTCATCGTTTTCCTTTCGATAGCGTTACGGAGCAAGTCGGCGACTGCTTCCAGGGGCGGACTGCTTTCGGGATTGGAGATTCTAAGGGCTTATGTCCTGAATTCTATGGTAATCGATAGCGGGTCCATGTCGACCGTTAAAATGATTCGCGGCCGCAAAGCAAGGTTGCGCGGCTCTCAACGTTTGGGGGAGGAATAGCGTGAAAACCATCACGTTCGCTATACCGTGCTACAACTCGGAAGCGTACATGGACAAGTGCATCGAATCCATTCTTGCATTCGACGACGGCCGTGGCGACATCGAGATCCTTATCGTCGACGACGGATCCACTAAGGACAACACCGCCCAGAAAGCCGATTCTTGGCACGATCGCTATCCCGACACCGTTTTCGCCATTCATAAAGAGAACGGCGGCCATGGTTCTGCAGTTAACGCCGGTCTTGCGGCTGCTCGCGGCCGTTATTTCAAGGTCGTCGATTCCGACGACTGGCTCGATGAAGACTCCATGATCAAGATCATGGGCTTTCTTCGCAAGCAGAGCGAACTCAAGGACGCCGTCGACCTGGTCATCGCCAACTATGTGTATGAAAAGGTGTACGAAGGCAAGTGCACGGTCATCGACTACAAGAACGTTTTCCCTGTAGAGGAGCTGTTCACCTGGGGCGATATCGGCCATTTCCGCAATAGCCAGTACCTGCTTATGCATTCGGTCATCTACCGCACCAAACTTCTGCGCGATATGAACCTGAAATTGCCGGAGCACTGCTTCTACGTGGACAACATCTTCGTTTACGAGCCGCTGCCTTACGTTAAGAGCATCTATTACTTCAACGTCGATATGTATCGCTACTTCATTGGCCGCGAGGGGCAAAGCGTCAACGAAGAGGTCATGAAGGGTCGCATCGATCAGCAGATCCGCGTCACCAAGACCATGATCGATGCCGTCGACCCCCTGACCGATGTATACGAGAAGAAGCTCCAGAAGTACATGGAGAATTATCTCTCTATGATGATGTGCATCACCTCTATCTTCTTACGCATGATCGATACGCCCGAGGCCGAACAGAAACGCGACGAGATTTGGGGCTACTTGAAAGAGCGTCGTCCCCGTCTTTACCCGAAGGTTCGCAGCAACGTGCTGAACCTGGGCACGAACCTGCCAAGCGAGGCGGGCAGGCGTTTGGGTCTTGCCGGTTATCGTTTGGCTCAAAAGATTTTCAAGTTCAACTAACGTGAGGCGCCCGTTCATCGGGCGCCGTTTTCGATCTGCCGTGAATGTGCTGCAATGATGCGCAAACAAACCGCGGCTGGCATTCTTGAACGGGGGAGCTGTGGGCGTTGTCTCGCCGGGTAATCGCAACGATTCCGCTTCCGAGCTTGTAGGCTTGGATGTTTTGGCGCCGTGGCGTGGGCGCGCCATTCTGCTTGTCGACCTCGATGCGTTCTTCGCTTCCGTTGAGCAGCTCGATCATCCTGCGTGGCGCGGCAAACCCGTTGTAGTTGGTGGCGATCCGACCAAGCACGGTGTTGTGTCCACGTGCTCGTATGAGGCGCGTAAGTTCGGCGTGCGAAGCGCCATGGCTTCTTCTATGGCGGCGCGACTTTGTCCCGATGCCATTTGGACCGAAGGGCATTTCTCGCGTTATCGGGAGATGTCCGACAAAATCATGTCCATCATCGGTGACGAAACACCTTTTGTTCAGCAGGTCAGCATCGACGAGGCGTTTGCTGACGTCACGCCGAATTCGGTGAACGTCGAGCATCCCGTTCGCATCGCACAGCGCATTCAAAGCCGCGTCGAGGAGCTGGGCGTCACGTGCTCTATCGGCGTCGGCACCACGAAAGCCATCGCGAAAATGGCCTCTGACATGGATAAACCTCGCGGGTTGACCGTCGTCTACCCTGGCAGCGAGCAAAGTTTCTTAAGGCCTTTGCCGGTAAGGCTTCTAAGCGGCATTGGTGCGGCGTCGGAGAAAACCCTGAAAACGTACGGCATCGAGACTTTGGGTCAACTTGCCGATGCCGATGAAGCGCTTATCGCGCATATGTTGGGGAAGAACGGCACGGTCATGCAATCGCGGGCGCGCGGTGAAGACGAGGCTGTCGAATATGACGCAACTGCGGCGAAGTCGGTTTCAAACGAGATTTCCTTCGCGGAGTGCTTGAGCGACCGCGACGACATCATGGCAGCTATCGGGTCGGTTGCCGCGAAAGTTGGGCGACGTCTGCGCGGAAAAGGGCTTGAAGGACGCACGGTCACGTTGAAGATCCGTTATGCGAACCGTCAGGTCAGAAGCGTTCAGCGTCAGCTGTCTCGGCCGACGAACGACGAGATCTCGATCATGCCCTTGTTGGGCGCCATGCTCGATGAACTGTGGACGCGTGGGGTTGAGGTGCGCTTGATCGGCGTTGCGATCACCGGTTTTGACGGCGGTCGACCCGAGCAGTTCTCGCTGTTCGACGACGATTCCGTCGATCAGGGCGATGCGCGCGACAATTCGGCGTTGGCGCAGGCGAATCGCGACTTAATGGGCGAAGAGAAGCGAAAGAAGCTGCTAGAGGCAACCGACTTCGTTCGCGATCGCTTTGGCGAGGGCGCGCTTCACTACGGTCGCGAGCTCAGAACGGCTAAGAACACTACGGGTAGCGCTGCGAAGAACCCAGCCGATTACAAGTAGCATTCGGCGAAGCCTTGCCGTCGGGCGTCGTGACGCGTTTCTTCGCAACCGCTAGCGGTGGCTTGCCATGAAGAACAGTGCAAGCGTGCCAGGGCCCGAGTGTGCGCCGATCACGGGGTCGACGTAGTTGATATGGATGTCGGTCACGCCGAATTTCTCGGCGATCTTGTCGCGTAGGAACTCCGCGTCTTTCAGGCAATCTCCGTGCGTGATGAAAACCGTCTGTTCGCTGATCGGCGCGTCGGCGGTTTCTTTCATATGCTTGAGCATTCCCAGGATGGACTTCTTGCGGCCCATCACCTTTTCTAGCGGAATCAGGTGGCCGTCGTCATCGACGTGCATGACCGGCTTGATGTTGAGCATGGTTCCCGCCCAGGCAGAGGTGCGCGTCACGCGCCCGCCACGGAACAGGAACATCAGGTCGTCGACGGTGAACCAATGCGCAAGCTTCAACTTGTTGTCTTCAACCCATTGGCGTGTCTCTTCGATGCTTGCCCCAGCTTGCGCCATTTGCGCGGCTTTGTATACCAGAAGGCCTTCGCCACCCGACGCAGCAAGGGTATCGACATGCATGACGCGTCGTTCGGGGAATTCGGCGGCAAGGCTGTCAAGAAGAAGCGCAATGGCCTGGTAGGTGCCCGAAAGACCCGAGGAAAACCCGAGGTAGAGAATATCGCGGCCCGCTTCCAGAAGCGACCTTAAAAGGATTTCGGAGTCGGCCATGTTCGGAAGCGAGGTAGTGATGGCCTTGCCTTCGCGCATCATCGTGTAGAACTGCTTCAGATCGGATTTCTCGCCTTCCACGAAGCTTTGGCGTTGCTTGCCGTCGATCATGAAGGTGAGCGGCAGGATGTGCAAACCGAATCGACTGATTGTCTCGTCAAGGAGGTTGCTGCTGGAGTCGGTGACGATCTCGAAATTCATGGCTGGGCCTTCCTTGTCTTCTGTTTTTCCTTGTGGAATATGCCCCGATTATAACCACTTGCGTCCCTGTGTCACAATTTTGGAATGTGACCTTAACTATCCGAGGTTGCAGGGCATTTCGCATATACTGGTTCAGTTGCAAACATGGAGTATGCGTGCGTTTCGCGCCGCTTAAAGGTATCGAAGGAAAGGCGTTCAGTGGCTAACTCGTATAAAAGCACCATGAACCTTCCCCAGACCGATTTCGCGATGAAGGCTAACCTCCCTTCCAGGGAGCCCGAGCGTTTGGCCAAGTGGGAAGAGGAGCACCTGTATTGGAAGGTTCTCGAGAAGAACAAGGACGGCAAGCCATTCGTTTTGCATGACGGTCCTCCGTATGCCAACGGCCCCATCCATATTGGCCACGCCTTCAACAAGATCCTGAAGGACTTCGTTATCAAAAGCCACGCTCAGCGCGGTTTCTATACCCCGTATGTTCCCGGTTGGGACTGCCATGGTCAGCCTATCGAGCACATGGTCGAGGAGAAGCTCGGGCCCGAGAAAATGGCCAAAATCGATCAGCCCACGCTTCGCCGTCTTTGCCACGAGTGGGCCGAGAAGTACGTGAACATCCAGCGCGACGGTTTCAAGCGCCTGGGTGTCAATGCCGATTGGGATCATCCGTATCTCACGTTCCAGCCTAACTTCGAGGCCGGCAACGTCGAGATCTTCAAGCAGATGTACCTTGACGGCCAGATCTATCGCGGCAGCAAACCCATTCACTGGTGCAAGCATTGCCACACCGCACTGGCCGAGGCAGAGATCGAGTATGGTGACGAGGTGTCGCCCTCTATCTTCGTGCGTTTCAAGATGCACGAAATGCCCAAGGCATTCGCTGAGGCTGGCGCTACGGGCGACGTCTTCGTCCTGATTTGGACCACCACGCCATGGACGCTTCCTGCGAACACCGCGGTCAGCCTTGCCCCCGACGCCGATTACTGCCTGGTCACCGCTCAGGGCGCTCAGATGGTCATGGCTCTCGACCTGGTCGAGCAGGTTGCCGGCAAGTGCGAGTGGGATTCCTATGACATCATGAAGGGCGCCGACGGCGATCCTGTCACCATGAAGGGTGTCGATTTCGCTTACATGACCTACGAGCGTCCGATCTTCCCCGAGAAGAAGGGCGTCATCATCTACGGCGATCATGTCACGCTTGAGGACGGCACCGGCTGCGTTCATACCGCTCCTGGCCATGGTCAGGACGACTACCTGGTCGCATCTAAATTCGACGGCGTCGAGATCCTCATGCCCGTCGACGACGACGGCAAGCTCACCAAGGACGGCGGCCCGTTCGTCGGCCTTGACACCGACGACGCCAACCCCGTCATCATCGAGTGGCTTCGCGAGAAGGGCACCCTTGCAGGCGAGCTGAAGATCAACCACAGCTATCCGCACTGCTGGCGTTGCCACGAGCCCGTCATTTTCCGTGCTACCGACCAGTGGTTCGTCAGCATGGATAAAACCGGACTGCGCGACAAGGCCCTTGACGCCATCAACAACAAGGTTCGTTGGATCCCCGAGTGGGCTTCCAACCGTATCGGCTCCATGGTTGCCGACCGTCCTGATTGGTGCATTTCTCGTCAGCGCTCGTGGGGCGTGCCTATCCCGGTGTTCCGCTGCGCCGAATGCGGCGAGATCGTGGCCACCGAGGAAACCTTCGATGCCGTCATCGACCTGTTCTACAACGAAGGCGCCGATGCTTGGTTCACCAAGCAGCCGAGCGAGTACCTTCCCGAAGGCACCCACTGCGAGAAGTGCGGTTGCACCGAGCTGAAGCCCGAAAAGGACATCCTTGACGTTTGGTGGGAGAGCGGCGTTACCCATAACAGCGTTCTGCGCCATCGCGCCAACGAGGGCCTTGTGTGGCCTGCCGACATGTACCTTGAGGGCTCTGACCAGCATCGTGGTTGGTTCCAGTCTTCGCTGCTCACTTCCGTGGGCGCGTATGGCGAGCCTCCGTACAAGGCCGTTATGCACTGCGGCTTCACTGTGGATGAAAACGGCGAGAAGATGTCCAAGTCAAAGGGCAACGGCGTCGATCCTGCCGATGTCACGGGCAAGTACGGCGCCGACGTTCTGCGTCTGTGGGTTTCCAGCGTCGATTACTCCCAGGACGTTCGCATCTCCGACGACATCCTCAACCAGGTCGCTGGCACGTATCGCCGTTTCCGCAACACGTTCCGTTTCCTGCTTGCCAACGTCTACGACTTCGACGACGCCAAGGATGCCGTAACCGACTGGAACGCCCTTGCTCCTGTCGATCAATGGATGATGGTGAAGACTCAGGAGCTTCTGCACAACGTTCAGAAGGCTTATGAGGATTATCGCTTCCATAACGTGTACCGCGCTGTTTACGATTTCGTCGTCAACGACCTTTCGGCTGTTTACATGGAGGCAAGCAAGGACCGTCTGTATTCCGACGCTCCGAATTCCGTGGCACGTCGTGCCGCTCAGACCGTCATGATGAACGTTCTTGAGGTTATGGTGCGCATTCTTTCGCCCATCCTTTCGTTCACCACCGACGAGGTTTGGGAGAACTTCCCGAAGGCTGCCCTGCAGCGCGAGGGTCGTCCCGAAAGCGTCCAGCTTGCCGGTTGGCCCACCGATGCCGATTTCGTGCCTGCGATTCCCGAGGGTGCCCCCGAGGCAATCAGCGAGTCCTTCGCTGTTGTCCTTGAGGTTCGCGATGCTGTTCTTAAGGCTCTTGAGGACGCTCGTGCTGCCAAGGCAATCAACAAGAGCCAAGAGGCAGCTGCGGTCGTTTCTGCCCCGCAGGAGGTGCTTGACGTGCTTGCCGGCATGACCGACGAGCAGTTCGAGGAGCTTTGCGTTATCTCCGGCGTCCAGTATCAGGTTGCCGCTGAGATCTCCGTTGCTATCAAGCAGGCCGAAGGCGAGAAGTGCCCGCGTTGCTGGAATTACCGCGAGCTTGGCGGCAACGAGCGCCATCCTCATGTGTGCAAGCGTTGCGGCGACGCTCTTGACGAGATCGGTTTCGAAGAGCCCGCTGAATAAGCGCTGCCGGCTTATTATCAACCGATTAGGCAAGGAACGTGAACGTGAAACCCGAACAGGCGCCCGCAAACGAACAGCTTGAGACCATCGAGAAGAATGCCTGCGCATCTGATGCGCAGGCGGATCTTTCACGCAGCACGCGCAACAAGCGCGTGCTGTTCGTTGTTTTGGCGGCGGCTTGGGTTGCTTTCGATGCATTCACCAAAGCCCAGTTCCATGGCGGTGTCGTTGGTCGTATCGTCTTCGGCCCGGTGTTTGGCTTGTTCGATTTTCGTTTGATTCACAACACCGGCGGCGCGTGGGGAATCTTCTCCAATTCCACCTTTGCCCTTGGTGTTTTCTCGCTTGCGGTGTGCCTTATCGCAAGCATCTATTTCTTCATTGCCTCTAAGCATATGAATTTGTTCGAAACCGTTGGTTTCGCTCTTGTCGTCGCGGGAGGCATTGGCAATGCAATCGATCGCTTCGTTTTGGGCTATGTCGTCGATTTCATCGAGTTCGCATTCTTCGAGTTCCCGGTGTTCAACGTGGCCGATATTGGCGTTACTTGCGGGTTCGTCATATTGATCATTGGGCTTATCGTTGATTTCTCGAAGGGCGACGACTCCGATAAAGAAACGACGAAAGCCGATAAAGCGGGGCGCGATCAGGAAGGTAATAAGTAGATGGCCGTTTCTCGTGTTCATATTGCCGACGCGCTCGATGCCGGCAAGCGCCTTGACGCTGTTCTTGGCGAACGCGGCTGTTATGCCAGTCGCAGCGCCGCAGCCAAGGCCATCGAGAACGGGCATGTGCTTGTTGCGGGCGATCCCGCGTCGAAGAAGCAAACCGTGAAGTCCGGCGACGTCATCGTTTACGAGCTTGAAGAGACGCCGGTTCCTACGGCTTTGCGTGGCGAACCCATCGATCTTGATATTCGTTTTGAGGACGAGCATCTGTTGGTTCTTTCGAAGCAGGTTGGGTTGGTTTGCCATCCGTCAGTTGATCATCTCGACGGCACTTTGGTGAATGCTCTTATTTACCATTGCGGCGTCGATAACCTGGCAAACGTTCAGGGCGAGGATGATCGTCTCGGTATCGTCCATCGCCTTGACATGGATACGTCTGGCCTTATGCTCGCTGCGAAGGATGACCCAACCGGTTATGCCCTTATGGAGTCCATCCAAGACCGTACAGTCGATCGTCACTATCTTGCGCTCGTTCATGGCATCATCGCGCGCGACACCGGCATGATCGATGCGCCTATTGCCCGATCTGCCAAAGATCGCACGCGTATGGCTGTTCGCGACACTCCTTCGGCACGTGATGCCATCACCACGTTTCGCGTTCTCGAGCGGTTCGAGGCGCATTCCAAAGATGACGGCTACACGCTTATCGATTGCAAGTTGTTCACTGGCCGCACTCATCAGATTCGTGTGCATATGGAATACACACGCCATCCGTTGGTTGGTGAGTTTATGTACACGAGCAGCAAACCGCGATATGAGTCCGCCGATCTTGGCTGTCAGCGTCAGTTCCTTCATTCGTTCCGTCTGCGTTTCCCGCATCCGGAAACGGGGGAGCAACTTGAATTCGCTGACAATCTTCCGACTGATCTGCGCGAGGTTTTGGATAAGATTTCCGATCGAAGCATGGGTCGCACGAATGCCGGTGACGAAGTTGCGGCGATGCTTTCGCAGGCTCCGTTTCCCAGCATTGACGGTGTGCCGTTCGCTGCCACGCTGTAGGCGATCTGGGGTATCATTGGCCCAATAATGTCGTTATATCCGTCTTATCGTTGAAAGGTCGCACGTTATGGGCAACATTCAGCAAACGGCCGATCACCGTATCGGCGCAGACGAAAACGCTGCTGTTAAAACCGTTCTTTTGGGTGTGACAGGCGGGGTTTCCATTTACAAGTCTTGCGAGGTCATTCGCGGCCTCCAGAAGCAGGGCATTCGCGTGAAGGTCGTTATGACCGAGCATGCCACGCATTTCATCGACCCCTCTTTGTTCCGCTCCCTTACGCGCGAGCCGGTAGGTTTGGGTTTGTTCGATAATCCCAGCGATCCCATTCATCACATCTCGCTTGCCAAAGAGGCCGATGTGTTCTGCATCGCTCCTTGCACCGCGAACGTCATTGGCAAAATCGCAAATGGCATTGCCGATGATTTGCTGACGACGACGGTCATGGCCTGCACATCGCCTTTGATCGTGGCTCCGGCGATGAACGTGAACATGTACGAAAGCGCTGCCAATCAGGCTAATCTTGCCACGCTCGCTGCCCGCGGCGTCAAGATCGTTGAAGCGGCTGACGGCTATCTTGCCTGCGGCGATACCGGCAAGGGCAAGCTTGCCCCGGTCGAGGACATCGTGTCGGCTATCATGACGGTTCTTAACGACGGCAATGAAGATGAGGTTTCTTCTGGTGTGCGCGACCTGCAAGGAAAACGCGTTTTGATCACTGCCGGGCCCACGCGCGAACCTATCGACCCTGTGCGCTACATCTCCAATCCCTCTACAGGCAAGATGGGGTTCGCCCTTGCCGCTGCTGCGCAGGAACGCGGCGCGGACGTTGTTCTTGTTTCCGGTCCGGTGGAGCTGGCAAACCCCGAAGGCGTCGAAGTTCATCGCGTTCAGACTGCACTTGAGATGATGCAGGCAAGCGCGGCGTTCTTTCCGCAGTGCGATATCGCCATCTTCACTGCTGCGGTTTCCGACATGCGCCCCGTTCATGTAAGCGATCGCAAGCTCAAGAAGGGCCGCGACGATGCCCAATTGGCCAACATCGAGCTGACGCAGAACCCGGATATCCTGAAAACCCTCGCTCATCAGAAAGGCGATCAGGTGGTTATCGGGTTTGCTGCTGAAACCGACGATGTCATCGCCAATGCAACCAAGAAGCTCAACGAGAAGGGCGCCGATATGATCGTCGCCAATGATGTAAGCGAAGGCAAGGGTTTCGGAGCCGACGACAACCGTGCCTCGTTCGTTTTCAAGGTCGATGGCGCTGATTCTGTTGAGTCGCTCCCCGTTATGACCAAGCGTGCTTTGGCCGACGAGATCCTATCCAAAGCCGTTTCTCTTTCCGAATCCAACTGAAAGGAGAACCAATGATCGGTTCAACGTGCAACCTCCTCATTGATTCTTGCTGTGATCTGCCTTTTGACATGGTAAATTGCGAGAACGTCGGTCTTATCAGCTTTCCGTACTACTTCGGTACCCAAGAAACTCTTGATGATCTTTGGCAGACGTCCACTTCGAAGGAGTTCTATGAGCGCATGAGCAAGGGTGAGCAGCCCACTACCGCCGGAGCTCCGTTCCAGCTGATGAAGGACATGTTCGAGAAATGCATCGAGTCGGGCAGGCCCACGGTGTACCTGTCGTTCTCGTCTGGTTTGTCGGGCCACTTCGACCAGGTGCTTCGCGTGCGCGATATGGTGCTCGAGGAGCATCCCGAAGCCGAGCTGTACGTTGTCGATACTCACTTGGCATCGACGGGCGAGGCTTTGCTTATCTTCGAAGCGTTGCGTCAGCATGAGCGTGGCATGAGCGCCAAGGAGCTTGCCGACTGGGCAACCGAGGCGCAGTACTTCGTGCACGTGTACTTCATGGTTGACGACCTTGAAAGTCTTCGCCGTGGCGGTCGTATTCCCAGCTCCGTGGCTTTCGCGGGTTCCAAGCTAGATGTGAAGCCGCTGTTGTTCATTGCAGTTGACGGAACCCTGCAGATCAAGGGCATTGCTCGTGGCAGGAAGAAGGGTTTGAAGCATCTGGCTGAATTCTTCGCGCAGAAGGCCGAGCTTACCGAGGACAATCCTTATGTGATCATTGGTTCGGCCGAGGCTCCGAAGGATGTCAAGAAGCTCGAGGAGCTTGTGCTGAAGGAGTCGAAGAAGGAAGAGCCCATCTTCGTTGAGCACACGGTGGGTCCGGTTATCGGCAGTCATGTTGGTCCCGGGATGGTGGCTATTAGCTTCTGGGGTCCCGATAAACGCGAGGAAATGTCGGTTGCCAACCGAATCGCTCGCAAGGTTAAGGGTACCGAGTAATCGTCCGGTTCATATAAATCAGAAAGGGGCCTCGTGGCCCCTTTCTTCGCTTTTGAGTGCGATGCGAATGGTTCGCACCCCGTTGCGTTGTTCGCGGGATTAGCGCGGATCGACGATGTCGGTTTCCCACAGGCCGTGCTTGTTGCAGTAAGCGAAGGCCTTCAAAGGAGCAGCTTCGCTGATGCCGAAGAACACTTCGGGCTCGTCGGTGGGAACCTTGAAGGCGCAGATGCCCGGAGCGGTGACTGCAATCCAGCGAATGGAATGCTCGGGGGTCATGGGGTGGTCTGCCTCGCCGCAGCGAACGGTAAGAGTGTCGCCCTCGATGGTGGTAACGGGCTTGTGCTTTTCAGCAGAGAACTCTGCAGGGTTGGGGACAAGCTCGGTCATCGGCTTGCCGCAGCAAACCATTGTGCCGCCGCCTTCGCATGCCTGGTAAACGACATTGCCGCAAACTTCGCACTGATAAAACTTAGGATCTGCCATTGCAACCATCCTCTCTTATGGTCTCGGTATACATCCATCTTAACAGGAAACGCTACTAATAAGCAAGAGCGAGCTTTTGTAGGTGATCCATATGGACATGATCCGGCATTACTTGTGTTGCCGAAAACCCAACATCATGATCATACCAATGCGAATCGCTTGCGTGGTCGGGGTTTTATTGTTTGTCCTGTTTGTTACCGTGTTGGTAACATGGCTGTTGCTTTGCGTGGCTGTTTAAGCGCGAGTTCTCGTGATTTTGGGTTGTCGGCGGGGAAGTATGCTCATTGAGTTTGGTTCGAGGGCTTTGCTCTTGGGGTGATCGCTGGGAGGGTTTTTGAATTGATGATGTGTGGAAAACTCCATCAACTGAAAAAATGTCTTGAATTGTTTTGGACTTACAAGTAAGATAACTAACCGTTGCAGCGCGAAAGCGCGAAAACATTTATCGGGTTGTGGCGCAGTTTGGTAGCGCACTTGACTGGGGGTCAAGGGGTCGCAGGTTCAAATCCTGTCAACCCGACCAGCGAAATCGCAGGTCAGAGGCTTAAGCTTCTGACCTGTTTCTATTTTGGCACTTTTCTGGCACTTTCAATCACGCCTCGTGCACGGCGCTGCTCATTTTCGGGATATAGGCAAAAAAGTGTGTCTCGGGCTATTCATTGGCATGGGACCACGGATCGCTCGAGTGAAGCTCGCTCCATACCACCGCGTCGCCCCATCTCGTCACGGACTCGTCCCTTGAGCCGAGCTCGGCGGCCTTCTCGTAAAGGCCGTCTATGTCGTCGTCGGTCGGCATGTCCCTCAGGATGCTCTCGGGCGGAGGCGGGCACTCGAGCCTGCTCACGCAGTACCAGAACACGGCTTTGACCATATGGTCCAGCCTCATGCCCCTGTGCTCGTCCAGCACGATCCTTATCTGCCTGTTCACCCTGCCCTCTATGGCGTTGTTGGTGGCGGGAACCTCGCCGCCCTTGACGAGGTCGGCGTCCAGGTAGGTGAACAGGGTCCCCTCCCTGCAGAGCCTCTCCAGCCCCCTTCGCGCCTTCCTGAGCCGCTCGTGCCTGAACCTCACGGCGCCGTCGACCACGGCCCTCTCCTTCAGAAACGCGTCGTAATCCGAGCACCAGCCGGCGAAGGAGGCGAGCCAGGCGGCGGCGCCGTCGGCGTCCCCGACCTTCAGCAGCCTCTTGGCGATGCCGTAGGGGTCGACGCCGGCCTGCGTCCTCGGGCGCGTCGTCGTGCAGCGCTTGACCTGCTCGAACGCGTGGAAGGTGCATCTCTGCACGCGCGTCGAGGGCCACTGCGCGCGCCGGGCCCCCTCGATGCCGCCCCCGCCGTCGGTGACGACGACGTCGGGCGGCGCGATGCGGGACATGAGCGCCGCCCACGCCGCGGAGCTCTCGCTGCGCGCGAGGTGCCACCCTATGACGTTTCCGTCGCCGGACAGCGCGATCAGCACGACGCACCTGCGTTTGATCCAGATGCCGTCGACGTGGACGACGTGATGGACCTCGTCGCATGCGGGGCTGACCGGCCATATCTTCCAGAATCTCGAGGTGGCGGCCCTGAACGTGCGGGCGGGCAGCCCCATCTCCCCCTGGGTCCTCTTCGACAAAAGCCAGCCGAGGAACAATGACAGCTGCTCGGCATCGGCGTCGCGCTTGTAGCGGTTGACCGTCGACGCCCCGCAAGCCGTGCAGCGCCAGCGCTGCCGTGTCGGGCTCGTCGTGCCGTTCCTCTTCATTCTCTCGCCGCACGACGGGCAACTCATCGTCTTCATCCCAGTCCCATCCACCGCTTTTTGAACGGCTCGAATCCGTAGCCTGAACTGCGGTGTCAAGCCTAAATCAGACACACTTCTCTGCCGTCCTCTTAAAAGGGCTGGGATTTTTAAACAGCTAAAACTGGAGAGGTGAGCTGGGGTTTGGATGCGAAACGGGACACACTTTTTTGCCTATAACCCTCATTTTCTCAAAGTTGTTGTGGACGTAAACTCGGGCGGGCTTTATGCTCGACCATCCCGGTTCCGATCGTAGAATAACTTGTTTCTTGAGTTCGCCGCTTCTGCGTCTAGTATGTGCATTACGAAGACTCCAAGGGAAATGGAATCATGTACGTATATGGACGTGAGCAGGAGCCTCAATACGTTTCGCGTACAACTCATTAGCGTAAAAAAGAGAAGGTGGGATCAATGGCAAAGAAAACGGGCAACGAAGATTACTTCACTAGCGCTGAGTTCGTTTGTCGCTGTGATGCTCGATCTAAAGAGAGCTTCAATATCATTTCCGGTTCGGAGGCGAAGGCGATCCACGAGAATTACCTCAAAAATCAGAAGAGAGCCAAGAAGGGAAAATAATTTCTTGAAAGCTATTCACGCAAAAATGACGCTTCGTGATTGCGTCTACGGTCAAGCCGTTGGCGATGCTCTTGGCGTGCCTTACGAGTTCAAGCCCCGTGACTCGTTCGAATGCTCCGACATGAATGGATACGGAACCCATAACCAGCCTATTGGCACTTGGAGCGACGACACGTCGATGTCTCTTGCTATTTGCGACAGCTACCGAGAGCTTGGACGCATCAACGTGAGCGATATCCGAGATAAGTTCGTATCGTGGTATCGCGATGGCGCGTACACATGCGACGGTCTCTTCGATATCGGCAACGCCACTGCTGAAGCGTTCCGCATTGGGCATGGGCTTGCGGGCGAATGGGATAACGGCAACGGCTCCCTTATGCGCACCATCCCGCTCGCATTCACTGATGCGACGGACGACGAGGTTCGTGCGGTGTCGGCGATCACGCATGCACACCCGACGTCTACTGAGGCTTGCGTTGCCATGGTCGGCGCCGCTCGCTCTCTTATTGCTGGCGCAAACGGCCGCGAAGCGGCTTTGGCTTGTGGCGTTGACTTTGACAAGCATAGGGACGAGGTGCGCTCTGGCGGTTACGTGCTTGATACGTTCGAGGCCGCGCTATGGTGCCTTGCAAATACGTCGAATTACCGCGATTGCGTGCTTCTTGCCGTCAATCTCGGCAGCGACACGGACACGACGGGCGCAGTTGCTGGAGCCCTCGCTGGAATCGTTTACGGTGTTGAGGGAATCCCAGCAAAATGGCTCAATTCTCTGAGGGGCAAAGACGTCATCGAAAGATGCCTCTTTTAAACCGTGCATTTCCTTGCGTTGACAGCCGTCCCTCGAGCGGCTTTTTCATTGCTGATTTGAGGTGGCCTTATGCCCCAGACCAAGCCCCCCCAGGCATCGAGCTGGACCCGTTCAAGTTCGCCAAATGGGACGAGAAAAACGCGGTTTGAAGTTTCGCTCAGTCGGACGCGCCCTGGCTGTTCATGCTGTGTCTGTGATGCAGGATTGTCGAGACCGCCAAGGAAGAAGCTCAACGGCTTTGGCGGCTGGGCGGCGCGAGGCTCGACCAGGCGCTGACCATGACGACCTACAGCCCCGAGTCCGTCGACGAGGTGGCGCGCTACCAGGCGAAGAAACTCGTCAAGGAGGGAGACGCTGCGTTCGCGAAAGCCTGCGGCGAGTACGCCCGAAACGACCTGTTCCGAAGCCTCAACGAGACGATCATTGCCAACGTGGGGCGAGACAGGGACAAGGGCGCGAGGTTCGCCCGCGTGCCGACTGGCTTCGAGACCTGCGCGTTCTGCCTGATGCTGGCTAGCCGAGGGGCGGTCTACCACTCGCGCAAGACGGCTGGCGAGTTCAGGCACTTCCACAGGAACTGCGCCTGCAAGGTTGTCCCGAGCTTCGAAAGTGACCCGATGGCGACTCTTGTCGATGGACACGATCCAAAGGACGAACTGCGAAGATGGACGCGTATTGAAAACGCACGACGTGAATCGAAAGAGCTAGCACAGTATTCTGGCGATTTTGAAAATGAGACTGCTGCCGCAGTTCGAGCTTGGATCGACCACGACAGCGTTGATATGTATAGGGCTACGATTGGCAGCTACCTCGCATCGTTGAATCCGACGAATGTGATAAAGACCGAGGATTATGTTCTCCCAATGCCAAAAGAGGTCATGGAGGTCTATTGGCTGTCTCAACTCGGGATGCCTATTGAATTTCGCTGTGACTTCAAGCATATCGAAACCGACGGGAACACTTCCGATATCAGGGTCGGAGGTGTTACGTGCGATATGAAGCAGATTAAAAGCGCGAACGTTAAGAAGATGAAGCGAAGGATTACCGAAAAGATACCAAGACAGGGACCTGTATTCATGGTTGATATCAGCGAATCCCCGATGACGTTCAATACCGCCGAAGCAGCATTGTCCCAATTGCTCGACGACCCCTATATCGAGAGAATCTATCTTACGAATGGTAAGCGAATAGAGGAGTTGAAAAAGTAAGCACCCATTGGGCTACTCTGGCTCAGGTCACCTGGGCTCCCTCTGGGTGCAAGGTAATTTTATCACATCGGGGCGTGGCGGAACAGGCAGACGCGCCAGTTTCAGAAGCTGGCGGGCTGATCGCCCGTGCGGGTTCGAATCCCGCCGCCCCGACCACAAGCAGTTGATCAAAGCCATCCGCACGGGTGGCTTTCTTCGTATAAGGACATGCCCCGCACGGGGCGCAAGAAACGAAGCGCCGCACGGCGCGAGAAGGAGGCATGCATGGAGAACGAAGCCCAGCAGCAGGCAGAGCAGCAGGCGCAGGTTGGCGAGACCGCCGAGACCCAGGAGAAGGACTACAAGGCGCTCTACGAGGAGGCCGTGAGGGAGTCCCGCAAGTGGGAGAAGCGCAGCAAGGAGAACCTCGCGCAGCTCAACGACCTTAAAGGCTCCAAGGACGAGCCCGACCCCACGATCGAGGAGCGAATCGCCGCGCTCGAGAAGGAGAACGGCGACCATTCACACGCCCCTCGCGCTCATAATTACAAGCTCAACCCAGCAGACCATGCGGCATGCTACCGTTAGTTGATTTTCAGTCGTGATCGTGACCAAAGGAGTGCGAGCATGCAATCCAATGACGTTTCTAAAGAAGAGCTCCAACAACTGGCCGATCTTGCCGGTGTCGAACTTGTTTTCCAAGACGATTCGCCCGAAGCGAACGATCAGGCCGTCGAGACGAATATTCCCTTGGGCCCCGATCCAGTCACTCTCTTGATCAACCAAATGACTCAAGTCGTTATGAACGGCGGCGGGGATGAATTCGCCATGTTTGCCGCTCAAAACAAAGATCGCATCGGCCATGCGGCGGCAAACCATCCCGAAGTTGCCGATGCGCTGGTGACCTGCTATAAGATCGGCATTGGAACCGGCAGCGCCGCGTGCATGAACGATCTTGGCGCCCTGTACTACATGGGCGACATCGTTGAGCAGGATTATCATATGGCAGCCGAGCTTTACGAGGAGGCCATGGATCATGGCTGTTATCAGTCCATCATCAACCTTGGCTACATTTACGAATATGGACGCACGGGCGAGCCTGACTACGCTGCGGCGTATCGCTTTTACTCGCTCGCTGCCGCGCTAAGCCCTTCCTGCGAGGCTGTTTACAAGCTGGGCGATATGTTCAGCCGCGGCCGCGGTGTTCCCGTCGACAAGGCCAAAGCGTACTACCTGTACGAGCGCAGCCTTTCGTTGGCGAATTCCGAGGTAGAGGTCGCGCAACCCGCCATTCGCATTGCGAACATCATTATGGAGGACGATTGCGAATCGTACGGCGTCGAGCGCGATTTCCTTCGCGCGCTGGCTTTGTATCAGCAAGCGGAAATCGGCCTGCGCATCGATATCGCTGACGGTCAGGCGTACTACATTAAGCGCCTGCGCGAAGCCATCGATGGCCAGCAGCGCGTTCGTACGCTTCTTTCACCTCGCCATTACTAATCGAGCTAAGCCAGGGCTCCGGAAAGCAAGACGATCGCGGTTGCCACCACGATACCCTCGATGATCGTCAGGCCGTTCGAGAGTCCTGCAAGCTTTTGATCGCCGCCGCACCAAAGGGTGAACGTCGGGCCCATAGCACTGGCAGGCGCCCAAAGAAGGATGCAGATGACGATTTTCGTAGTGGCGTCAAACGGCAAAAACGCAAGAGCCAGAAGGCTGAATACGGCTGAGAAAAGCGCGCGCGACACCAGGATCACCCCGATCTTGCGGATGTTGGGGCCAACCGTGTCGAATCCGATCATCAGGCCAAGCATCAACATCGCGCAGAAGGCGTTCGCGTTCGCCATGGGCTCGGTGAAGGCGACGACTTGCGTCGGGATCTGGATATCCAAAATCGCCAGTACGATTAGCAGCAGATATGCGTCGAAGGGGAGCGAGCTGAAAAGTCGCTTCGCGACGAACTTCCCTGGGTTCGGGACAGGGTCTTTTCCCGCAAAGATTCCGGTGAGCGCGTATGCGCCGCCTGTCATCATCAGGGCGTTTCCCGCGTCGAACATGCAGACGGCAACGGCCATTTCTGGCGAAAACAGCGATTGCACGTAAGGCAGTGCGAAGCAACCGATGTTGAAACCGCAGATGTTCAGCAGGTAAAACACGCGGTCGCGGCGGTTCGAATTCCGCGTTGCAAGGAACGCGACTGCGTAGGGTATGACAGCGCAAGCAAGGCCCACGGGTACCAACAGAAGAAGCGAGGGCGTGAATTCGGCGGATCCGAATGCGTGAACGACAGAGCAGGGAAGCGTGAACGTGAAGACGATTTTCGAGACAATCTGCTCGGGTCGTTGGCCAAGAATTCCGCTTCTTCCCGCGAAGTATCCAACGATGATGATGGTGACGAATGCCGCCACCTTTATAAGGACCGTTTCCATTTCAATGCGCTTTCCAAAAGACACGCCGCGCGCGGCGGCGTTAGATGTTACGCTTTGGTTCTAGCACATTGCGCGTTGGCGGTTGCCAAAAGAGGGTTTCGGGCACCATCCCTTCATTTGATGCTCGTTTGCGCTAGGGTGCTGATTTGTTCCGCTGCGATATGTCGCGGCCGACGGTTTGTTCGATTGCTAAGTCGATGCGGTTGCATCGCAACGCTGCACGTTAGAGGGGGATTCCGATGTCCGAAACGATCGAGTCGATTTCGAAAGCGATTGACGAGAACAACCAGTTCAACGGCTACTGGATTGGTTACCTGTATTGCAAGAAGGATTCGCTCACCTTCAGTATCGACAATCACTATGGCATTCCCGGAACTGATATCACCAAGCCAGTAGGCGAGATGTCGTTCGAGGAAATCGTCGACTTCAACATCGAGATTGACGACATGACCGACACCATGATCGATCACGTTGTCGAATCGCGTCCCGGTCTTGTTGAGTTCTTCTTCGAATCGGGTTCCGCACGCATTGACGCAAAGAAGGTTCACTGGCTGTCGTACGAGGGTTACTGATAATCGCTGCACTTCCAGTGGGTTAAGCTGGCCACTGAGACTTTCTGTACGGCGCGTGGTCGAAGGATCTGCTAAACGAAAAGGGCTCGGATGAAACCATCCGAGCCCTTGCGGTTTCCGGCACTTTCGGTTTCGTGTCTTGCTAAACGCTTTCGTTACTTATCGTCGCGGTTGTAGATGCCGGTGAAACCCTCAAGCCTGACCATCTTGCCATTGTCGTCGTAGAAGCAATCGTAAGCGAAACCCGACTCCTCATCCTCGAACAGCAGGGTGACGCGGTCGACGGCAGTGACATCCCATGTCTTCAGAGTGGACTCTTCCTTGTTGTCCCAAACGATGGTGCCATTGGCTTTAAGGGTGAAGGAATCTTTGGGATTGTCTTCATTGGTCCAGTTGGTGTCGACGATCTTAGCGAGTTCCTTGTTGTAGTCGCCGCGGATGTACCACGTGCCGCTGACAAGGTCGTAGCACGTCATGGGATCGTTGAAGATCAGGTCGAAGTTGCCTTCGCCTTCCTCGGCGGGAATCAGATGGTTGTCTTCGACGGCGCTGGGGTATCCGTATTCGTTAAGCTGCTTTCCATCGGCATCAACGAACACCGGGGCCAAGGGAAGGAAGTTCTCGAAATACAATCCGCCCTTTGATTTGTCGCCGTCGACGTACCACATGTCGGACTCGCCGCTTGGCTTGCCGTGATCAGTGCTCGATCCAGCTTCCAGATAGATCGGATTGGTGTTTGCCGCAGGCTCGAGTTTCTTCGCGGGGGCGCTAGCCGAGCTAGCGGATGCACTCGACCCTGCGGATGCGCTGCTTGATTTTCCTCCGCCGCAAGCGGTAAGTCCAAATGCGAGGACTGCCGTCAAAGCGGCGATGGCCAAAACCATGAGGGGTTTTTGCGCCGTGCGCTCGCGCGACTTCAATGCAGTTGATTGTTTCATGGCTGCTCCTATCATTCTCGTCCGTCCTTTGATTGTAGGAAAGCGGGCGTCCAGCCGCGAGGTCTTCGCGTCCATGCGAAGTGGGGCAAATGCGCCTTCTGTCCCATTCTTCGTTCATTGTGAATGCTCGGCTTTGGTTTGCTCGCGCGCGTTTCATGGGGTAATGTTTGTTCCCGTTGTTCGTCACGAAAGAGAGCCAGTTTCATGTTCAAGATCAATCATGCCATCCTCCACGTATTCGATTTCATTTCGTGTGTGAACGTGTACTCTCAGGAGGAGCTTGACCTTTCGGATAAGAACGTGAAGTCGTATGTGCAGCGTGTCGCTAAGCATGCGCTGGGCAATATCGACAACAAAAGGGGCGAGTTCGAGCCCGAGAGCGGTTTTAAAAACGAACTTTCCGATTACCTGAACGGGCATAACGACTTCATCGACTTGTCGCTGATGATTGCTGAATTCATCGGAAGCGAGCTCGGCCGCATGGAGCATCCGGTTTCCAGTGACTTGCTCGTTGTCGATTTCGAGGACACGCCAAAGGCCCCTAAGGTTTCCGCTGAGGATTTGGAAGAAATGTCCGAGGAGGAGGCTGCGGCTGCTCAGGCCGAGCTTGATGCCGCGTATGCGGGACGTAGCGCCCGCTACTTCGGATTGTTGTTGCTTGAGAGCAAGCCAGCTTTCATGCATGAAGTTGGTAGGGGCGACGACGGCTCTTCGGTGAATCGCATCGAGCGCCATCATGCCATTTTGCCGAGCCCCTCCCAAAAGATTTCTTCGTTTGCGCTGGTGGATGTTCGCAACATGTCGGTTCAGTTCGTTGACAAAGCCCGCGAAATCGCAGGTGAGGAGCGCTGGCTTATCCCTCAAGGCCTGCTTCAGTGCACGATGGAGGCTTCCAGTAAGGAGCTCATCGATACCACGATGCGTTTGGTTGAGGAAGTTGCCACCGAATACGGCGCCAATGCGGCAATCGCCACTGCGAAAGCGAAAGCGTATGTCGCAGAGAATGCCGACGACTCCGATGAGGTTCCGTTTGACGAGTTCGTCGAAGAGGTTTTCGAAGACGAGGGTCCGCGCCGAAGTTTCGTCGAGGCTGCTCAGCGGGAGAATCTCCCCGATCATGCTCCTGTTGAGCGCGCGGTTGCCAAGCGTGTGACGCGCAATCATAAGATTCGCACCGACACGGGAATCGAGATCACGTTCCCGGCCGAATATGCGCAGAACCCCGAGTTCATCGAGTTCACGAGCGCGGCCAACGGCCTTATCCGCATCGAGCTTAAGAACATCGGAAGCATCGAGAACAAGTAGCTAAACGAAAGAGCCAGTTGCAAATTTGCAACTGGCTCTTGTTTTGCAGCAGCCGAGCGCGCTTCCTCGGAAGCGCAGCGACAGCTGCCATTTAAGGCTGCCTACGCCCTTTGGCAACGCCGCCGATCGCGTATATGGCTTCGCCTATACGCGCCGCGGCTGACTAAATCCTGAGCAACGCCGCTGATCGTTTATTTGGCGATGCCAAATAAACGCCACGGCTGCCTAGACCAGCTTACCTTTGCAGTGGTCGATCATGTGCTGGATGATCTGGGCGTCCCAGTCGCTCATTTCCTTCTTGCGGTGCACCAGCTTGCCATCCTTGATCTCGTCGAACTCGATGGTGCAGCGAGCGAAGCGGGTGACCTTCGAAGGTTCGTCGCGGGTGATGCAGCCTTCCTCAACCTTGAAGGCGCCCAGTGCGCGCTTCATCATGGGGTTGAACATGACGTGCGGGTTCTCGTTCGCGTCAAGGTAGGCGCATGCGCACTTCGTCACGCCGATCTGGTTTGCGGCCAGGCATGCGGCATCTTCGTGTGCGGCAAGCGTGTCAAGCAGATCCTGCGCAAGCTCAGCGTCTTCGGCGGTCGCGGGGGTGCAAGGAGTGCTCAAGATCTCCTCGTCGCGTACAAGCTCTTTGATCATGATATCCCTCTCTAATAGGCGCTTTTCGCGCCGTGGATTTCTTTCAGTGACGAGCGAGATTGTACCACGCCAATCGCGTGTCGCGCTTCGTTATGGTATCCTGTGGACGTGCTGTGACTGACGGAATAACGTGGCTACCACGGGGGAGCAGCGCAACATACAAGCCGACCGTCTGGGCAAGTCACTGCATAAGCAGGGGCTTGCCTTTTTTCGTTGGGGCGAACAGTTAGACAGAAAGGAAGCGCATGCAGAATCTGGTCGATATCCTTAAGGGCAATCCTTATCCCGGCCGAGGCATTGTGGTGGGTAAGGACCGCGTGTACTACTTCATCATGGGGCGCAGCGAGAACAGCCGCAACCGCGTGTTCGTGAAAACTGAGGACGGTATCCGCACCGAGGCCCACGATCCTGCGAAGCTGGTTGACCCTAGCTTGATCATCTATCATCCCGTGCGCACGATGGGCGAGAAGCTGGTGGTCACCAATGGCGATCAGACCGACACTATCGTCGACGCAGGCGATTTCCGCGCGGGCTGCATGAAGCGCGAATTCGAGCCCGATGCCCCGAACTTCACCCCGCGTATCTCCGCCGTCATCAACGAGGACGGCTCGTTCGAGATCTCCATCCTGAAGCATCAGCAGAACGGTCGTTGCCTGCGTGAGTTCTTCGCTTATGAGGGTGTTGACGAAAGTTGCGGCTACTTCATTTCCACCTATCAGGGCGACGGCAACCCGCTGCCTACCTTCGCCGGCGAGCCCATTGAGGTTGCCTTGGGCACCCCCGAAGAGATCTGGGCGGCTTTGAATCCCGACAACAAGGTCTCGCTTTACGCGAACGTCGCTGGCGACATCACCATCTTCAACAAGAATCTGGGGGACTAAACGATGAACGAGCTCGAGCTTAAGTACGGCTGCAACCCTAATCAGAAGCCTGCACGTATCTTCATGAAGGACGGATCCGACCTGCCCGTCACGGTGCTGAATGGCCGTCCTGGCTACATCAACTTCCTGGATGCCTTCAATTCTTGGCAGCTGGTTCGCGAGCTGAAGGCTGCAACCGGCCTTCCTTCGGCGGCCTCCTTCAAGCATGTTTCTCCTGCTGGTGCCGCCGTTGCTCATCCGCTGACTGACATCGACAGGCAGATGTACTTCGTCGACAACGTTCCTGCCGACTACGAGCTTTCTCCCATTGCCACGGCTTACATCCGCGCTCGCGGCGCCGACAGGCTTTGCAGCTACGGCGACTGGGCTGCTCTTTCCGATGTGTGCGACGCCGATGTTGCCAACTACCTGAAGTGGGAAGTCTCCGACGGCATCATCGCTCCGGGCTTCACCGACGAGGCGCTTGAGATCTTGAAAACCAAGAAGGGCGGCAAGTACAACGTCATCCAGATCGACCCGGACTACGTGTGCGCTCCCATTGAGTGCAAAGACGTGTTCGGCGTGACGTTCGAGCAAGGCCATAACGACTTCGCAATCACCCCTGACCAGCTCGACAACATCGTCACTCAGAACAAAGAGCTCACTGATCAGGCGAGGATCGACATGGTGGTGGCTCAGATCACGCTGAAGTACACCCAGTCGAACTCCGTGTGCTACGTGAAGGACGGCTTGGCAATCGGCGTCGGCGCCGGCCAGCAAAGCCGCATCCATTGCACGCGTCTTGCCGGCAACAAGGCTGACAACTGGTATCTGCGCCAGCACCCGAAGGTTTTGGGCCTGAAGTTCGTCGAGGACATTCGTCGTCCGAATCGCGACAACGCCATCGATGTTTACACGTCTGACGAGTACGAGGACGTTTTGGCTGATGGCGAGTGGCAGAAGTGGTTCACCGAGCGCCCTGAGCCTTTGACCTTGGCCGAGAAGAAAGAGTGGATCGCGCAGCAGTCCGATGTCACCCTTGGCTCCGACGCATTCTTCCCGTTTGGCGATAACGTCGAGCGCGCTCATAAGTCCGGCGTCAAGTACATTGTCGAGCCTGGTGGCTCCATGCGCGACGACGACGTCATCGAGACGGCCGACAAGTACGGCATCGCCATCGCATTCACGGGCATGCGCTTGTTCCATCACTAAGATCGGGTCGTGTGGCCAACCGCGAATCCCCCTATCTATGCGAAGCGCCGTTGATCAAGCTGATCGGCGGCGCTTTATCATTGCGTTGAAGGAGAGGATGCCGATTGTCGCGGCAACGGTGTCAACCAGCCAGTCGGCGGGATCGCAGCTGCGTCCTGGCACGAAGAGCTGGTGGAACTCATCGGTGGCGCCATATGCGCTTGCGAGGGCGATGGCCAGGACGATGATGGCGATAGCCGATGCCTTGCGCTTGCCAAGCGTTTTCGTAAGCGCGTTTTGCAGCGCTAGGCCGAAGACGAAGAACTCGCAGAAGTGACCGACGGGGCTTACGTCGACATCGTGTCCCGCGATCGCAAACGCAGCTTGACTTAGCGCGTTCTTGATAACGGTGAAGATGCCGGTGTTGTTGTCGATCTCAAAGCCGCTACGAGCGCTCATCACGAAGACGAACATGGCCATGAAGGCTACGGCAAGCCAAGAGAACAGCAGGGCATTGCTTTCGAGTTTTGATTTCAGTCGATTCATATCTTCGAGTCTAGTGGGAAAAGGGGTCGCGTGTCTGCGCCGTCACGATAACGTCATAGCGCACGGCTTTCCCCGAAACGGAATAACTTGGTTTGACTCCTGCAAGATGAGGGCCTTTCGCGGGGCGCTTGATCACGATCTTGCTGGGATTGGCAGAAAATGCAGCTTTCAGCAGGGGCTCTTCTTCCGAGCAAGGCGACTCCAGTTCATGCAGAAGCTGGAACTTCTTCTTCACCGACGCGCTTTTTGTTCGCTTGGGGAACATGGGGTCAAGCAGGATCACGTCGAATTTTTGGTTGGGACGGGCGTTCGCCCATTCGCCAAGCGCTGTGATGCTGTCTTCGGTTGCAAGTAACATGCGGGAGGCGATTTCGGCGGTTGCCGGGTCGTTTTGCGCGCGGGTAAGCGCGTCGGCAAGGAGGGCGGCGATCGTTTCGTCGCGCTCGAACATGACCACATCGAATCCTGCGGCAGCAAGAAGGAACGAGTCTTCGCCGAGTCCCGCGGTGGCGTCGATTGCAAGGGGGAGGCGGACGTTTTCGCCAGCGGCATCCTCGCTCGAGCGTTTGATTTTCGCTGCCTTGATCAGGAGCTCCGTCTGCAGTTTTCCGGGTTTCACGCGCTTGAGCATCTTCGAGAAATCGCCCCGAAGCTCCATGCCCTCGCCTACAAGGGTAAGTCCATTTGGGGTTTGCTCCAAAGACACCGCAAGCTGCGATTCGGGTTGCGCGTGTTTGATTGATGCAAGCTCATTTATCATTTGCCCAGAACTCACTCGTTGCCTAGCTTTTTTCTGCTAGCTCGTTATTCTAGGTGACATGAATGATTAGATATCGGTAAGAAAGCGAACGACAGTTGAATAACGAAAAAAGGAAGTCGAGGTTTCATTACGCATACCTCGTTCTACTAGCGTGCGTTATCGTGACCGGTCTGCCCGGCGCCATGATCATGAATTGCCCCGGAGTGTTCTTCACGCCCGTGTCAAATTACTTCGGTGTGCCCAAAGCCGAGTTCACGCTTTATTTCAGCATCATCAATATCACGGCGATGGTGTATCTTCCACTGTGCGGCAAGATCATGGATCGCGTGAACCTGCGATACTTCATGTCCGTCGCTGTTCTTCTTGCGGGCGTCACGTACATCCTCATGTCTTCTTTCACGGCAATTTGGATGTTCTACGCTGCCGGGGTTGTTTTGGGCATCGCTCTAACGCCGATCATGTTCTTGGGCACGCCTTTGCTCATGGATCGCTGGTGCGTGAAGAACGTCGGTCTCTTTATTGGCATCGGCGCGGCGGCTTCCGGCATCGGCGGTGCGATTTTCAACATCGTTGGCGCGTCGCTGTGCTCTCTTTCGGTTGAAGGTTGGCGCACGGGCTACTTCGTTTTCGGCTGCCTGATTCTTGTCGTTGCGCTTCCGTTTGCATTCTTCTTCATGCGCAGCCGGCCCTCCGATCTGGGTATGCTGCCTTTTGGCGCCGAGGAGCAGCCTGAAAAGCAGGCGTCTGGGGAAGTTGTCGCAGCGCCTGTGCTGGGTGTCTCCGCCAATGCAGCAACTAAGACCATGGCGTTCTTGGCTATCGCGATGTTCTCGTTCGTGCTGTCGATTTGCCAGACGGTGTACCAGTATTTCGCGTCGTACTGCCAGGCGTCGACTATCTCCGAGGTTGTCGCGTCGGCGGGAGCGGTTGCTGCTGCGTGCATGATCGGTCAGGCGTTAGGAAAGGTGTTCTTGGGGTCGCTGTCCGACCGTCACCCCAAGCTTGGCATTGGCGTTGGCGTCGCTTGCGGAATCGCCGGCCTTTTGATCATGTGGCTTGCTCCATTCGGTTTGGTTGCGGTGGTTATCGGGTCGTTCCTGTTCGGTGGCTTGTATTCCTGCAATGCCGTTCATGCTCCGCTCCTGCTTCGCTCGGTTTTCGGATCGCGTTGCTTTGGCGAGCTCAATTCGCGTCGAATCGTGTTCGTGACGTTGTCCTTTGCGTTTGCGACCGAGTTCTGGGGCGTCATCGTCGATATGCCCAATGGCTACGATCTCATGTTCATCGCGGCGATTGCTTTTTCGCTTCTTTGCGGCGCGCTCGGACTGTTCGCTTGCTCGAAGATCGGCGCCTATGAATGGACCGAGAAGTAAGGTTCGGTTCAGCGTCATCTGGCTGCTCCAGCTCAAAACAAGAACGCCCCATCCCATAGTGTCGGACGTGCGCGGTCCGAGCGTGGGGTGGGGCGTTTCTCCTGTCTAGAGAGTAGCTATTAGCGAAGGAGCCCTTCGGCGATGGCCACCCAATAGGCTGCTCCTGGCACCAAAGCCTTTTCATTGAAGGCGTAGCCGGGGTTATGGTTCACCTTTGAATCGCCGATTCCCAGGAAACCGTAGAAACTGGGGACGTGGTCGCCGTAGAAGGCGAAATCTTCGCTGGCCATTTCTTTGAATCCGACAGGGTCGACGTTGTCGCTGCCCAGGCGCGGCGTGAGGATGCCAACCAGGCGATCGTGCAGCGCCGCGTCGTTAACCACCACAGCTCCATGGCGGATATGTTGGAATTCAGCACTCGCCCCATAGGAAGCTGCTTGCATTTCGGCAATGGTTTTCACATGGTTGAGGATGACCTCGCGGCCTTCGTGCGTTGCCGATCGAATGGACAAGTCGAGCGTCGCCTCGTTGGGGATGATGTTCTCGGCGGTGCCAGCTTGGAACTTCCCGACAGTGATGACGCCGGTGTCGCGCGGATCGAGATTACGCGAGATCACGCTTTGAAGAGCCATGACAATGGAAGATGCGGCAACGATGGGGTCGCATCCGGCGTGGGGGAATGCGCCATGCGCACCTTTACCGTGAACGATGATGCGAACGTGGTCAGAAGCAGTAAGAATGGGGCCGGCGCCTAAATAAACCTTGCCGGTTGGATATGAGGGCGAGTTGTGAAGGCCGAACATGGCTTCAACGGGGAAGCGCTCGAACAGGCCGTCGTCGATCATCTTTTGTGCGCCTGAGAAGTTTTCTTCGGCGGGCTGGAAAACTAGGGTTAAAGTTCCGTTGAAATTTCCTGATTCGGCGAGATAGTGTGCGGCTCCTAGCAGCATGGCCATATGGCCGTCGTGACCGCACATATGCGAAACGCCGGGGGTTTTGCTGGTTATTCTACAGGTTCCGTCTTCTTGGACGGGCAGTGCATCCATATCGGCTCGCAGGCCGATGGAATGAGCGCCCGAGCCGCGTTTCAATGTGGCGACAACGCCGTTCTCGCCGACGTTTCGGGTGACGTCGTAACCCCACGATTCAAGAAGATCGGCAACGTAGGCTGCGGTATTGACCTCATGACCAGAAAGCTCTGCGTTTTCATGTAGCCAGGCAAACCATTCCTTCATGTTTGGTTCGATTTTGACAAGCTCGGCAAACAGGTTCTCGTCCATTGCGGATTCCTTTCAGACGTTTCCTTACCGATGAGTATACGGCTTACGAAGAAGCGTTAACACGCATTTCATCTTTGGCCGCCGATCATCTGCTATATTTTATCTTTCTGAAAATGCGCCGTCGTTTCGGGTTGACGGGAGAGTCGTTGCTGTGCGGCCGTCAACTGAACCTCGACGCGCTTTGAAAGAAGGCGCGAATGGATTTCGTTTCGGTTTTGAATAGCATTGACGCGGCAATTTGGGGTCCGCCGTTGATCATCTTGCTCTTGGGGTGCCACCTGTACACCACGTACAAGACGAAGTTCATCCAGCGTAAGCTCCCTCTTGCTTTGAAATTGTCCCTGACCAGCGACGATAAAGCCGAAGGCGACCTGAGCAACTTTGGCGCCATGGTCACTTCTTTGGCCTCGACGCTTGGTACGGGCTCTATCGTTGGTGTGGCCACCGCAATTTTGTCGGGCGGCCCGGGTGCCGTGTTGTGGATGTGGCTGACGGGCATTTTGGGTATGGCCACCAAGTACGTCGAGGTGTTTGCGTCCATGAAATACCGCGTTAAGGACGTGCGCGGCGAGATGATGGGCGGCGCCATGCATGTCTGGGAGCAGCGCTTCAAGCGCGAGGACGGAACGGTGCCGTGGTGGGCGAAGTTCATGGCCATCTGGTTTTCGGTGTTCGCGCTGTTCTCTATCTTCGGCATCGGCTACGCCGTGCAAACCAGCTCCATCACTAGCGTTTTCCAGGTGAACCTGGGCGTCGAGCCCTGGGTTGTCGCCTCTATCGTGTGCGGTAGCGCTTTGATCATCATTTACGGTGGTCTTCAGCGTATCTCGTCTATTTGCGAAAAACTGGTGCCGATCATGGGTGCTGCCTATATTTTGGGCTGCATCTACATTCTTATCTGCAACGCTCCGCTTTTGTGGGACACCGTGGTTCTGATTTTCGAATGCGCCCTGACGCCTAAGGCCGCATTCGGCGGCGCGGTGGGCAGCGGTATTATGATGGCGCTGCAGTTCGGATGCGCGCGCGGTCTTTTCTCGAACGAGGCCGGTCTTGGCACGCAGCCTATCATCGCCGCCGCAGCGTCTTCCAAGAACCCGGCGCGTCAGGCGTTGGTTGCCATGACCAGTGTGTTCTGGTGCACCGTTGTCATCTGCCTGCTTACGGCGTTCGTTATCGTCAGCACCATGATTGCGCATCCCACTTTGGTTACCGATATGCATGTGACTAACGGCGCGTCTTTGGCCAACGCGGTGTTCAGCACCATTCCTTATGTGGGCACGCCTATTTTGATGCTGGGAATTCTTACGTTCGCGTACTCAACCATCCTTGGTTGGAGCTATTACGGCGATCGTGTGGTCACGTACCTGTTCGGCCGTCGCCATGTGTCGCTTTACCTTGCGCTTTGCATTTGCGCGGGCTTTTTGGGAGGCATTGGCGTGGGCGATGTCGCATGGACGGCGACCGACATCGCCAATGCGCTTATGGCTTTGCCGAATATCCTGATGGTCTTCCTTATGGCGGGTATCGTCGGCAAAGAAACGCAGCACTACGTGTACGATGGCAACATCGATGAGGAAGTGGACGACGAGATCCATACCCTCGAAGATCAAAGCGTTTTCGTTCGTAAGAAGGCTTAGTAGCAGACGGTATTCGTTCAAAGGTGTGGTTGCGTCCTTTGGCGTTCGCTAGTCTTCTTGTCGCCTGGGCTACAGTTAGGCCCGCCACGGGAATCCGATGATCGGATCGTCGTGGCGGCCCTTTTTCGCAGCCGCTTTTTGTATTTTCGCTCTGTGCGAATGGGACTCTCGCTCGTTGCGGCTTCGTCGCTTACAGGCTCTTAAGCGCCTGATCGAGGTCTTCCAGAATGTCGTCGGTGTCTTCAAGTCCGCAGCTGAAGCGCACGAGGTTGGGCTCGACTCCTGCCGCTTGAAGCTCTTCGTCGGTCATCTGGCGATGCGTGGTTGATGCGGGATGCAAGCAGCATGTATGCGAATCGGCAACGTGGGTTTCGACCTGCGCGATTTTCAAGCGCGACATCAGGGCCTCGGCTTGGTCGCGGCCGCCTGCCACGCCAAAGCTCACTACGCCGCACGAGCCGTTGGGCAAGTACTTCTGCTGAAGGGCGTGATAGCGGTCGCCCGGCAAATCAGGATAGCGCACCCATTCGACAAGTGGGTTGGCTTGCAGGAACTGCGCCACCGCCAAGCCGTTTTTGCAATGCTGCGCCATGCGCACGTGAAGGCTTTCAAGACCAAGCGCAAGGTAGAAGGCGTTTTGGGGCGACTGGATAGATCCGAAGTCGCGCATCAGCTGCGTAGTCGCCTTGGTGATGAATGCGCCTTCTTTGCCGAATTTCTCGGCAAAGACTACGCCGTGGTAGCTTTCGTCAGGCGTGCAGAAATCCGGGAACTTGTCTGCGTGTGCAAGCCAGTCGAAATTGCCGCCGTCGACGATGGCGCCGCCCAATGCGGCAGCATGGCCATCCATGTACTTAGTGGTGGAGTGCGTCACGATATCGGCGCCCCATTCGATAGGCCTGCAGTTAATGGGCGTTGCGAACGTGTTGTCAACAATCAGCGGCACGTCGTGCGCATGAGCCGCTTTTGCGAACTTCTCAATATCCAAAACGGCAAGAGCGGGATTTGCGATCGTTTCTCCGTATACGGCCTTAGTGTTCGGACGGAATGCAGCCTCAAGTTCTTCTTCGGTGCAGTCGGGTGATACGAACGTGGTTTCAAGCCCCATGCGTTTCATGGTGACGGCCAGCAGGTTGTAGGAGCCGCCGTAAATGGCCGAACTTGCCACAACGTGATCGCCGTTTGCCGCAAGGTTGAACAAGGCGAAGAAATTCGCCGCCTGGCCCGACGAGGTGAGCATGGCGCTGGTGCCGCCTTCAAGTTGAGCGATGCGCGCGGCAACGGTGTCATTCGTGGGGTTTTGCAGGCGAGAGTAGAAATAGCCTGACTCTTCAAGATCGAAGAGCTTTCCCATTTGGGCGGACGTGTCGTATTTGAACGTGGTTGATTGCACGATGGGGATCTGACGAGGTTCTCCGCTGTTCGGCGAGTAGCCGCCCTGTACGCACGTGGTGCCGATCCTGGTCATTTGAAGCCTCTTTTCATTGTGGATTGATGCCGGCCCTTTGGCGAATGCTCAATGCTTTAACGGGCCTCCATTCATGGCTGGAATACTAGCAGAACGAGGCGGCGCTAAAAGTTTCTGCGAAGGAACTGCGCTTACGCCTTTTCAATATCTGGATAGTTGCATAACAGATAACCGGGCTCCGCGGTAGCAAGCTAACTAACTGCATGGTAGACAATCTGGCTCTGGGGTAGCGAGTGATCTCTTTAGTGCGCTGTAGTCAACTTCGGTTAATCCGATGCAAACAAACATAATTCGTTAAAATACTGTGAAGGGAAGGGTTAAATGGCCATTCATGCACCTTGAAACACCACGTCAGCCTATTATTCTCATCGCGCAATCGCGTAGCATGCCATCACCCCGAGACATTTGATGGCAGGCATCCCTAGTTAACAAGGAGAGAGTTACATGCAGGACGGCACTAAATCGCCGACTCGATGGGTTGTGCTATTCACGTTGGTGGTGGGCATGATCGTCATGAACATCGGAAACTTCGTGTTTTCGACGAACCCAGGTCCTATGATGGCGAAGTACAACATGGATCAAGCGCAGCTTACGGCGCTGACCACCATCTCACTTTTGCCAGGCGCCTTTTTCAGCATCGTTTTGGGCAATTTCTTCGATAAGAAGGGTCCAAAGGCCGTGCGTTTCGTAGGCGCGGCTATGATCGCTGCTGCTGCTTTGTGCCAGTTGACTCGTGTGTACGTCGACAGCTATGGCGTGCTTGTCGTGCTCACGTTCCTTTCTGGATCGTTGTTCTTGCCTACGCAGGTTCTTCCTGCGAAATTGATCGGCGCATGGTTCGATGCCAAAGAGGGAAGCCTTGCCATGGGCATTTATTCCGCAGCGGCAGGTACTGGTGTTCTTCTTGCGTTCGGTTTGGCAGCAGTGGTTCCTGATACGTTCATGTCGTTGATGATCTGCTTCTTGGCATTTGTTCTGGTCGCTGTTCTGTGGGTTTTCTTCGGCAAGCTTCCCGAGGGCGCTCCTCAGGCCTCCGCGCAGCCAGAAGCGGGCGAAGGTGGTTTTAAGGCGCTTCTTAAGAGCAAGAATCTTTGGATGGTCATGCTGTGCAACGGCATCGCGTGTTCTATGCCAACCCTTTTAAACAGTTATTTAGTGAATGTGCTTTTGGCGAAGGGCATGACAGCTGAAGTCGCAGCGCTTCTGGGTATGGTCCTTAGCGCGTTCATGATCGTCGGTTCTATTGTTCAGGGTTCAATCGTTGCGAAACTTGGCAAGATGAACAAAGAATATTTGATCGCATGCGGTTTGGCCGGCGTTCTGCTTTTCGCGGTTTACCCTGCTCCCAATGATGCTCTGACCATCTTCTTCCTGTGTACTGGCGGCTTCTGTGCCGCGGGTGGCCTAGCTGTCAATTTCGGCCGCGTGAGTCTGCTTCCCTTGACCGGCGATTTCGGCCCTGAGAGTATTGGCGCTGCGGGCGGTATGGTCAATACTGCTATGGGCTTGCTCAGCTTCGTTTTGCCTACGTTGGTTGCCTCCATTTTCGGCGCGAATTACTTCGCCGTGTTCGCTACCATTGGCGCGTTCTTCATCCTGATTGCCATCGTCGGCGGTTTGATCATCCCGGAGCTTGGTGAGAAGGGCGAGCTTGCCCAGAAAGCCAAGCAGCAGCAGTAAGCCCTTCGGGTTTGAAGTTGGGGATGGTCGTTTTTCCAACCTGGGATATTCGTCAAATCATCGTCTCTCGTTGCGTTTTGTCAGCCGTTCGCCTCGTGTAAGGCGGGCGGCTGATTTTTGTTCTGCTCGTTTGTTGTTCGTGGCTGATGAGTATGCCAAAATGGCTGAGGTATGCTTCCGGTATTTCGATGAGGGACTTTGGGAGGGGTTTATGGTTAAACAGATGCCGCATGAGTTCGACGCCGGCATGAAAGTCACAAGGAACGGCCGCTTCTCGCAAGCGGTGTTCAATTCTTATGACATCCCGTTTGACGATATCTATGAGTCCCTTATCAAACAGGGCTACATTCCTGGCGTTCACATCAAGACCGTCGTCTTCGACCTTACGGGCAAGGACGTCGATCGTGACGCTATCAAGGAGGCAGCGGAAACGCTTAACGAGGGGCGCGCATACGTGCGCTTCGTTGGCGACTTCATGGTGATTTTCTTGTACACGAAGGTTGCCCGCGACTTCACCACCATCTCCCACGATCGCATCATGTCTTCGCTCGACGAGACCATCCATCGTCCGTTCGATGTTCTGTGCGGTATTTCGCAGATGTTTGAGGACCTGCATGAGGCGGGGAGCGCATTCAAGCAGGCCCTTTATGCGCTTGAATATCGCGATTTCTATCGACGTGAAATGCGCATCATGCGTGAGGAGCATTACGAGGAGATTGCTGCGGGCGCTGCGTTCGAGCAGGTCGTTCCGTATTATCTTGTCGAGGAAAGTTGTGTCGACACCGCTTTCGTCGACTTCTGCCTTTCCCAGGCTTTTTTGACGACCATTCTGGCCGACGACATTCGAAATAACACCAAGAACTTCCAGATCTTGTGGTTCTACTTGGCCTACGAATGCAACGCCTCGTCGGTGGGGCGCCGTATGTTCATGCATCGCAACTCGGTTCTGTACCACTTGAAGCAAATGGAGAAGCGCTACGACTTCAGTCTTGAGCGCAGGTACTTCCGCGAAAAGCTGATGCTCGACTTCAGGTTGGTTTTCATGAACCTGAGCGAGGCGTCTTTGAACACGCTGTTCGAGAACTAATCTCTCTTGACGGTTCAAGCAATTGAGTGCGAGCCGGCGATCATACCTTCGTCTGAAACCAAACAAGGCGCCTGATAAGGCGCCTTGTTTGGTTCGAAAATCGCGATTCGGGCTGCGATGCGTTAAAGCACTGTCTGGATGACCTGCGGGCGGAATCCCGCCGCATCAAGAGCGTCGATGATTTCCTGTTTATGTTCGGTGCCGAACGATTCGATGGTCAGGCGCAGTTCAACGCCATCGTTGCGGTTGATGTTCACGAACTGGTTGTGCTCGATGCGAATCACGTTGCCCTTGTGCTGGGCGATGGTGCTTGAGACGGCAACCAGCTGGCCGGGCGTATCGGGGAGCATCGTGGATACTGTGAAAATACGGCCACGTGCGATAAGGCCGTGCTGGATCACCGAGCTCATGGTGATGACGTCCATGTTTCCGCCCGACAGGATGCTGACAACCTTCTTGCCTTCGGCGGGAAGGTGCTTCAATGCAGCAACGGTAAGCAAGCCGGAGTTCTCAACCACCATCTTGTGGTTTTCGACCATGTCCAAGAAACATTCGATAAGCTCGTCGTCTTCGATGGTGATGATGTCGTCGATGTTTTGCTGGATGTAGGGGAAGATCTTGTCGCCCGGTTCCTGAACGGCGGTGCCGTCCGCAATGGTAGAGACGTGGGGGAGCTTCACGACGTGGCCCGCTTCGAGCGACGCCTTCATGCACGCGGCGCCCGCAGGCTCAACGCCGATAACCTTGATATGCGGGTTCAGCAGCTTTGCAAGCGTGCTGACACCGGTAGCCAAACCACCGCCTCCGATGGGAACAAGCACGATATCGACCAGGGGAAGTTCCTGAACGATCTCCATCATGATCGAACCTTGACCGGTGGCAACGGCGGGATCGTTGAAGGGGTGCACGAACGTGTAACCTTCTTCTTCGGCAAGCTTCGCTGCGTATTCGGCAGCTTCGTCGTAAACGTTGCCATGCAAAATGACTTCCCCGCCGTAGTGCTTAGTGCGTTCGATCTTGATAAGCGGGGTGGTAACCGGCATGACGATCTTCGCTTTCACGCCGTAGCGCGTTGCGGCGAAGGCGACTCCTTGCGCATGGTTGCCTGCGCTAGCGGTGATCAGGCCGCGGCTTCGTTCTTCGTCGGTGAGCGTTGAGATCTTGTAGTAGGCGCCGCGAACCTTATAGGCGCCCGTGCGCTGCATATTCTCGGGCTTGAAGTAGACTTTGTTGCCGGTAGCGTCGCTGAAGTGAGGGCTGTAGATGAGCTTGGTTTTCTCGGTTGCTTCTTTAACTTTGGTCGAGGCTTCTTCGAACGCCTCGAGAGTCAGCATCTCGGTCATGCTCAATCCCCTTACTTTGTTATTGCGAGGGCGCGCCTTTCTGACGATTTCCTTGAAAGGAAGCGATCGTGCGCCCTATTCAGCAGCTTGCAGTGGCATAGTATACCCAGTCAAACGTTAACCATTGGAAACAATTAATCGTCATGTAATCGTCGCATGTCGGCGACGTCTTAGAGGAAGGCTCATCATGGATACCATCGCCACAACCGAAGCTCCTGCCGCAATCGGTCCTTACGTTCAGGGCAATATCGTGGGGAACGTGCTGTTCGCTTCGGGCCAGATCGCGCTCGACCCGGCAACGGGCGAGTTGGTGGGAAGCGACATCGTTTCGCAAACCGCGCAGGTCATGAAGAACATTGCTGCTCTTTTGAAGGCTGCCGGAACCGATTTCGATCACGTGGTGAAAACCACCTGTTTCCTCGACGACATCGACGACTTCGCCGCGTTCAATGCCGAATACGCAAAGTCTTTCACGGACTCGAAACCCGCTCGTTCCTGCGTTGCCGTTGACAAGCTCCCTAAAGGCGCTCTTGTCGAAGTCGAGGTCATTGCTCAAATCGCATAACGGGCGGTCGTGGGGTATTAGCCAAGTTGACGGTTTGCCAAACGAGAGCGGGCGGCGGATCGTTTTGCGCTACCATAGCGTCTTATGAAATCATCCCGCGTTCTTACGCGGAGCGATTGGAGGACTTATGGCCGACGTTAACGGTCTTGTTGAATTAGACGACGTGTACCTTCCGTTTGAGCTTGGCAAGGAAGACGCTATTCTGGCGTATAAAGACTTCAAGCACGGGAAGATCTTCGCGCCTCGTATTTTCCGCAACAAGCAGCATTATGAGCAGATGACCAAGGTATATCTTCCCCTTTGGCTGTTCGAGGGAGAGGCTTCTTTCTCGACGCGGTACGAAGGCCGCAAGGTGCGTAAGTATACCGAGCAGGCAGGCGAAGGCGAGCAGGAAATCACAGAAACTGAAATCTTCGACGTCAAGCGTGAAGGAACCGTCACCATCGACGGCGTTCTGATTCCGGCTACCAGTACGGTGCCCGAGGTCAATTTCGTGCGCATGATGCCCTTCGATTTGGAGTCGGCCGTTTCCGAGGCGCCCAGCAACGATAAGGCGCTTCCCGCCGATAGGGCGCTTGAGGTTGCTCGCGCAGAAGCGGAAGAGAAGATGACCGAACTTGCGGCAGCTCATGTTGCCGGTACGGTGAAGGGCTTTAACGAGTCGTCCGAGAAGGAAACGTCCATCACCTCGAAGGTCACTTCGGCCAGGAAAGTGTACGTTCCCGTTTGGATGCTCGATACCGATTGGAAGGGTAAGAATTATCAGTTCACGATGAACGGCGAAAGCGGCAAGGTTGCCGCTGAGCTCCCCGTGGCGCTTTCAAGCGTTATCACTTCCTTGGTTGCCCTTTTCGTTCTCACATTCGTTCTGGTTACCTATTCGGATGCCACGTCGTGGCACATCGTTGGCTTGCCGGCGAAGATCATCATGTACCTGGTTTTGCCGTCCTTCGTTGCGGGCACGCTTACTTTCAGCTATTACAACCAGATCGCGATGGTCAATAAACCGAAGCCGCCCACACCGAACAAGCCGGGCTTCGCGTTGGAGCTCACCTCTTCATCAGACGAGGTCGTCGACGTTCAAACTGAATCGCGTAAGAAGCGCGGTCATCTTGGCGGGGGCGTGTTCTAATCTTGTTCGTTCTTTCGTGGCCCGCATGCGGGCCACTGTTGATTGATCGCGGGGAGTTGGTTTCAAGGGTGAAGGATCGTAAATCGTACGAACGCAAGGTCGTCTCACAGATGATCGGCATTTATTGTCACGATAAGCATAGAACGCCGAAGGGTTCGCTGTGCCAGGAGTGCTCCGAACTTAACGAGTTCGCTCATATGCGAATCGAGAAGTGCCGCTATGGAGCGCAGAAGACGTTCTGTTCCAACTGCCCTACTCACTGCTATCGACCCGACATGCGCGAGCGCATTCGCGTGGTCATGCGTTACTCGGGCCCGCACATGTTGCTGCACCATCCCATAGCGGCCATCCATCACCTGTATTTAACTAAGCGTGAAAAGAGAAGCGCACGTCAGCAACAGGATGCGTTAGACTAAATCTATTGGTTTATGAAGCTGCGTAACGGAGGTCAACGTGATACGCATCATCACCGATTCGGTGGCGTCTATCCCCAAGGCGCTTGCCGAGGAACTCAACATCAAGGTCGTGTCGCTGTATGTCAATCGCGATGGCGTTGAGTATCGCGATGCCGATATGGATCATGACGAGTTCTATCGCGACATCTACGATATGGTCAACAACATCCCGATCTCAAGCCAGCCCTCTCAGCTTGAGATGGAAGAAGCTTTCGAGGAGGCTGCCAAAGCCGGCGATTCCGCGTTGGGCATTTTCCTTTCCTCGCGCATGTCGGGAACGTATGACGCCGCTGTCAGGGCAGCTCGCATCGTCGCATCCCGTTACCCCGATTTCGAGTATCGCCTGGTTGATGGTATGAGCAACAGCTTCGATGAAGCATGGCCCATCATGGAGGCGGTTGCTGCGCGCGACGTTGGAGAAGACCTGGACAGCTGCGAGAAGGCCGCTTTGCGTGCCATTCCGCGCACACGTTTCCTGTTCACCCCGGAAACGCTCACCTTCCTTCATAAAGGTGGTCGCATCGGCGGCGCGGCTGCGCTGCTGGGCAACATGATTCAGCTTGCTCCTATTCTTACCGTGCGCGATGGCGAAGCTACCACGTTCGCCAAGGTGCGCTCTCGTAAGAAGGCGCTTGACAAGATGACCGCGTCGTTCAAAGCCGATATCGATGCTTATGGTTTACGAGACGTCGTCGTTCATTACATTGGCAACAAGGAGCCTGCGATTAAATGGGCAAAGGAAGTCATTTCCCCCATGGTCGGTCGCACCGTCGGCGTGGTTCCGGTAAGCCCCGTCATTGGCCTTCACGTTGGTCCTGCCGTTGGCATTGCCTATGAGTGCGAAAAGCCCATTCCAGGCAAGATCACCCATGGCGTTGACGAGTCCATTGCGCTGCGTCTTGCGGCAGCTTTGAGCGAGCGCATCGAATCGCGCCTTCCCGATTTGCCCGATTTGACCAAGCTCAAGTCGCGCATCCTGCACGATCTCGAGCGATAAGGGCCAGGTATCAATGGCGTTTTTGCAAGCCGCGAGCCTATTCGACTCGCGGCTTTTTGTTGCTTGCGGCACCGTTTGCGTCGAAGATCGATTAAATCCCACCGAAACGGTAGACAACGTACGCGGGAATGGTCATACTACACCGAGTAAATCGCAAAGATGAAGAACGCTGGTTCGCTCGATAGGCGAACTAAGGCGCATCCGCTTTGGCGTATGCGCCTTTTTTGCGCTCTTCATGCAAGTAGGAGGTACTCATGTCGGTAGATGTAGCGGTTCTCGGGCCGGTCATCGCAGTTCTCGCGGTTATGGCCGCGCTTCTTGCGGTGCTCAAGGTTTTGAAGAACAAGGGTAAGAGCTTTACGTTCCGCGTGTTCACGGCTCTTGGTTTGGGCGTCGTTTTCGGTGTCGTCATCCAGATGACACTTGGTCGTGGCACCGAAGCCGCGAAGGTCGCACTCGATTGGATCTCGCTTGTCGGCAGCGGCTACATCTCGCTGTTGAAGATGCTCGTCATGCCCCTGATCTTCGTTGCCATCGTCGGCGCGTTCACTCGCACGAACGCAACCGAGAACCTGGGCAAGATCGGCGGCAGCGTTCTGGCCGTGCTTCTGGGTACGGTTGCCATCGCCGCCGTGTTCGGTTGGGCAGCCATCGCGTTCTCCGGTTTGGCAGGTGCCGACTTCACGCAGGGAACGGTTGATGCAACGAAACTCGATGCTCTTGAAACGCGTCAGGCCAAAGCGGCTGCTCAAACTATCCCGCAGACCCTTCTTTCGTTCATCCCCACCAACATCTTCGCCGACCTTGCGGGCGGCCGCTCTACGTCGACCATTGCCGTCGTTGTCTTCGCTGCCATTGTCGGTGTCGCGTATTTGAAGCTGCGCGACCGCGATGACAAGCAGGCTTCTTTCTTCAAGGACCTCATCGACAGCCTGTACGGCATCATCATGTGCATCGTCAACATGGTTGTCGGTCTTACCCCGTACGGTGTTCTCGCTCTTATCACCAACGTTTTGGCTACCAGCGACTTCGCAGCTATCCTTGACCTTGGCAAGTTCATCATTTTCTCGTATGTCGCCATCACCGCCATGTTCTTGGTTCACTTGCTTATCGTTGCAGGTAACCGTCTGAGCCCGCTGACCTACGTGAGAAAGGTCTTCCCGGTGCTCAGTTTCGCGTTCGTCTCGCGTACCAGCGCAGGCGCAATGCCTCTGAACATCGAGACCCAGTCCAAGGCTTTGGGCGTTGACGCCCCGACAGCCAACTTCGCCGCAAGTTTCGGCATGTCCATCGGACAGAATGGCTGCGCGGGTATTTATCCGGCCATGATGGCCACTCTCATTGCGCCGACCATCGGCATCGACGTCTTCGATCCCACGTGGGTCGTCGGCCTTATCGCCGTTATCGTCATCAGCTCCTTCGGCGTTGCCGGCGTGGGCGGTGGCGCAACGTTCGCCAGCCTTATCGTGCTGGGCACTATGGGCCTTCCCATCGAGATCGTCGGCCTCATGGCTTCGGTTGAGCCGCTTATCGACATGGGCCGTACCGCTCTTAACGTCAGCGACTCCATGGTTGCAGGCATCACTTCGTCGAACTTCACCGGAGGCCTGGATCGCCAGATGTATGCCGATCCCAACGCTCGTGTCAACGGCATCGAGGATTTGGGTGCTTAACGCGCATGCAGTCTAGGCGCGGCTTCCTGTGCGGGTTTGAAAATGCTGTTGCTTTCGTGCGCGTTCCCGGTAAGGGGAGCGCGCACGTTGTTATTTCTCGAGAAAATCTTTTCACTTTGCTCTTGCAATCTTGAAGAATTCCGTTATCTTGAGATCGTTTGTCTATTAATGAGAATGGATTGGGAAAGAATGGCAAAGGAAAAAGCAAAAGCTTCCGACATGAAGCACTATTCGGGTTTGGCCGTTTTCTCGGCTGCCGTTGGTCATGCGCTTGACGGCCTTGACCTGATGATCCTCGGCTTCGCGATGTCGGGCATCATGACGACGTTCGCGGTCGATCAGACTACGGCGTCCACGCTGACCACCATCACGCTTGCAGGCGCGTTCCTGGGCGGCTTGGTCTTCGGTCATTTCGCGGACAAGTTCGGCCGCATCAAGGTGCTCACGTACTCGGTTATCTTCTTCGGCGTGTTCACCCTGGGCTGCGCGTTCGCGCCGACTTTCGAGATTCTGGCTCTTTGCCGCTTCCTTTCCGGTATCGGCATCGGCGCTGAGTTCGGCATCGGCATGGCAATCGCAGCCGAGGCCTCTAGCCCCCAGAACCGCGCAAAGGCAACTTCTGGTGTTGGCTTGGGCTTCCAGGTTGGCGTTCTTACCGCTTCGCTCATGAGCGCCCCGGTTCTTCTGAACTTCGGTTGGCAGGGCCTGTTCGTGGTTGGCTTCATCCCCGCGATTATCGCCATCATCATCCGTGCGTTCGTTCCCGAGCCTCCGATCTTCGAGGAGCACAAGGCTTCCGGCAAACAGCATGGTAAGATCTCCGACCTGTTCAACTCGCCTGAGCGTATCAAGTTCTCCATTGTCATCATCGTTCTGTGCACCGTTCAGAACGCCGGCTACTTCGGCATCATGACGTGGCTTCCGAAGTACCTGAACTCCGAGCTGGGCCTGAGTCTTACCTCTACCGGTCTTTGGACTGCCGTCACCGTTGTCGGCATGATGATCGGCATCACCGTGTTCGGTTGGCTTGCCGACCGCGCTGGTCGTCGTCCCGCATTCTGGACCTTCCAGATCGGCGCTGCAGCTATGGTCATCATCTACAGCCAGCTGAAGGATCCGACCGCGCTTCTGTTCGGCGGCTTCTTCATGGGCATGTTCGCTAATGGTATGATCGGTGGCTACGGCACCCTTATTGCCGAGCTTTATCCGACCGAGCTTCGCGCGACCGCTCAGACCGCTCTGTACAATACCGGCCGCTTCATTGGCGGCGGCGCTGGTCCGGTTGTCATCGCAGCAATCGCCACGGGCAGCGGTTTCGCTTTCGCCATTGGCTGCGTTGCCTGCATTTACGCCGTCGCGTTCATCGCGATGTTCTTCGTGCCCGACAAGAAGGGTCAGGCTCTGGAGTAGGCCTCAGCATTCATAAGCGCGCTTGCAAATCAAAAGAACCTCGCGATATCAATCGCGAGGTTCTTTTGATTTGCGGAGTGATTTTTGGTTTAAGCTTCAAGTAGTTTCGCCGTCAAGCGAGCGCAGCGATGAGCTGATTCATCCTCGAAGGTGCGGTAGTCAACCGTGGAAGAGCCATCAGCCTTGTCCGAGATAGCGCGCACAATGGCGAATGGCACGTTGGAAAGGTAGCACGCTTGAGCGATGGCAGCGCCTTCCATCTCGCAACAATGCGCATCGAAGTATGTGGTGATGCGGTCTTTCTCGGCGGAGTCGCGAACGAATCGGTCGCCTGAAGCCACGCGGCCGCTGTGGGCGGTGGCGCCGATTTCCTTTGCGGCTTTCGCAAGAGCGTTCTGCAGTGTTTGGCTAGCAGGGAAGAAGACGGGGTCGATGCCGGGGGTTTGACCGGGCTTGTAGCCAAGGTTCTCGACATCCATCAGGTGATTTACCGCGTCGGTGGCAATGACGATGTCGCCGATCTCGATGCCGTTGTCCAACGATCCGGCGACTCCCGTGTTCACGATAGCGGCAACTTTGAAGCGGTCGATGAGGATCTCAGCGCAGATCGCCGCGTTGACCATGCCAACGCCGCACTTTACAACGATGGCGCTCGATCCCTCGATGGTGCCTTTCATGAATTCCATGCCTGCTGCAACTACCGTTTCGACTTCTCCCGATTCCAACATCATTTGCTTGAGCAGGGCGACTTCGATATCCATTGCTCCGATGATGCCGATTGGTGCGTTCTCGGTGAATTCCATGGTGCGGGACCTTTCGATTCGGGTGTTTCATCTTTCTGGCAAGCTGAATGGTTTATGCTCAGTAGTGATACATGATACGACCTGCATCGACCGAACGGGACCTACATCCATGACTAAATCCGAAAGCGCCGAGAGCGTTAACGTGGAGCTGCGCTCGAACGCCAATGGCAATGCCTTGAAACGCGACGATTCTTCTATGCAAAAGAAGGACGGCGACAAGCTTGCCAACTACCTGACCATGATCGGCCATTTGTGCTCCGATGTGAACCAAGGTGCGCTCACGGCCCTTCTTCCGTTCCTTGTTGCAGGAAGCGGCTATTCCTACACCGATGTTGCGATCATGCTTTTCGTGGCTAATATTTCTTCGGCCGTCATCCAGCCTCTGTTTGGGTGGATTGGTGACAGAAAGGCCTGTCCGTGGTTCATGGCGCTTGGCGTGTTCATGGCCGGTTTCGGTATCGCTAATATCGGCTACGCGGATTCTTACGCCAGTGTTTTGCTATTCTCCATTATCACCGGCACGGGAGCCGCGGTATTCCATCCTGAAGGTGGACGCATCGCTAACCTTGCGGCTGGTTCTAGGAAGGGAAACGGCATGAGCATCTTTGCCGTTGGTGGCAACGTCGGTTTCTTCCTCGGGCCGCTGCTGGTTGCCTTATTCCTTTCGCTGTTCGGAATGCGTGGCACGATCGCGTTCATCGTGCCGGCGGCTGCCTGCTCTCTAACTCTGTTGTTCTTCAATAAGCGTTTCGTTGCTCTTGGTACTGCGCAGGCTGCTGCGGTTCAGTCCGAGGACTCTGAGGTTCGCGAGCACTGGGGCATGTTCTGGCTGACCATGGGCGTTTTGTCTATCCGTTCGATCTTGAGCTATGGCTTTGTGTCGTTTATCCCGCTGTTCCTGATGGGCGTGTTCGGCCAGAGCGAGGGTGTGTGCTCGCTGGTGATCTCGTTGTTTGCCGTGACCGGAGCCGTCGCCACGCTTCTTTCGGGCAGGGTTGGCGAGTACCTGGGTTCCGGCAGGCTTTCCATTCTGTGCTTGTCTGCTTGCGTTGTCGGCGCATTGGTGTTCTCGTTCAATAGCAATCTGCTGCTTGCGTTCGTCATCGCAATCGTTTTGTCCATCGGTGTCGATCTGTTCTATCCCTCGATAGTGGCTCAAGGCATGAGTTACGTCCCGCGTCACCTTGGCACGGCTTCGGGCATGACGTACGGTGTCGCGTTCGCGGTTGGTGGCGCATTCGAGCCTGTTTTGGGCATGACGGGCGATGCGTATGGTCTTGTTACCGTGATGCTGCTTTTAACCGCGCTCGGTGTGGTTGGCGTTGTTCTAGCGGTGATCCTTCGACGCAAGCATGTCGCCTTGCGCGAGTGGCAGGTGTAAGCTCGCTTTTTCTTCTGACTTCACAATTCCTTCAAATGCGCTAAACTTGTTCACCATACGAGCGGGTCGGTTGATGCCACCTCGGCGTCCATCTCATCCCGCATGAGCATGTTTTTAGGTCGCGAATCAGAAGGTTGGTGGTCATCATGGCAGCTCCTGCTCCCGAACATGTGAGAAACGTGGTCCTTGTCGGCCAAGACGGCGCCGGCAAGACATCGCTTGCTGAGGCGATGCTGCACGTCTCGGGTCGCACTCCTCGAATGGGAACGACTCATGACGGGAAATCGTACCTCGATTACGACGAGGAAGAGATCCGGCGCAAGTTCACCATCAGCACCTCCATTGCCCCCATCCCGTACGGCAATTACAAGATCAACCTTCTTGATACGTCGGGCCATCCCGATTTCATCGGCGACACCATCGCCACCATGTATGCCGCCGAAACGGCGCTCTTCGTGGTAGACGCCGTTGAGGGTCCGCAGGTCATGACCACCAAGTTGTGGCAGACCGCAGCCGACATGAAAATCTCCCGCGCCGTGTTCATCAATCACATCGACCGCGAGCACGCCAACTTCGACATTTCCATGGCTACGCTTCATGCGCGTTTCGGTTCTCGTCTGGTCCCCCTTACCATCCCGATCGGCGTCCAGGAAGATTTCCGGGGCGTTGTCGACATCGTTCGCATGAAGGCCCGCTATTTCGACAAGGGCGGCATCGTCGAGCGTGTTGAGGACATCCCTGCTGAGTACGCCGATGCTGCGCAGAACGCTCGCGAGCGTCTTGTCGACAACGTTGCCGAGGCCGATGAAGAGCTGATGATGAAGTACCTTGATGGCGAGCCTCTGTCTCAGGAAGAGATCGAGGACTTGCTGGGCAAGGCCATCAATCAAGAGCTCATCGTTCCCGTTTACGTTGGTTCCACCATCATCAAGCAGGGCATTCAAGGACTGATGGAAGACATCTGCACCTTCTTCCCGCACCCGCGCCAGCATTGCGCGTACGCTCTTGCCGACGATGCGGGCAAGATTTCCATCGACGAGACGGGCGAGCCTGCGGGTTTCGTGTTCAAGACAGTTGCCGACCAGTTCGTTGGCCGCTTGAGCTACGTCAAGGTCCTCTCTGGCGTGCTTGAGCCTGGCCAAGACCTCATCAATGCCCGTACGGGCAAGAAAGACAGGGTCGGCCATCTGTACATCATGATGGGCCAGGAGTCCAACGACGTTAAAAGCGCGAAGGCCGGCGACATCATCATCATCCCGAAGCTCACCGACACGCGTCCGGGCGATACGCTCTCGCTTTCCGGCAAGGTGAAGCTTGCCCCCATGCCCATTCCGACGCCGCAGTATCCTATCGCCATCGAGGCTGCGAACAAGAAGGAAGAGGACAAGCTCGGTGCCTTCCTTGCCCGCGTTGCCGAGAATGATCCCACGATCTTGGTTCGTCGCGACGAGGAAACCCATCAAACCGTCGTTACCGCTATGGGCGACGAGCAGATCAACACCATGCTGAATCGCTTGAAGAGCCAAGTTGGCATCGAGGTTAAGATCGTGCCTGTGCGTGTTCCGTATCGCGAGACCATTCGCACGGTCGCCGAGGCTCAGGGTCGTCATAAGAAGCAGACCGGCGGTTCCGGCCAGTTCGGCGATTGCTGGCTGCGTCTTGAGCCGAATCCCGGTGGTGGCTACGAGTTCATCGACGAGATCGTCGGCGGTCACATCCCGCGTGCGTACATCCCCGCGGTTGACAAGGGCGTCCAAGAGGCAATGGCCGAAGGCTTCCTTGCCGGCTATCCTATGGTTGACCTCAAGGCAGCCGTTTACGAGGGCAGTTACCATGCCGTGGACTCGAATGAAATGGCTTTCAAGACGGCGGCTCGCATCGGCTTCCGCGCTGCGTGCGAGAAAGCCCAGCCTGTTTTGCTTGAGCCTATGGCCAATCTTCGTGTTACGGTTCCCGAGGAATTCGCCGGCGCTGTAATGGGCGATATCTCCACTAGGCGCGGACGCATCATCGGCACCGATTCTGCCGATCATGGTCAGACCGTCATCATCGTGCGCGTGCCGTATGCCGAGGTCATCACGTATACCCGCGACCTTCGCTCCATGACCCGAGGCAACGGCTCGTATGAGATCGAGGTTGAGGGTTACGAGCAGGCTCCGGCTGACGTTCAGAAGAAGATGGTCGAGGCGTATCAGGCCGCACGCGCCGAGGGCAACAAATAGGTTTAGCTGTTCGTGTACATAGGTCGTTGCCTTTTGCCAGCGTTGCGCTTGGGCATGAAATCCTTCTTGAGGCACCCCATCATATGATGGGGTGCTTTTCTTTTAGCCTACTGCAACTTTCTTGGGGCGGCATTTAAAATGTATGCTAAGGTAAACATCATATGTCACATCTAACTGTGTTCGTCTAGACGCACTTAGTTGAGTTTGTGCTCGATGTTCGGCTATCGGGCTATGAAGAGGGGTTTTCGTGTTCGATAAGAAGTTACTTGCTTTGGCGCCTGGAGCGCTGCGCAATGTGGTCATTGCGGTTTTGTTCATGTGGGTAGGCCTAATTGGCGACATCTTGCTGGTGCTGGGTGTGGTTGGGTTTCTATCTTTGGTTCTTGGTTCGGCTTTCATTTCGCCGCAGATTGCCCTTCTTGCCTGCGTCGCTTCGCTCGTTTTAAAGGCGTTGTCCACGAAGGTGTCTTCTTCGTTCAAGTTTAAGGCTGCATGCGATGTGAAGCGATCCCTTCGCGAGACGCTGTATCGAAAGTTGCTCCGAATGGGGCCCAGTTACACCAGGCATGTCAGCACGGCGGATGTCGTTCAAATGGCCGTTGATGGCACCGAGCAGCTGGAGTCGTATTTCGGTCAATATCTGCCGCAGCTGATTTACTCGGTGGTGGCGCCTCTTACGTTGTTCCTGGTCATCGCACCGATTGATCTTGCAACGGCTTTGGTGTTGCTGGTGTTCGTTCCGATGATCCCTTTGATCATAGGCGCTATCCAAGGTTTTGCCCGCAAGCTTTTAGGCAGTTATCTCGATGAGTACGTGACACTTGGCGACGGATTCCTTGAAAACCTGCAGGGTCTCTCGACGCTTAAGATTTACCGAAGCGACGCGTTGCGTCATAGGGCCATGGATGAGGAATCGGAGCGCTTTCGCGTGGTGACCATGAAGGTGCTGCGCATGCAGCTCAATTCCATCATCGTGATGGACGTCGTGGCGCTTGGCGGCGCGGCTGCGGGAATGATCGTGTGCTTGTTCGCGTTGTCTTCCGGCAAAGTGACGATGCTCCAGTTCCTGTTCGTTGCCCTCGTCTCGTCGAGCTTCTTCGTCCCCATGCGTCAGCTCGGCTCGTTCTTTCATGTTGCAATGAATGGCATGGCTTCTTCTCGGCGCATCTTCAACATGCTTGAACTCCCCGAACCTTCGGGGAAGGTGGCTCGCGTATCTTGCGATTGCCGGCCCGTCATGCGGGGCGTTTCATATTCGTACGACGATCAAAACGATGTGCTTCACGATGTTGATCTGGTGGTTCCCGATAAGGGGTTGGTTGGAATCGTCGGAGCCAGCGGAAGCGGGAAATCGACGATCGCCATGTTGCTTACCGGTGCGGATGATTCGTATAAAGGATCGATTTGCTGCGGCAATGACGAGCTTCGCGAAATCGCTGCTGACAGCTTGAGCGATTTGGTGACTTATGTTGGTTTGAACGCGTATTTGTTCCGCGGCAGCGTGCGCGACAACCTGCTTTTAGTGAAACCCGATGCCAGCGACGACGAGATGTGGCGGGTGCTCGACGAATGCGCACTCGGCGCGTTTCTTCGCGCGCAGGAGGGTTTGGACACGCAACTGGAAGGCGAAGCTGCGAACTTGTCAGGAGGCCAGCGTCAGCGACTTTCATTGGCGCGGGCGCTCCTTCACGATACGCCGATCTTCATTTTCGACGAGGCCACAAGCAACATCGACGTCGAAAGCGAGGAAGCCATCATGGCGGTTGTTGGGCGCTTGTCTCAGAACCATGCGGTGATCTGCATCTCCCATCGACTTGCCAACGTGGTTGGCGCGGACGTTGTTTACGCGATCGATCGCGGATCGGTTGCGGGGCGCGGTACGCACGAGCAGCTTCTTGAGCGCTGCGAGACCTACCGCAATCTATGGGAGCAGCAATCTGAACTGGAGGCGTTCAGGGTCGCTTCGATCGATGGGCAGACCACGAAAGGAGGTGAGCGCGCATGAAGCGCAGCGGGTTCTCCGTTATGAAACGGATGATCGGCCTGGTGAAACCCTTGGCCGGATACATGGCTCTTGCCGTCACGACGGGGGCTGTAGGGCATTTGTGCGCGACGTTCCTTCCCGTTATCGCTGTATGGGTAGCTTGCGATATTGCGACGGGGGATTTCGCGTTCACGCTGTCGGGTGCTGCAGTCGCTTTGGTGGTTATCGCGATCCTTCGTGGCGTTCTTCATTATGTCGAGCAGACCTGTAATCACTACATCGCGTTCACGCTGCTCGCAAATATTCGCAGCAGGGTTTTCGGAGCCCTTCGCAAGCTTGCTCCGGCGAAGCTCGCCGGTGCCGATAAGGGCGACTTGATTTCGCGCCTGACAGCCGATATCGAGCTTCTTGAGGTGTTTTACGCTCACACGATCTCGCCGGTTTGCATCGCGCTTATAACTAGCGTCTGCATGATCTTCTTCCTAGGTTCGTTGCATCCCGTTTTCGGGTTGGTGGCCCTTGCGGCTTATCTCGCGGTGGGCTTGCTCATGCCGCTGCTCATTAATAGGACAATGGGGACCGTGGGGATTGAAGGCCGACAGATGGCGGGCGCGCTTTCCGGATACGTGCTGGACAGCCTTCGCGGTTTGCGCGAAGTGCTGCAGTTCAATTCGGGCGAGGTGCGCGTGAGCGAGCTCAATCGTCTTTCTGATCGGCTTGTTGCCGCGCAGAAGCGCCAGAGCGACAAAGGGGCTACGGGCGCTGCCGCATCGAATGCCGTCGTGATTGTTTTTAGCGTCGCGCAGCTGATCGTGGGCGTTCTATTGTTTCAACGGGGCATGGTTTCGGGCGAGGCGGTTGTCGTTGCGACGGTGGCTTTATTCAGTTCGTTCGGCCCGACGGCGGCTCTTGCTGCGTTAGGATCGACCTTGCAGGGCACGCTTGCCTCGGGTTCGCGCGTGCTTGATATTCTCGACGAGGAGCCAGTTGTCGTCGAGCAGGCGGATGGCGTCGATGTTTCTTTTGATGGTGCGGAAGCGTGCAATATCGATTTCTCATACGACGATGAGCGGATTCTCGAAAACGTTTCCGTTGCGGTTCGTCCAGGTGAGATTCTTGGGATCGCCGGTAAAAGCGGCAGCGGAAAAAGCACGCTGTGCAGGCTGTTCATGCGATTTTGGGATCCCGACTCCGGTGAGGTGCGCATCTCAGGCGAAGATCTTCGTGGCGTGAACACGGCTTCGCTGAGGGATAATGAGGCTCTTGTCGAGCAGGATACCTTCCTGTTTCACGATACCATTCGCGACAATCTGCTGATTGCCAAGCCCGATGCTGATCAATTTCAGATTGAGGCGGCGTGCAAGGCGGCCTCTATTCACGACTTCATCCTGACGCTCCCAAAGGGCTACGACACCATGGTCGGCGAATTGGGCGACACGCTTTCGGGAGGCGAGCGTCAGCGATTGGGTTTGGCGCGCGCGTTCCTTCATGATTCGCCGTTCCTGTTGCTCGATGAGCCTACCAGCAATCTCGACTCGCTCAATGAGGCTGCGATTTTGAGGAGCCTTGTCAACGAGCATGGCAAGCGCACAGTGATCCTGGTTTCTCATCGGGCGTCAACAATGGGCATTGTTGATTGTCTGATCAGCATGAACTCTGGTCGCGTGAGCTAATGACCCGATCACTTTAAGGTAACCCCTGCACTATCCGATGCAAAAGCGTTAAAGTTGTCTCAACGTAGTTTGAAGGGCACCGAGGAACCGATGCGACGGTTCCTCGGTGCCGCATGCAGTCAAGCATGAAGAGACGAAAGGATAGGATCGATGAGCAAGAAAATCGCAGTGATCGCAGCCAACAGCCCTTCTGGGCGCCCTATCGTCAAAGAGGCCATCAAAAGGGGCAATGATGTGACGGTGTTCGTGCAGAATGAGAACACCACCATTGCTTCCAAGGTTGTCCAGAAGCAGTTCATGGACCTTACCAAGGAAGACCTTGCGGGCTTCGACGCAGTGGTCGATGCGGGCGGCGCTTGGACTGACGAGCTCCTGCCGAATCACTACGCAGCGCTCTTCCATTTTTGCGACTGCCTTTCTGGCACCGATGCGAAACTCGTCATCGTCGGTGGCGAGGGCACGTCTTACGATGACTCCACCCTGGCACGCTGGTTTGGCCAGGGCACCGTTCACGAGCACGACGAGTACAACGCCAATCGTGCGATCCTTACCAAGTGGTTTGGCAGCGACTCTTTCATGAGTGGTCTTGCTCCGTTGGTGGACGATGGTTTCACCGACTCTTTCGGCGATCGCCCCGCAAGCATGGAGTCCGTGTTCGAGGGCTTGAAGAAGCGTAAGGACGTCAATTGGATTTACATGTCCCCGTCGTGCGACTTCACTGTTGCCGGTCAGTCGGTTGCAGCTTATGACGACTATGCTGTCGACGTTGTTGACGAGATCGAGTCGGGTATTCATTACCAGCAGCGAATCGGCGTGACGTGCGACTAACGGCATAACGCCATTCGGCGAACGGTAGGATCCCTTTCGATATCCTTCGATTCAGCAGCCGAAAGTGGGGTACAATCCAACTTGTAGGAGAAAGGCGGACGAAACGCAATACCTTATTCGGGGCGTTTCCGATGCAAAATCCGGGTTGTCCGGAAGAGGAAAGGAAAAGGCATGGCAAAGAAGATCGCAGTAATCGCCGCAAATGGTCACTATGGCCGTCCGATCGTCAAAGAGGCCATCAAGCGCGGTAACGACGTGACTGTGTTCGTTGTCAACGACAACACCACTGTTGCCTCTCAGGTCGTTAAGAAGGAGCCGATGGATCTTACCAAGGAAGATCTGGCTGGCTTCGACGTGGTTATCGATGCCAACGGCATTTGGGCAGATCAGCTTATCGCCAAGCATTTCAAGTATGTCATGCATGTGTGCGACCTGGTTGCCGGCACCGACGCTAAGTTCCTTATCGTTGGCGGCGAGGGCAACTGGCAGGGCGATCCTACCGCAGCTCGTTACTTCGGCGAGGGCGTCGAGCATGTTCACAGCGAGTACAGCAAGGAAGCCATCCTTACTCGCTGGTTTGGTGCAGAGTCCCTTAAGGCTGCTGAAAGCGCTACCGATGGCGGTTTCACGGGCAATGCCGCTCTGACCGCTCATTCTATGGAGGATGTGTTCGCTGGCCTGCGCCTGCGTAAGGACTGCAACTGGATTTACATGTCCCCCAGCTGCACCTTCAAGGTTGACGGCTATGACGTTAAGCCTTACGACGACTACGCAACCGACATCGTTGACGAGGCTGAGTCCGGTATCCATTACCAGCAGCGCGTTGGTGCTACCTGCGAGTAAGCAGCATCGCATATTGATTGCTGAAAACCCTGTCCGCAATGAGCGGGCAGGGTTTTTCGTGTCCGAGGGTTTTATGGAAAGAAAAAGCCGGCACCTTGGGTAAGTGCCGGTCGAAAGCGAGTGCGATTTAATCGCGCGTGAGCTTGCGATGGATGCGGTGCGGCTTCGAAGCCTCGGCACCCAGGCGCTCGATGCGGTTCTTCTGGTAATCGGCGAAGTTCCCTTCGTACCAGTACCATGCGCCAGGGTTTTCGTCAGTGCCTTCCCATGCAAGGATATGGGTGGCAATGCGGTCGAGGAACCAGCGGTCGTGGCTGGTGATAACGGCGCAGCCAGGGAACTTGAGCAGGGCTTCCTCCAAGCTTTCCATGGTCTCGGTGTCGAGGTCGTTGGTGGGCTCGTCAAGAAGCAGCAGGTTTCCTCCCTGAGAAAGCGTAAGGGCGAGGTTCAGGCGGTTTCGTTCGCCGCCGGAGAGCACGTTGGCGGGCTTCTGCTGATCGGAGCCCTTGAAGCCGAATGCGGCAACGTAGGCGCGGCTGGGAACCTCGGTTTCACCAACCATCATGTGATCAAGGCCGCCGGAAACGACTTCCCAGACATTCTTGTCGCCGTCAAGGCCGGCGCGCATCTGGTCGACGTAAGAGATCTTCGCGGTTTCACCGATTTCCAGCGCGCCCGAGGTGGGCTGCTCAAGGCCGACGATCATCTTGAACAGGGTGGATTTGCCAACGCCGTTCGGGCCGATGACACCGACGATGCCGTTGCGCGGCAAATCAAAGGACAGGTCGTCAATGAGAACACGGTCGCCGAAAGCCTTGTGCAGGTGTTCGGCGGTAATGACCTTCGATCCCAGACGCGGGCCGACGGGGATGTTGATCTCGGTGTAGTCGACGTTGCGCTTCTGGGCTTCGGCTTCGGATGCCATGCGCTCGTAAGCCTCAAGACGAGCTTTGTTCTTTGCCTGACGGGCTTTCGGGGAGCTGCGGACCCATTCCAGTTCGGACTTCATCTTCTTTGCGCGACGTTGGTCTTGCTGCCCCTGGGACTCCAGACGTGCGGCCTTGGTCTCGAGATACGTGGAGTAGTTGCCCTTGTAGGGGTAAAGAGTGCCGCGGTCGACCTCGCAGATCCACTCGGCGACGTTGTCCAAGAAGTAACGGTCGTGGGTGACGGCCAGGACGGCGCCCTGGTAGTTCTTCAGGAACTGCTCGAGCCACAGAACGCTCTCGGCGTCGAGGTGGTTGGTAGGCTCGTCAAGAAGAAGCAGGTCGGGGGCTTCAAGAAGAAGCTTGCACAGAGCGACGCGCCTGCGCTCGCCGCCGGAAAGGTGGTCGACCGTCTCGTCGGGGTCGGGGCACTGAAGCGCGTCCATTGCCTGGGAAAGCTGGCTGTCCAGGTCCCAGCCGTTGGCTGCATCGATTTCGTCCTGCAGGCGGCCCATTTCCTCCATCAGCGCATCGAAGTCGGCGTCGGGATTGCCCATCTCGCTGGAAACCTCGTTGAAGCGGGCGATTTTCGCGATGGTGTCGGCGAATGCCTCCTCCACATTTTCCTTAACGGTTTTGGTGTCGTCCAGCGGAGGCTCCTGAAGCAGGATGCCAACCGAGTAGCCCGGCGTGAGCTTTGCATCGCCGTTGGAAACTTCTTCGATGCCCGCCATGATTTTGAGCAGGGTGGACTTGCCCATGCCATTGGGGCCTACGACGCCGATTTTCGCGCCGGGGTAGAAAGCCATCGTGACGTCGTCAAGGATGACTTTATCGCCATGGGCCTTGCGTGACTTGTGCATTTGGTAGATGAACTCTGCCATGTGATCTCCTGATTGTTCGATAACCGTGTTGAAGCGGTATGAATGCAGCCCATCTATTCTATCAGCTTGCGTGGTTGTTTGGTTTCGGGTTTACCTCAAGCGCGGCAAGCTGATATCCTAAGAAGGCGAAAACAACGTTTGTCGCCGGCACCCCGGCGCAGTTCGAAGGAGAGGGCCATGGCTGAAGAGCCACGTGAGAATCCCGGCATGCCCGAGGGCGAAGTTGGAAGCGCGATGCTCGACCGCATGAACGGCGGCACGCACGAGCAACTTGCCAATTGGGCATTCCAGTATGTTCAGTTCAGCGATGATATGGAGTATGCGCTTGATATTGGATGCGGCGGTGGCGCCAACGTGGCGCGTCTTCTTGACCGCATTCCTTTCGGCGAGGTCATCGGCATCGACCCGTCGCCTCTTTCGGTTCAGAAGTCCATCGAGTATAACGCCAAGGCGGTTGAAGAGGGCCGCGCAACCATCCAGCAGGCCGAGGCGGCCGACATGTCTGCGCTTCCGAACAGCGCTTTCGATGTCGTTACCGCCTTCGAGACCATCTACTTCTGGAAAGATGTCCCGGCAGCTCTTGAAGAGATCAAAAGGGTCATGCTCCCCGGTGGCACGCTGCTTATCTGCAATGAGGCCGATGGTTCCGATTCGGATCATTACTTCATGGCAATGCGCACTCCGGGCATGACCATCTACACCCCGCGAGAGCTCGACGCTCTTTTGCGTGACGCCGGTTTCAAGAGGATTCAGATCTACGACGATGTGAAATCCGGTCATGTATGCGTTACTGCAAAGAAGCCGAAGATGCCTGAGAAGCTGTAAGTTCAACTTCATAGACACGGTGTCGCTTTTGGCGCACGGTATGTATGAGAAACGCCCGATTCGCGATGAGTGCGAGTCGGGCGTTTGCATTGGGGCGGTTTGCGATGTGACAGGGAAGCGCTTCCTGAAAATCGCGTGCAGATGCGGTTTAGTGCTGGCAGGCGGTTGAGGGGTCCATCAGGTAAACTTCGCCGGCGATGAATTTCTTGACGACATCGCCAACGATGGGGGTTTCGGTTTCAGCGAAAACCCTGATGCCAGCCTGAGTGAAGCGCGTCAGCGGAGGGGTGCCCATGCCAACGGCGAGAATGCCGTCGATGCCAAGGGTCATAGCATAATCGATGACGCCGCCGCATCCATACTGGTCATGGTCGACGTTTTTAACGGCCTCGACGTTGGCGATGTTCATGCCGTCGTCGAACTCGACGATGGTGAAGTACGGGCTGTGGCCGAAGTGGCCGCTGCGGACGCTTTCGAGCATCTGGTCGGTTTCGCTGGGGATTGCGAGTTTCATGATTCTCGTCCTCTCTGAAATCAAGCCGTGCTTGCAGTTTCAAGCACGGCTTAGTCAATGTATCGATCCAAATGATATCAAGGCTTTTGGTTTTGGGGAAAGCAAAAGCCTTTATTTCGATATCAGGTAAATTAATAGTAGTTTTTGAGCTGCGGAATGCGAATCGGAGTATTGAAACTCCGTCAGATCGCATAGCAACATGAACGGATGAAGGGTATTTGCTTGGGCATTGTTTATCGTTTGTCACTGTATCGCTGGCTGCTTTCGGGTATGCTTTAGAGGTTTGATCGAATGAGGCGCGGCAACCTGCAGTAGGTGACCGCGAAATCACGAAAGGAAACTCATGAGCAACGACGGCAAGAAGGTTTCTGTCCACTACACCGGCACGCTTGACGACGGCACCAAGTTCGATTCATCTCTCGATCATGGCGCTCCGCTCGACTTCACGTGCGGCGCTGGCCAGATGATCCCCGGCTTCGACGAGGCTGTTAAGAACATGGAGGTCGGCCAGACTCTGACTGTTCATCTTGAGCCTGCTCAGGCTTACGGCGAGTCTGACCCTGCTGCCATCCAGACCATCCGCATCGAGTCTCTTCCCGGTTCCGAGAACCTCACCGTTGGTGAGAAGGTCATGCTTGCAGGCCCCAATGGCTTCCCGTTCCAGGCTTTGGTTGTCGACAAGACCGACACCGAGATCACCTTCGATATGAATCACGAGCTGGCAGGCAAGGCTCTCAATTTCGAGATCACCCTTCTGAGCGCCGAGTAATTGGTTTCTTTCAAAAAGAACCCTGCTTAGTTGTTTTGGCGGGAATGAAAAACAAGGCTGCGATCAAACGATCGCAGCCTTGTTTGCTTTGCGGGTTGGACGAGTCGGCGCGAGTATCAAAGAATATGGGCGCGCAGGTAATCGCCGTCGTGTGCGGAAAGATACGCAGGGGCGATGTCGAACACCGTGTTGCAGCCGGTTTTACCTTCGGCAACCAAGCGCGCGATGGCGCGAGCGAAGCACAAGAGGACGCTGGAGGTGAACTCGGGATTCGAACCAAGCTTCAGCGAGTATTCGATCACGTGCTTGCGACCCGATGCGGTTTCGCCGGAGCGAAGCACGAATCCGCCGTGGGGAAGCTCCTTGTGATCACGATCGAGCTCTTCCTGGGAGATGAAGTTGACCGTGGTGTCGTACTCGTCGAAGTAGTTGGGCATGGCCTTGATTTGCTCTTCGACAGCAGCGGCGTCGGCGCCGTCTTCGAGCACGACCCAGCATTCGCGGGTATGCATCTCGCGTGTGGTGAACTCGGGGTTGTCGCCCGAACGAGCACCTTCAAGGGCTGCAGGGACGGGGTTGGTGTACTGGCGAGCGTCAGCGACGCCGTCGATGCGACGGATAGCGTCGGAGTGACCCTGACTTACACCGCGACCCCAGAACGTGTAGTCCTTTCCATTGGGGAGGAAAGTGTTGCCGTACAGGCGGTTCAGGCTGAACAGGCCCGGATCCCATCCGCACGAGATGAGAGCGCACGTAGCGCCCTGCTTCGCTGCTGCGTCAACCGCAGCGAAGTGCTCGGGGATGTTGTGATGCGTGTCGAAGCTGTCGACGACGTTGTACCACTGCGCGAAGTGCGGGGTCTGCTTAGGCAGATCGGTTGCGCTGCCGCCGCAGATCATGAGGACATCGAACTCTCCCTTAGCGTTCCCGTCCTCGAGCTGCGAAGCAGGCCTCACTTCGGCGTTGCTTGCGATCTTCACCGTAGACGGGTCGCGGCGGGTGTACACCGCGACCAGTTCCATATCGTCGTTCTGCGTAACGGCCATTTCAATGCCGCGGCCAAGGTTGCCGTAGCCAAGGATGGCAATTTTGATTGCAGTCATCTTCGATCCTTATCAGTTGGAAACCGATGTTTATTTACGAGCGGGTGCCTCGGGATACTCGAGGTCGTCGAACATGTCGAAATCGCCGTCCTCGCCGATTTCGGTGTCGCCCTCTTCGGGGGTGGTGAAATCGGAGTAGTCGGCGGGAGCCAAGTTCTCGAGGGTGGAGGTGTCGACTTCCTTGATGGTGTCGTCACGGAAGACGTCGCGGTCGAGCATGCCGACCATGTTCGCAAGAGCGGTGGTGCAAACGGCGTCGCCGGTGATGTTGATTGCGGTACGGCCCATGTCAAGGATACGGTCGATTCCCATGATCATGGCAACGCCCTCAACAGGCAGGCCGACGGAAGCGAAGACCATGGTAAGCATGATGGTGCCAACGCCAGGGACGCCGGCGGTGCCGATGGAAGCGACGGTGGCGGTGACGACGACGGTGACCAGCTGAGAAGCGTTCAGATCGATGCCGAATGCCTGAGCAGCGAAGACGACGGCGACACCCTGCATGATGGCGGTGCCGTTCATGTTGATGGTTGCGCCCAGCGGAATGGTGAACGAGGAAATCTTGGGGTCAACGCCGACGCGCTTGTTCAGGGTCTCCATGTTCAGCGGGATGGTGGCGTTAGAAGAGCTGGTGGAGAAGGCGAAGACCATGACCGGCCAGAACTTCTTAAGGAAGTGCATCGGGTTCAGACGCGTGAACACGAAGAGGATAAGGGTGTAGACCACGAACAGCATGATCAGCAGGCCAAGGTAGGTGGTCAGGATGAAATTGATCATCGGGAGGATGCCGCTGATGCCCAGGTTCGCGAAGGTACGCGAGATCAGGCAGAAGATGCCGATGGGGGCAACCTTCAGGATCATGGAGATCATGGCCATCATGATGGCATTGAATTGGGTGAAGAAGCGGTTGACGGTGGCAACCTTGCGACCCAGTGTGCCCAGCAGGAAGCCCAGGATCAATGCAAAGAAGATGATCTGGAGCATGGTGCCGTTGGCCAGTGCTGAGAAGATGTTGGTGGGGATGATGTTCAGCAGCGTGGTCTTGAAGTCCTGGTTCTCGGCTGCCTTAGGCTGAACCTGGGTGATGGAGTTCATGTCCAGGCCAACGCCGGGGTTGGTGATGTTGGCGAGCACCAGTGCGATGACGATGGCCAAAGCGGTGGTGAGCAGGTACATGATGATGGTACCGCCGCCAACCTTGCCGAGCATCTTCGGGTCGCTCATGGATGCGGCGCCGCAGACGATGGAGCAGAAAACTAACGGTGCGACGAGCATCTGCATCAAGCGGATGAAGCCCTGACCGAAGACATAGAAGACGCCCTCGATGAGGAAGTTGTCAACGGGGGACTTATCGGGGACGACCTGGTTCAAGATCAGGCCGCAGACGATGCCGGCTGCGAGCGAGATCAGGATCCACGTAGTGAGTCCTAGCTTCTTTTTCTCTGCACCGTTTCCGGCAGCAGAGTCTTTTGCTGATTGGGTCACAGCAAACCTCCTTTTGTTTACTAAAGTCAAACTCCAAAAGTATTACACGCTCATTACGTGTGCTTGATTTCCATTTTGTTAACGGGTCGTAATAATCCGTGAAATGGCTTGTCAGAAGCGTATCTAGATCGTTTTCAGAGCGCAATTCCGCTTTCCTGTCTCTGTTTATGCGTGGATTTGGTTTCGGCTTGGTGGCGAACGCGAAGCCGAACTCGACCGCCCGTATACTTTCATTGGCGAAAAAGACGATTTTGGCGCCGGATCGGCCATAGGGACGTAAGGCGCATCATATATATAGAGGTATTGACTTATATAGAGGTATTGACTTGACTGACGAGAATCAAAACGAACCGCGTTTTTCGCGCAAGCGGGGGAGGGGTGTCGGCGCGAGGGGGGCAACAGACCGCACGCGCCCTATGGGAGACACCCAGCCCATCACGCCCGGTGGGCATTCGCGTGGTGCTTTTGGTGGGTTGCTGCGCAAAGCCGACCAGTTCGAGGCTAAGCGCCAGGCCCGCGCTCGTCGCGAGCCTGGTCGTGTTCGCAAGTTCATCTATGATTGGTTCGATCGCTTGACCGGTGCTGTGGCAGATGGAGGTCTGTCTCAGGCCGACGCCGAGTTCGAGGCGCACCGTACCTCGCGCGACTATATTTGGAACACCATCGGATTCATGGCATGGGGAACTGTTTTCCCTATTCTTACCATTGTGGTCACGCAACTTGCCGGCGTCGAGCAGGCCGGTATGTTCTCGCTTGCCTTCGTTATGGCGTTCTTGTTGTACTTCATGGGCATTTACGGCGTTCGAACGTACCAGGTCAGCGATTTGAACGGCACGCATTCATTTGCCGATTACCAGGTCCAGCGCCTCGCTTCGGTCTTCTTGATGCTTGTGGTCGGGCATCTGTACTGTCAGTTTCGTGGGTATTCGGGCGTCATGCTCACGATGTGCATGGGGCTCACGTTCTATCGCGCCGTCGATGCTATGGCAGAGGTGTACGAAGGGCGCTTGCAGCAGGTAGATAAGCTGTACCTGGCAGGAATCTCGTTGACCATCAGGTCGGTGGCTGCGCTTGTTGCTTTTTCCCTGACGCTGTTGATCACCCGCGACGTCGGCATTGCGTCTATCGCGATGGCTATCGGCGCTGCTGTCACGTTCGTTTTGGTTACCTTTCCGCTCGCTTTACTTGAAACGCCGCCTTCGTCTCCGTTTTCCCTTAAGAGCGTCTCTTCCATTTTCAAGTCGTGCTTCCCGTTGTTCGTTGCGTTGTTCATGTTCAATTTGGTGGACAACGTGCCGAAGTTCGTGATGGAAGGCGTGCTGAGCTACGACAATCAGTTGTACTTCAACGCGATGTACTTCCCGTCTCAGGCAGTTCTTCTAGCGGCGGGCTTCGTGTACAAGCCTTTGCTCGTTCGCATGGCGAAGACTTGGGCTGACCCGGCGAAAAGGAAGAAGTTTGACCTGTTCATCATGGCGATGAGCGCGGTTATCGTCGGCATCACGGTGGGAACCATCGTGATCGTGGCTTGGATCGGCATCCCCCTCATGAACTTCCTGTACGGCCTGGAATTCGATGATTATCGGTCGATCTTCTACGTGATGATTGTAGCCGGCGGCTTCACCGCGGTAATCGAGTTCTTCTACCAGGTCATCACTATCCTGCGCAGGCAGAAGGTTGTCACCGAGCTGTACCTGATCACATTCGTGTTCTCGGTGGTTGTTCTTCTTGTCATGACGAACATCAGCGGCCTTGACGGCGCAGTGCTCGGTTATGCCGTCAGTATGGCCATTTTGGCGATCTTGCTGCTTCGTGAGTACATAAGCGCTCGCGTCAGCTTCAAGCGTCACCCTGAAACCGACAACACCACGTCGTTCGAGCCTCTTTCGGCTGAAAACGGAAGCGTGCAGCCTGTTTCGGGTATGGACGCGCGCCATGGCATATACGACCGTGCCGCCCAGGTCACGCAGGCACTTGCTCCGGTGGGCAGTCGCTCTTCCAGCCCCCGAATGGAGCCGGAAGAGGTTCATCGCGGTGCTTCGGCGCGCGATCGTTCGGGTAGACACGTGCGCAACCGCGATCAAGGGAGCGCGCAGTATCAAACTCGCGATCAGGCCGAAGCGCACAGACGTAATGCGAGCCACTCCCGCCAAGGCGGCCAGCACGGTCGTCGCGATCGGTAGCAAGTCAATTTGGGCGTTTCACAATCCGAGGCGTTGCGGCTATGTATAGGAAAGCAAGGTGTTTGCAACATGATGGATAGGCTTCGAGCATGGCTCGTTACTTCGATGGTGGGGCGTTACGGCGCTGACCAGTTCAATTATTTCCTCATCGGCGCCTCTATCGTCTTCATCGTGCTGTCGATGTTCGGCTTCCCTTTCTTCAGCACGCTGAGCTTCGTGTTTCTGATGCTAGCCGTTGTGCGCATGTTCTCGCGGAATCATTCCGCTCGCGCGGCCGAGAACGAGAAGTATCTCAGCATGAGTGAGAAGCCACGCGAATGGTGGTGCAATGCCAACGTTCGCTGGGCCAACCGTAAAACAACCGCCTATGTGAAGTGCCCGTCATGCGGCAAGACGTTCGCGCTCCCCAAAGGTAAGGGCAAGATTCGTGCCACGTGCCCGTATTGCCACGAAGCTTCCGTCCATAAGGTATAGGAAAGGCTGACGGCTGCATGTTCGGGTTCGTCACGATCAGCGACAACGACCTATCCGATTCCGAGCGAGAACGCTATCGCTTGGTTTACTGCGGCGTATGCCGCGCGCTTAAGCGGCGATTCGGTCAGCTGCTGCGCTTCGCTTTGAACAACGATCTCACCTTCGTGGCTCTTCTGCTTATGTCTTTGTACGAACCCGAAGAGACCCCTGGTTTGGGAAGGTGTGCTGCTCACCCTGTTAAGCCGCGACCTTATATCGAAAGCGAGATTGTCGACTACGCTGCCGACATGACCATCGTCATGGCGTATCACAGCATGCTTGACAACTGGAACGACGATCGCTCGTATCCGTCCCTTGCGTTTTCGAAGGTGTTGAAGGCCGGGTACGAGCGCGTTTGTGGGCGATACCCTCGCCAATGCAGCGCATGCGAGCAGGGCCTTGGCAACATTTCTCGAATCGAGCGAGACCAGATGCAGGCTTTGCGCGATGTGGATGACAGTGAGTCAACGCTCTTGGACCCCGACGCGTGCGCGAATGAGTTCGGAGCTATCATGGCTGAAGTGCTTGTGTTCAAGGAAGACGAGTGGTCGGATCTGCTTCGATCATTCGGATTCGAGCTAGGGCGTTTCGTCTATCAGATGGATGCGGTGTACGATTTACCGAAGGATTTGGAATCGGGGTCGTACAATCCGTTCATTCAATCTGACCTCGATATCGATGAACTGCGCATGCTCTTGATGAATCGAATGGCTGCGGTGGTTGATATTTTCGAGCGACTTCCGCTTGTTCAAGACGTGCAGATACTGCGAAGCGTTTTGTATGCGGGTGTTTGGGGACGACTCAACGCCCGCGACCAACATGACAAGGAAGCTTCGCAGAAACGATCTTCTCATGACAAGCCCACGTGTAAGAATAAAGGAACCTTAAGTGGATAAAAGCCCCTACGAAATTCTTGGAGTGTCGCCCGATGCAAGCAAGGACGACATCAAGAAGGCGTATCGCAAAAAAGCTCGCGAGAACCACCCCGACCTTAATCCCAACGATCCACAGGCCGCTGAGCGAATGAATCAGGTCAACGAGGCGTACGATCGTCTGATGAACCCCGAGAAGTACGCAGCAGAAGATCGCAGGCGTGCGGCATCTCAGCAAGGTGCAGGTGGCGCGGCATACGATCCGTTCGGCGGCAACGGCTACTCCGGCACGGGCGGACAGAACCCGTCCGGGCAGGGCGGTTACCAGCATTCCTCCGACGGATCTTATGGCTGGTCGTCCGAGACGTACACCTGGGAGGACATTTTCGGTTTCGGCTTCTATGGTGGTGCCACGAACCCGCGCAACATCCACCCCGAGGCTAACGTGTACGACTCTTCCGAGGTGAAAGCGGCCATCGACCTTATTAACGCCGGCCGCCATAAGGAGGCTGCAGTCATTTTGGCCGACATTCCCTCTACGGGTCGTAATGCTCGCTGGTATTATCTGTCTTCGCTTGCGAACTATGGCGCTGGAAACGAGACGCTTGCTTACGAACAGATTCGCCGCGCTTGCAAAATCGACCCGAACAACGCCGAGTACCGTCGGGCAATGCAGGGTTTTCAGCAGCCGGCTCAAACTTATCAGCAAGAATCGCAGCAACGGGGCTTCTCTATGGGAACCACCTCGTGTATTGAATGCTGCTGCGGCTTGATGGTGCTGAACATGTGCATGAACTCGTGTCTTCGCATGGGGATGCATGGCGGCAACGTGTACGGAGCCGGTATCTACTGTTGATGATGTGCGGCAGCCGCAGTCGCGCTTGATTCGCTCGACTGCCGTTGGATTCGAATCAAGGAGTGCTTCATGGGTGCAACGATCGGAATCGATTTAGGAACGACTAACAGCTGTGTGGCTATCGTCGAGGGCGGACGCCCCGAGGTCATCGTCAACGCCGAGGGCGAACGTACGACGCCAAGCGTGGTCGCGTTCTCCAAAAGCGGTGAGCGTCTGGTTGGCAACGTCGCAATTCGTCAGCAGGCGGTGAATCCCGATAGGACCATTTCGTCCGTTAAACGTCATATGGGTTCCGATTGGCGCGCGAACATCGACGGTAAGGCGTATTCTCCTCAAGAGATCTCGGCAATGGTTCTACGCAAGCTGAAGGGCGATGCCGAGCGTTTCCTTGGCAAGGACGTCACCGATGCCGTCATCACCGTTCCCGCGTATTTCAACGACACTCAGCGTCAGGCCACGAAAGATGCCGGTCGCATTGCGGGTCTTAATGTTCTGCGCATCATCAACGAGCCGACTTCCGCGGCGCTGGCTTACGGGCTTGATCACGGTTCGCCTCAAAAAGTCATGGTGTACGACTTAGGCGGGGGCACGTTCGACGTTTCCATCATCGAGATAGGCGAGGGCGTTATCGAGGTTCTGGCAACTGCCGGCAACAACCACTTGGGCGGCGACGACTTCGACGAGCGTCTGTGCAAGCACTTGATCGCCGAATTCAAACGAGCCAGCGGCTTCGATGCCGAGCGTGATCCCATGGCCCATCAGCGCATGAAAGAGGCTGCTCGCTCTGCGAAGGAGGAACTTTCCTCGCTTTCGTCGACGCATGTCAACTTGCCGTTCTTGGCTCAGAATCAAAACGGGCCGCTTCATTTCGAATGCGAGGTCACTCGTGCCGAGTTCGACCGCATGACGGCCGATCTTGTTGAGCAAACCACCGAACCCGTCCAGCAGGCGCTAAACGATGCCGGTATCGCTGCAAGCGAGTTGGGCCAGGTTCTCCTTGTCGGCGGATCCACGCGCATTCCCGCCGTTCAAGAGCATGTTCGCAAGCTTACGCGTCTTGAGCCGGCGAATTCCATCAACCCCGACGAATGCGTTGCTCAGGGCGCTGCGATTCAGGGCGACACGTTGGCGAATGCGGCTGCGGGCAACTCGCTTGCGACTCGTGGTCAGGAGATCCTTCTTCTTGATGTCACGCCGCTGTCTCTTTCGATTGAAACCTTGGGCGGCGTGGCCACGCGCATCGTCGAGCGAAATACGACGCTTCCCGCCCATTATTCCCAAGTGTTCACCACAGCTGCGGCGTTCCAGTCCAGCGTCGAGATTCATGTTCTTCAGGGCGAGCGTCCCATGGCAAAGGACAACAAGACCATTGGCAAGTTCCGTCTGAAAGGTATCAAACGCGCGATGGCCGGCGTGCCAAAGATCGAGGTCACGTTCGATATCGATGCGAACGGCATCCTTACCGTGTCTGCACGCGACCAAGATACCGGCAAAGAGCAGTCGATCACCATCACCGACGATGGTCGTATGTCCGATGCCGAGATCGAGGCGGCAATCCGCGATGCCGAGATGTACGCTGGCGAGGACCAAGCCCGCCGCGAAAAGATGGAAGCCATTTCGAATGCGCAAAGGGTCGCCGGTGAAGTGAACACCCTTTACGGCAAGGTTCAAAAACAGCTGGGTAAAGACGAGAAGAAGCAGATCAAGTCTGATTTGGCTATCGTCAGTAAGATCGCGGGGAAGAAGATGGAGAAGCTTGGCGATGCCGACTTCGTCGAGTTGAATTCCGCGAGTGCTCGTCTTGAGGAAGCGGCGGCGCGTTTGCGCACTATGGAAGGATAATTGTCGGGTCTTGCGTTGCGAAAAACGCTCATATGTGGCAAGATTCGGCGGGTAAACCTTGCCGGTTGAAACCCGGCGAAATAGAAGAGAGGCAGTTATATGACCGAGCAGCAGTTCAACATCACTGATGCGGCACGAGCTTATCGCGAGCAGATCAAGCCGAACACCGTCGGTTCTCTTTCGCGCACCGATCCCGAGATCGCGGCGATCATCGAGAACTTCGCGTTCGATCAGATCCCCAATGCCAGTGACCTTGACGATCGTCGTCGTTTCCTGTGCATTTTGGCTGGCCTTATGGGCACCCAGGCGCGCGATACCTTCCAGCTGATGGTCGAGGGCGCGCTGAACTTCGGCGTTGATCCCGTCGAGATCAAGGAAGTCATCTACATGGGCGTTCCTTATCTGGGCCTCGGCCGTTCTATTCACTTCATCAAGACTGCTAACGAGGTGTTCGAGGCTAAGGGCATCGACATGCCGCTTGAGTCTCAACAGACTGTTTCGGGTGCCGAGCGTCTGACCGCCGGCAACAACATCCAGGCTCAGATCTACGGTGAGGGCATCCGCGAAAGCTGGATGGTCGGGCCTCAGGATCGCCGTTACCTCAACAAGCTTATTGCTGAGAACTGCTTCGGTGATTACTACACGCGCGATGGCCTTACCGTTACCGACCGCGAGATGGTGGCTTTCTGCTTCATCGTTGCTCAGGGCGGTGCTCATCCGCAGGCCATTAGCTATGCTATCGGCAACTTGAAGCTTGGCAACAGCAAGGAGCTTCTGTACGACATCATGGTCAACCTGATCCCGTACATCGGCTACCCCCGCGTTCTCAATGGCATTGCCGCCATCGATAACGCAGGCGCCGTCATCCTTGAGGACGAGCAGGAGAAGCGCGGCCAGAGCAAGTTCTAAGAACCCGCAACGGCTTCAAGTTTTTTCTAACGCCAGCAGACCCGGAGTGCGTGATCGCTTCGGGTCTTTTTTGCATGGGAATGGAAACGCCCTGCGCGCCGCCGAGCGGAACAAGCTGGGAAAAAAGATAATATCAAGCATAAAAATAGACCTCCCGAAGGAGGTCTATTTGCTTCTGCAATCACGGAAGAGATTGCAGGGAAGAACGTGATCGGGCGAAGTCCATTCCGGGCTTTAGCCAAGGACGTTCAAAAGCACCTTGATCAGCGGGTATCCGATGAAGCTGTATGCAAGCCAGGTGAACACGCAAACGGGGATGCCGATGGACATGATGTCCTTCTGGGTGTACAGCTCCTTGTTGCCGTGCATCATTGCCGCATGCGGGGAAGCAGACGGGGTGAGCATAGCAACGAACACCATCAGGACGACGCCCATGAACACAGGTGCAGGGTCGATGCCCAGCTGTTCGCTGAAACCAACGACGATCGGAAGCAGGACGACTGCCATGGCTGCGTTGTTCGCGAAGTTGGTGATGATAAGCGAGACAAGAAGCATGATGCAGACGAACGCCCATTCAGGCTGGCCGCCCAGGAGCGGGTTGAGCACCTGGATGAGCCATTGGGAAACGCCGATGGTGGGCTTGGACAGCATGCCTGCGGCGTATACTGCAGCAGCGATCATGAAGAAGATGCCCCAGTTGAAATGCTTATAAGCGACTTCTTTGAAGTTCAGGATCGGCTTGCCGTCGACATGAATGATCAGGCAAACGCCTACGAAGGCTGCGGTGACGCCAAGGATGCCGATGTAGTTCAGCATGTCGCAAACTGGGTTGCCCTTAACAAAGTTCGGGACAAGGGCGCAAACCAGATATACCGGGATCATCCAAAGATAGATCTTCTGAACAAGGTTCATCTTGGGCAGGGGCATCTGCTCTTCAACCATCTCAGGGGTGACGGACTTCATCTTGGACATGTCAATGCGAAGGATGAACTTCATGGCCAGCAGGTAGCATACCAGGATGAAGGTGGACATCAGAATGTCGGCCACGATGTAGGGCAGGTAGGGGATGGCCGTACCTACGGTCTTGGTGAATGCGCTCAGGGGAACCAGCGGAGCGCCCTTGAAGGGCAGCAGGGGCTGGAACAGGGTGATAGCAAGGAACATGCCAACAAAAAAGAACTTCCAGACGCGATCTTCTTTGGTGACGCCCATGATCTCCATGTTGCGCGTGGCGATAGGCCACATAAGGATCAGCGCGATGAAAACATTCAGCAAGCCCGAGATGACTGCGCAGGCGAGGAAGAAAAGTGCCATGTACGCGTAGGGGCGACCGGTAAGGACCTTGCGGGTCAGGATGAACTTCGCGATGTACTTTGTGTCGCCAACCTGATCGATGGCGCCGAACAGGATCATTGCGAACAGGACCAGCAGTACCGTGTTACTGCCGACGGCTTGCAGCCAAACATCGTTGGAGCCGGCGTCGCTCAGGCCGATTGCGCCCATAAGGACCAAACCGACGATGGAGGGCCACAACGTTTCAATCGTGGATCATGCATAGATCATCATCAGGAACACGCCAAGCAGCTTCATTCCCAATGGGGTGATGGGCTCCGGGTTGGGCAGCACCCACATGAGTGCCAACAAACCGAAGCTGATCGCGACATGCACGTAGTACATGTCTTTCTTCTTATTAGCTTCTGCCATCTATCTCTCCCTTCCTTTAGATCGACAGAGTCACAGTAAATGACTGAAGAGATCATATAAGAATCAGAGAGTCTTCACATTTCGCGAGATAGCAAGATACATATTCGGCACACTTGAACAACATAATATATTCGGGTGCGCCGAACAAGTTAAGATTAACGATGTGGTCAGGGGCTATGCGATGAAGAGTACGGCGCCTGAGGTAAGACCGCCGCCGAAACCTGACATGATCACGACATCGCCCTCGTTAATGCGATCGGCGCGATATGCGTCACAGAGCGCCATAAGCGCACTGGCGGCAGAAGTGTTGGCGGAGTCGCCGATAGAAACCTGGAAGAGCGACTCGTCGCGTTTGATCTTCTTGGCGGCGTATTTGATGATGCGTTCGTTTGCTTGATGGGGGACGATACAGGAAACGTCGTCAAGGTCGACTTTGGCTCGATCGAGCACGGCGTTGATTGCCTCAGCAAGGGCATTTCCCGCGAATTTAAAGACAGCTTGCCCGTTCATGCCGATGAAGTCGGTGTTCTCGTAGGGCATAGCGGCTGCGTCGGCGGGGCCGAAAGGGAACGTTTCATCGTTGAAGAGATTGGTGCGCCTCAGAGTCATATCGACATCGTCGGTGTTCTTCATGAACGTGCTTAAGATGCCCTTCTTGTTCTCATTCCATTCAAGCAGGACGGCACCGGCGCCATCGCCGAACAAAACGCAGGTGGCACGATCGGTCCAATCGGTGATGCGGCTCAGTCGCTCGACGCCGACAACCAACGCGCGGTTGATTTTGTTGCCGACGGCGCCCTCGGCGATATGAGATGCCGCCATCATCGATTCGGCCACGTTTATGCCATAGACGCAGCCAGAGCATGCGGCGTTCAAATCGAAAGCGATGGCGTTGTTCAAGCCAAGTGCCATTTTTAGCAGCGATGCCTGAGAGGGGATGGTGGTGTCAGGCGTGATGGTCATGCAAATCAGCAGATCGATGCTTGCGGGGTCGATCTGTTGCCCGCTCCACCCGAACGCTTCGGGCAGGGCGGCGGAGCTGTTTTCGTCGGCTTTCCGTCCCATGGCGGCGAGGCATGCTGCGCTGGCAAGGTCGGTGGCGGATTCTTCGATTGCGATGCGCCTATTGTGAATGCCCGTTCGCTGAACGATCCACTCGTCCGATGTGTCGACAAGTTTGGCAAGGTCGTCGTTAGAAACGATCTTACGTGGGACGGCTTTACCGGACCCGATAACGGTGCAACCCATGCTTCCTCCTGACGCACGCCCGCGACCTGCGGTTCGTGTTTGTATCGTTGAATGCATTGAAATTAGTTTGACTATCTAATAATTTAGAAAATGCAATACGACGTTTCAAGCCACTACATGTTTCTTACATTCGCGGATTGCGTCTTAGGGGCAACCGCAGCCGGCAAATAGGGAGGGCGAATCAATGAACCAGGAAGCTGAAACTACCCATTCGGCTTTCGCGCAGAAAGATCTGGCGCTCGACGATCTTCTTTCGGGAACGTTTAATTCCATTATGGATATCGAGGAGCGCTCTCTTTCGAATCGAATCACAAAAGGGCTCACCATCAGCGAGATCCATACTATTGCCGCCATCGGAATGTACGAAGTCAATCCCATGAACGTCATTGCCGCACGCTTGGGCATCACGCTTGCCACGCTTACCACATCCGTGAAGCGTCTTGCCGATAGGGGGCTGGTTGCTCGTCAGAAGTCCGAGAAAGATAAGCGTCAAGTTCTTATTTCCCTTACCAGCGATGGACGCAAGGTCTATCGTGCGCATCGTCTGTTTCATGAAAAGATGCTTGCGGCGGCGCTTGAAGGGTTGAGCAAGGAAGAAGAGCGCGTTTTGGCAAGTGCATTGAGTCACGTCAAGGCGTATTTCGATGAGCAGAACGAGTTGGCAATGGCCTCATCGACCGGGAAAGATCGTCGTTAAGAGCTTTTGAACTGGGGTTTTAAAGCCTTCGCAAAGAAATCGTGGAGGAACCTCCTTGATCTTGAGACGAAACGGCATCTTGAATATCATGGTAAATAGTTTGACCATCAAACTATTAATAGAAAACTAGGTGGAATCAAACCGAAAGGAACGACATGGCAACCATTGACGTCATCAAAGAGACGCTGAACGACAACCTGGACATCGACGAGATCAAGGTCACCGAGGACGCCACCCTTGAGTCCCTGGGCATCGACTCCCTCGACATGGTCGAGCTTGTCTGCGACATCGAGGAGAAGCTTGACATCGAGTTCGGCGAGCCTGAAGGCATCGACACCATCGGCAAGATGGTCGAGTACATCGACGGCTTGAAGTAAAGTCGCCGCTAAGCAAAGGCGCCGCGGTCACGCGGTGCCTTTGACTTTCGCAAGGAGGAGACAACTGACATGCAGACGCGTATCACTGAAATCCTGGGAATCGAAAAGCCCATCATCCAAGGCGCTATGGCGCGTATCGCAGACGCAAGTCTTGCCGGAGCTGTTTCGGCTGCAGGCGGATTGGGCATCATAGCTTGCGGCGGACAGCGACCCGAGTGGGTTGAAGAACAGGTTGCCAAGGCTCGCGCCATCACCGATAAACCCATCGGTGCCAATGTCATGCTTATGGACAAGCGCGCGCCCGAAACCGCCGAGTTGCTTACTCGTTTGCATGTGGACGTTATCACCACCGGAGCAGGAAGCCCTTCTGCATATATGGATATGTGGAAGGAAGCGGGCATCAAGGTCGTTCCCGTAGTTGCTTCGCCTGCTCAGGCAAAGCGCATGGAGCGAACGGGCGCCGATGCGGTGGTAGCTGAGGGCACCGAGTCGGGCGGCCATGTGGGTGAGCTGGCCACCATGGCCCTAGTTCCCGCAACGTGCGAGGCGGTATCGATTCCCGTCATCGCCGCTGGCGGTATCGCGGATGGTCGCGGTATCGTTGCCGCATTCGCGCTTGGTGCCGAAGGCGTCCAGTGCGGCACGCGCTTCTTGACGGTAGAGGAATGCTGCATTGCCGACGCATATAAGCAGCGCGTTCTTGATGCGAAGGTCTCGGACACCATCGTAACCGGTCGCGATTCGGGCCATCCGGTTCGCTCGCTTAAGAACAAGTTCTCTCGTACTGCCAAGCAGCTTGAGCGCGATCTTGAGAAGAACGGTGAAGAGATCGAGCGTATGTTCTTGGGCGCTCTGCGTCGAGCAGTCGAGGGCGATGTTGATAACGGCGACATGATGTCCGGTCAGATCGCCGGCGTGGTGCACGAGCGCAAAACGGCACGCGAGGTTATCGACGAGATGATTTCCGAAGCCGAGGCCCTCGGCGCTTTAGACTTGACCGCGATGGCTGCTGCGAATGCGGCTCGAACTCGTCAAATCTAGAACAAAATTCATCGACATATTAGGTGGTTGTCATGACTGAAAGTAACCTTGCAGGCCAAGGTCTGGTGTTCATGTGCTCGGGACAAGGTTCCCAAAAACCCGGAATGGGCGCCGATTTATTGGAAAATTCCCAGGTCAAAGATGTATTTACATGCGCTTCCGATGTGTTCGGCATGGATGTTGCTGCTCTTTGCCGCAACGCCCCTGCCGAGGTGCTGAACGACACGCGCAACGCCCAGGTTGCCATCAGCGCCTTGTCCATCGGCATTGCCCGTGCTCTTATGCATCGCGAGATCATGCCGAGCGCCGTTCTAGGTTTTTCTCTTGGGCAAACCAGTGCTTTGGCGCTTTCCGGCATGGTTTCCGACGAAACCGCATTCAAGATCATCGCGAAGCGTTCCGAGTTGATGGCGCAGGCGGCAAGCGAGCATCCAGGCTGCATGAGCGCCTTCCTTAAGGCTGATTTGGAATCCGTCCAGGCGGTGTGCGATGAGTGCGCGCAGGGTCAGGTTCTTCTTCCCGCAAACCTCAATTGTCCCGGTCAGATCGTTGTTGCCGGCGAGAGAGAGGCGGTTGAGCGTGCCGAGGCTGCTTGGGCTGCAGCAGGTAAGCGTGCGACTAGACTGGCTACCGCCGGTGCATTCCATACTCCGCTTATGCAGAGCGCCGCAGAGCCGTTTGCGCAGTTCCTTTCCGGTATTGCATTCAGCGAGCCAGAAATACCTCTTATCAACAACGTCGATGCCAAGCCGCTTGCAGCAAAGGATGCGGCTGATCAGTTGGTAGCGCATCTTACCCATCCGGTTCGCTTTGAAGAGAGCGTGCGCAACCTTGTCGCTTCCTCCAGCATCGCTCCCGAGTTCGTTGAAACGGGTTTTGGCGGGGTTTTATTCGGGTTGATCAAGCGTATTGACAAGGAGTTGCCGCGTGCATGCGTGCAGGATGCGGCAAGCATGAAGGCATTTCTCGAAGCGCATGGATGCGCAAATTAATTGAAGGAGGCATGATGACTGACGAGACGAAGACCCTCGAGGCAAATGCTCAGAACGGGGTGGATGCTGCCGCCCCTTGTGCAGTTGTTACCGGCTCGAGCCGCGGCATTGGCGCCGCCATCATCGAGGAGCTTGCGGGCGACGGCATGAACGTCTGCATTAACTGCTCGAGTGATAATGGACGCGAACGCGCTGAAGCGTTTGCCGCCGACGTCGAGACGCGCTTTGGCGTGAGGGCCATCGCCGTTGTTGCCGACGTTTCGGCAGCCGAAGGTGCAAACGCTTTGATCGAAGCCGCAAAGGATGCGTTCGGTCGCGTGGATGTTCTGGTCAATAACGCCGGAATCACCCGCGATGCTCTGATCATGCGCATCAAGGACGAAGATTTCGATGCGGTTATCGACACCAACTTGAAAGGCACGTTCTATTGCTGCCGCGCGGTGTCGAAACTCATGATGAAGCAGCGTTACGGCCGCATCGTGAACATGTCGAGCGTTGTTGGCATCTACGGAAACGCGGGTCAGGTGAATTACGCCGCTTCCAAGGCGGGCGTCATCGGCATCACGAAGTCGCTCGCGAAGGAGCTTGCCCCGCGCAATGTCACGGTGAACGCGGTTGCTCCTGGTTTCGTTTCCACCAGCATGACCGACGCCCTGTCGGATAAGCAGCGTGAAGCTATTTTCTCTCGTATCGGTATGGGCCGATTCGGTGATCCGGCCGACATCGCCCATGTTGTCGGATTCCTTGCAAGCAAGTCTGCGGCTTATGTCACCGGCCAGGTGATCGCTGTTGATGGAGGTTTGTCACTATGAGTGGTTCTCTGAATGTTTCCCCTACGAACCCGATGCTGCGCGTCGATGGTTCGCGTCGCGTCGTCGTCACGGGTACGGGCGCGGTTTCGCCAGCTGGCGTTGGCGTTCAGGCGCTGTGGGACGCGGTGAGCGCGGGTGAGTGCTGCATTGGCCCCATCGAGCGTTTTGATACTTCGGCTTTCGAGGTTCACAACGCAGGTGAGGTGCGCGGCTACGACGGCACCGAGCACGGCCTAAGCAAGAAGGAGGCGCGCCGTTTCGAGCGCTTCGTGCAGTATGCCATCACGGCATCGGACGAGGCGTTGGCTGAAGCCGGTCTTAGCATGGAGGCCGAAGACCCTACGCGGGTCGGTGTTGTTTACGGCAGCGGCATCGGTGGCATTGACGAGTTGCAGAAGAGTTTCTTCACCCTCCATGACAAGGGTCCGTCTCGTGTGAATCCTCTGTTCGTCCCCACGATGATCTCGAACATCGTGTCGGGTTGTTTGGCCATTCGCTATGGCATGAAAGGTGAGTGCATCAACGTCGTCACCGCTTGCGCAACCGGCACTCACTGCATCGGTCAGGCGCTGCGTGACATTCGTCATGGCTACATCGACGTTGCCTTGGCGGGAGGTTCGGAAGAAGCCGTCAGCGAGATCTGCATTGCGGGCTTCAGCAATCTTGGCGCTCTCTCGAAGGAGGAGGATCCCACTAAGGCCTCGCTCCCGTTCGACGCGCGTCGTCATGGCTTCGTCGCGGGCGAGGGCGCGGGTGCGGTTGTGCTGGAGTCTCTTGAGCATGCGCTTGATCGTGGCGCGAATATCATCGCTGAGGTTGTCGGTTTCGGCTCCACGGGCGATGCATACCACATGACCGCTCCCGACCCCGAGGCCAACGGCGTGGCCCGTGCGATGAAGCAGGCGCTTGACGAGAGCGGTTACACCGTCGAGGACTTAGGTCATCTGAATGCGCATGGCACCGGTACCAGCGCTAACGACTCTTCTGAATCGAAGGCCGTTCATTTGCTTTGCGGCGATGAGATCGGCTCTAAGGTTCCCGTCACGTCCATCAAGGGAAGCACGGGTCATATGCTTGGTGCCGCCGGTGCGGTTGAGGCCATCGTTTGCGCGCTCTCTGTTGCTCGCGGCGTGGTCACGCCAATCGCCGGTTTCGCTGAAGCCGATCCTGAGTGCAACGTCAACGTTGTCGCAGGCCAGATGATCGAGGTGCCGCAGAAGGTCGCACTGACCAATTCGCTTGGTTTCGGCGGGCACAATGCCTGTCTTGCGCTTTCGCCTTATACGGCATAGCAGGTCTCGAGCCGTTGTTTCGTATCTTCTTGCGGTGTCCTTCACTGCAAACGGTTCTTCTTGGAGGTAATCATGCCTGAAATCACCGCACCCTTCGAAAGGGACGTTGTCGAATCTATCTTGCCGCATCGCGATCCGTTCATCTGGATATCGCGTGTCGTTTCGTGCGAGCCCGGCACCACTATCGTCGCAGAGCTTGACGTTGTCCCCGAACTCGATCTGTTTCGCGGGCATTTCCCCACGCATCCCGTTTTGCCTGGCGTCATTCTTATGGAGGCGCTGGCCCAGGCTGCGTGCATTTGCATTCTTATGGGTCGTGACCAGGCCGGAACCATTGGGTTCCTTACGGGGATCGATAAAGCGAAGTTTCGCCGTCAGGTTTTGCCTGGTGACAAGGTCACGCTGAAGGCCACCATCGTGAAGTCCTCTTCCCGTATGTGCGTTGCGGAAGTTGAAGCGTCGGTCGATGGCGCTTTGTGCGCAAGCGCTACGCAGAAGTACGTTCTTTCTAACGAGGAGTAAGGCGATGGTTACCAAGGACGGATATTTCGTTTACGACAATGCCCCGTCAGCAGATGCGCCTAAACCTGAGATCCTTCCTGAACCTGACGTGGTTTATCGCATGGATCGCATTGCCTGCGAAGTCGATGGCTCGCTTGAGTCGCCCAATGCGGCAGCTGCCAGCGATCTTGCAGAGTACACAGAGGTTGCCCAGGACGCCAATCCCGCACCCGAGGCCCGTGGGGGAATCACGTCGCCTTTTGGCGAAGACCATCATCTTGACGAGACGCATGCCCTGGTCATGGTGCATGGCAAGGATGCGCGTTCTGTTCTGCAAAGCGTTGAAAGGGCTGGAATGCGCCCCTTCGCGCCGTACACGCGTGATCACGCCGCGGCATCGTACTTGCGTTTCGCTGCGGGAAAGGTGTGCCTTGGCGATAAGTACTCCGATGCGCTCTTTTCTAACGCGTACACTGTCTTGCAGGCTGCCAAGGAATGCCGAGCGTCGGTGATCCTTCTGGCTGATGAGGCAGTTGCCCTGGCGGAGGTCGATTCGTTCATCGCGCAAGCCGAGGCTGCAGGCATTCCTGTGTTCAAGACCGTAAGCACCGACACGCCTACGCTTGGTTGGACTCCCTGCACTACCGATCGCGTCGCTTCTGCCGACGAGGAGTGGCTAACCTGCAAGCATTGCGGTCTGACGTTCAACGGCGAAGTTGTCGCTAAAAGCTATTACACCTGCCCGAGTTGCGGTTCGTATTTTCGCGAAACGTCGGAGCAGAGAATCAGCGATCTGCTGGATATGGACAGTTTCGTCGAGTGGGATGCAAGCATGGAAGAGGGCGATCCGCTTAGCTTCCCCGGTTATCTTGATAAGATTGCCAACCAACGTCAAAAGACGGGTCTTGACGAAGGCGTTCGCACCGGCGAGGGCGCTATTGCGGGCATGCGCACGGCGTTCGCGGTGATGGACTCGACGTTCTTCATGGGATCCATGGGCGGGGCAGTTGGCGAAAAGCTCAGCCGCATGATCGATCACGCGACTGCCGAGGGTTTGCCCGTTGTCATCTTCACTGCGTCGGGCGGTGCCCGTATGCAGGAGGGTCTTATCTCTTTGATGCAAATGGCCAAGGTCAGTTGCGCGTTGGAGCGTCACTCGGCTGCGGGTCTTTTGTACATCAGCGTGATCACCGATCCCACCACGGGCGGCGTTACGGCTTCTTTCGCTATGCAAGGCGACATCATCTTGGCCGAACCGAACGCGCTTATCGGCTTTGCCGGCAAGCGCGTCATTCAGGACACCATTCGTCAGGAGTTGCCGAAGGGTTTCCAAACTGCGGAGTTCGCCTTGAAACACGGCTTGATCGACGCCGTTGTGCCGCGTGACCAGCTTCGCCGCACTTTGGCGCATTTACTGGCCATGCATAAGCCCGTGTTCACCAGCGAGGTTCTTGAGGGCGTGGTTTGCGAGGACGGAGGCGAATCGTGCATCCTCATGGATTACTCGTCCGTTGAACGCGTTCTTAAGAACGGTCGCAATACCTACAATCATGTTGCGTACGGCCGCTTGCCCATCATTGATGCACCAGAGGGTACCGAGCGCACCATCATCGACTCTCTCCGTGATCACATTGCTACTGTGGGTGAGGCGATCGCTCCGCGAACCGAGCGGTTGAAGGAAGCACTCGGCGTCGTACGCGAAGACGGAATGCCGGCACGCTTCGTGCCGTCCGCTCATCACCACCTTGGCGACTCGCCTGAAAGCGAGAGCCCGCCCTCTGAAGGGGATGCTTGGGCCAGCGTGCAGCTCGCTCGCAATACCCATCGTCCGACCTCTGTTCATTACATCGAGCAGGTATTCGACGGTTTCATCGAGCTTCATGGTGATCGCGCTTTCGGTGACGACGGAGCTATCGTGGGCGGCGTTGCTTGGTTCGGCGGTCAGCCGGTTATGGTTATCGGCGAGGAAAAGGGCGTCGATTTGAAGGATCGGGTTGCACGCAACTTCGGTTGCCCGCAGCCCGAGGGCTATCGCAAGAGCCTTAGGTTGATGCGCCTGGCTGATAAGTTCGATCTCCCCATTGTTTGCTTTGTTGACACTCAGGGTGCTTTCTGTGGTGCCGATGCCGAGGAACGCGGACAAGGTAATGCCATCGCCGACAATCTCATCGCGATGGCGGGGCTGAAAGTGCCTGTTATCAGCGTTCTTCTTGGTGAAGGCGGCTCGGGCGGCGCCCTGGCGCTTGCGGTGTCGAACGTCGTCGGCATGCAGGAGCATGCGGTGTACTCGGTGCTTTCACCCGAAGGCTTCGCAAGCATTCTTTGGAAAGATCGTTCGCGTGCAGCAGAGGCTGCGTCGGTCATGAAGATGGGCGCCGATCAGGTTTGTCAGATGGGCATCGTCGACGAAGTGATTTCCGAGGGTGAAAAGCCTGCTCACGAGAATCCGGATGAAGCCGCAGCAAATGTCAAGCGCTTCATCGCGATCCAGCTTGCTCGCTTGTCAGAACTGTCTGCCGAGGAGCTGGTGGCTGACAGGCATAGTCGATTCGCTCGTTTCTAGAACCGTTTCTCAATTGGGTCTGGCGTTGTCTTGCGGTATAGGTATAATAACCTACAAAACTGGTAGGTTTTATCGAGAGACAAGCAGGAAGTTATGTTTGAAGATTGCCTTAACGGCATTATCAAGGGTATCGAGCGCAACTACGACGATCCCATCATCTCGTATCGCGATGATAAACGCCATTTCCCCAGCCGCGAGCAAGTGAAGAAGATCATTAAAGACACGCGCAACATCATGTTTCCGCGTTTCTTTGAGGAAGGGGCAATCGCTTCGTCCGAGCCGAAGTATTTCATCGGCAATACGATCCTTCAGATCTCGGATATGTTGTATGCCCAGGTGAAAGAAGCGTTTCTGTTCCGCGATGGCGACGGGACGAATGAGGACGAGATCGATGCGAAAGCCCGTCGCGTTACCATGGCCTGGCTGAACGAGCTTCCCAAGGTGCAAGAGCTGCTTCTTAAGGACGTGCAGGCTGCTTATGACGGCGACCCTGCTGCGCAGTCGAAAGAGGAGATCGTTTTTTCATATCCGGGATTTTACGCCATCCTCATCTTTCGTTTGGCTCATGAGCTGTACTTGTTGGACGTTCCGCTGATCCCGCGCTTCATGACCGAGTACGCACATTCATGCACGGGTGTGGACATGCATGCAGGCGCCACTGTTGGCGAGTACTTCTTCATCGATCATGCTACGGGCGTCGTTATCGGCGAGACCACGGTCATTGGCGATCATGTGAAGATCTACCAGGGCGTGACCCTTGGCGCTCTTTCTCTTCGCGCAGGTCAGAAGCTTAAGGGCAAGAAACGTCACCCAACGGTCGAGGACAACGTCACCATCTATTCGAATGCCAGCGTTCTTGGTGGCGAGACGGTGGTTGGCAAAGGCTCCGTTATCGCGGGCAGCACGTTTGTTACCGAATCGATCCCGCCCAACTCCCGCGTCACGCTGCGCAACCAGAACGTCGACGTTCGCGTTCCCGAGAAGAAGCGCGACTAACGAACGATGGTTTGCGGGTTGATGCTTGCATGTTGTGAATGATGAAAGGCTGCCTCACCAAACCGGTGGGCAGCCTTTTCGTTATTTTCGGTAAAAAGCGCGGTTGTTGGGCGTCTCGTCAACTTCGATTTCCGCGACGGGAAGGCCTCGTTTTTCGAGTTCGCCGAAGATATGTTTCGCGAGATTCTCGGCAGTGGTTCGGAAGGGAAGGACGGTCAGGTTGAAACCCTCGCTTTGCAAAGCTGCAAGAGTATCCTGTTTGAGCGATCCTTTCTCAATAAGGAAGGTGTGATCAAGTCTGTCGCAGATCTCCTTCACGGTTTTCTTGAACACGCCGAAATCGAGAACCATATCCTTCATGGTTCCTTCGGTTTGAAGCTCGGGTTGTTCGATTTTTGCCACAACGCGCCATCTATGGCCGTGAAGGTTCTCGCATTTGCCGTAATAATCCGTAAGAAAGTGGGCGCTGTCGAAAGCGTATTCGCATTCCAGTCCGTACATGGTTCTCCTTAACGTGTTTGCAGCTGATCAAGCGCATCAGCTGATCTGCTTTCCTTTACATGAACAAATCGATGAGGTCGTCAGCGGTCAGCGATGCAAGTTGTCCGCTGTTGCCTTCGATAAGCGATGAAGCAAGTTCTCGTTTCGACTCCTGCAACGCGACGATGCGTTCTTCGATGGTGTCTTTGGCTACAACCTTCACCACGTTGACCTTTCGGGTTTGACCGATGCGGTGAGCGCGGTCGCTTGCTTGCTCCTGGACGGCAGCGTTCCACCAGGGGTCGGTGAGGATCACGAACGAGGCGCCGGTAAGATTCAAGCCGGTGCCGCCGGCTTTCATTGAGATCAAGAAGACCGGGGTGTCGTCCTTGTTGAATGCATCGACCATCTCTAGGCGTTTCTTTGCCGAAGTTTGCCCGGTTAGCGTGAAATGCTTGATGCCGGCATTTTCAAGGGCGGTGCCGATTTGCGACAAGTAGGTAGTGAACTGCGAGAACACGAGCATTTTCAAGCCGGCGTCGATGCCTTGTTGAACGAGGTCCATGATAACCGGCAGCTTGGCGGCGCCTGCGTGGTAGTTGTCGAAGACCAGGCTGGGATTAAGGCACAGTTGGCGAAGGCGCGTGATCTCGGCAAGAACCTCGACCTTTGACATGTCGGTGGGATCGACGACGTCAAGACCTGTTTCGCGGATGACCGGGCGCTTGCTTTTCAGGGTGGCTGCCCGTTTACGAGCGACCTCCTCGTTTGCGGGCGCGAATCCTGCACTTCCTCGACCTGCTGACTTCTTCTTTTGCATATTCAAGCGGTCGCGAAGATGCTGCTCCCGTGCGGAATATAAGCGTTTCTGCTCGCCCTCAAGCACGGCGTAAACGGTGCTTTCGGTTTTCTCGGGCAGGTCGGTGAGCACTTCCTTCTTGGTTCGCCTCAGGATGAACGGGCCCACCAGCTTGCGCAGGCGATGCACGGCTTCGTCGTCGTTTCCAAGGATGGGGATCTCGAAGTTCTCGCGGAAGCGCATAGGAGAACCCAGAAGACCGGGCATCAGGAAATCGAAGATGCTCCAGAGCTCGCTGGGCTTGTTCTCGATGGGCGTTCCCGTAAGAGCGAAACGGTGCTTCGTGCTCAGCTTTTCGACCGCACGCGCCGACTTGGTGGAGCGGTTCTTTATGTATTGCGCCTCGTCAAGCACGCAGGCGTAGAAGCCCATCTCGGCGAACTCCTTCGCGTCAATGCGCAGGATGTCGTACGAAGCAACGAAGACATCGGTGCTGGGTGCTTCTGCGCGTGTTCTTGAGCGGAGGTACTTTTGGCCATCAATAGGTTTCACGTTCAGCGATGGAGCGAACTTCGTAAGCTCGGCTGTCCAGTTGTAGATCAGCGAGGCGGGGCATACGATCAGGCACGTCGAGAAGCCGGGGTCGGTTTCTTTTTGTGCGAGGATCCAGGAAATGAGCTGGATTGACTTGCCGAGGCCCATTTCGTCGGCAAGGATACCGCCGAATCCGCAGTCACTCAGAAGGGAGAGCCACGAGAAGCCTTCCTTCTGATAAGGGCGCAGCGTCCCCTTGAGCGATTGCGGGATTTCTTGTTCCTTGCCCCTTGCCTTCCTGAAATTGTCGATGTAGCGCGAGATCTGCTCGTCCTTGATTGCGTCGTCGAATAGCTCATCTAGGAAGAACACGTCGTAGGCGGGCAAATCGACCGAAGCTTTGCGAAGGTCCTTTGCGGGGATGTCAAGCGAGCTGAGTGCCTGTTCGATCTTTTCGAGCTGGGCTTGATCCATCTCGGCGATATCCAAGAACGCGCCGTTTTTCAGCTTGTGATAGTGCTTTCGTTCGCGGTAGCTTGCGATAAGCGAGGCAACGTCTTCGGGTTCAAGCTCGTCGGAAGTGAGATTCAGCTGAATGAGGTTTCCCGCCATCGAAAGGCCGGTCGAGATGGACGGTCTTTTGTCGAAGATAAGCCTGTCGAAAGCGGCTGTCGTGTAGACCTGGCCGACTTCCTGCATTTTGACAAGGCCGCCGAACAAAAGCGGGCCAACCATATCGGGATTATGAAGATCGATCTCGCCGCCGGGGACGAATTCGCCGGCAATGCGCGCAGCGTTTGCTTCACGCACGTTATCGCGGACGATTCTGCCCGATTCGGTCTTCGCCGCCTTCGTGGATGCAGCGTGAATTGCAGCGGAATCACCGCCTTGCGGACCGATCAGCGTAAGCGGGAAGGATTCTTCGCCGTATTCCGCGTATGCCTCGCAGGTGATTTGCTTCTTATTTGCGTCTAGATAGAACTTGATTTGGCAGGGGATGGGCTTCATCTTGGCAAGTTCGTCTGGAACCTGAAGAGGAAGCGCCTTCTCCATTAAGGGCAAGACGGTTGAGCAGAACAGTGGCGCATCCTCTTGAGACAAGAACAGACCCTCGTTGTCGTGAAGCGTGCGCAGAAGGTCGCCGATTCGCGCCATCTCGGGCGAACACAGATAGATCGTTCGGCCGCGCCAAATGCAAAGGCTGTCGCCAGAAGAAACGAACACCGATTCGTACGGAGGCGTGATTCCGAAACCGCTCTCGGTTTTGCGTATATCAACGGAAAGATCAGGGTCGGCGCGGACGACCGAGGCTTCGTAAGAGCCGTTTGCGTTGCTGCTGACAACAGCCCAATCGAGGCCGCGCGAACCGGTCTCGTCGTTTTGGACGAAAATGGTTTGCCCTTCAAGTAGTTCGAAAAGCTCGACCACTTCGATGTCAGTGAGCGAAAGGTCGCGAGCGGTGCGTTGGCGGTTACCGCGACGGTTTCCGAACCCGTAATCAAGTGAGTAGAAGGATGAGCCGGTAAGCGACAGAGACCCGCGCTGCTCGCAGGCGCGCTCCACGAAACGGAAGAGGGACAGGCTGCGCTTGTCCAGACGTTCGGGCTTGTGCGTGAACGACAGCTTTTTACCGTAGGAATAGAAGGCGCCATTATGCATGCGATCGATGAAGTCGTCGATGCTCTTCAGGACATACGAGGTGCCGTTTCCTGCGACTTTGAAGCTCAGATCCCAGTTGCCGAAGTAGTAGCGAAGTGTCGGGATCAGCTCGATTTTTCCTGTAGGCTCGTTAAGCGTTTGAGCAGATTCGCGTTCCATCAGCGCTAACAGCTCTTCGGATGAGGTGCGCGTATGTTTCTTGGCAACATAGCCCATGAACGACTGCGGGCTTTGGTTGTAATGCATGACCAGCGCCGCCGAGTGCTTGCACATACCGCTGTATTCGTATGCAGCGGGGCAGGTGCAAGCATAGTCAAGCAGCTCGCCTACGGCTTCGTCGGCGAGGATGGTGGCTTTGTAGTACCTCTTTTTGTCGGAGCTGAGCACACCGGCCGAAAGCTCCGTGGTGCGAACGCCGCGTGAATCATTGAAGCTGACCACGGCAGAGCGAAATGAGCTGCGTCGGGAAGCGATTTGCTGAGCTCGCAGGTAGGTCTGCTGCGAGCATTCGCGTTTGATTTCTTCTTCTGGGATCATCGAACCTTCTTACAGACAGGTGATGCGGTACAGGCGCATGTCGTCCTTCGCAAGCACGATTTCGAATCCGGGCGTGCTGTCGTTGATGTCGTCCAGACCACGCCAGGCGGGAGGATAGTATTGCCCGCCGATAAAGCCTTCAGGCATATTCTGGCGGTGCAGGATAAGCACGTAGTTCATGTTGAGTTCGCGACAGGCTTCGCGAACTTCGTCGTTGAAGGCTGCTTCGTGAAGGTGATCGCGGACAAGCCAGCTCTCTTTAGTTTCAGGGATATTCCCGTAGCCGTTGAACTTTCGGTAGAACGTGCGCATTCCAGTATCGCCGTAAACGTAGAAGCTGCCGTCGTTCGGTTGATTTGCTACAAGGGAATCGCCTGTCAAATGGGATGCCTCGCGCGCGAATTGCATCTCGTCGGCAGTGTAGGGTCCGTGTTCGATCGAGTGCCAGGTGGCAATGGTGCCGCTGGCGCTTGTGGGGTACGGGTCGCTGTTAAGGAAATGCTCGTTGACGTTGGGAGCAAGCGTTGCGAACAGGAACATTCCGGCAAGTGCCAGGCACAAACCGCTGCTAAGTTTGCTTGCCTTCGATGGGTCTTCATTCCGAAGCGCCTTGTCGCAAAGAGCTACGGCTGCCGTCATCAGCCAATCAAGTCCAAGGATGAGCAGGGGCATGGCGGCAATCGAGGCCATGGCGCCACAGCGGAAGGGGTCGGAGTACCAGAATCCCGAGAAGAACGCTTTCGTGCTTTCTTCGACTGCCGACATGCAGGACACGGTGATGATGCAGGTGAGCAGGTAGGCGAAGAGCATCCACAGGTGCTGGCGGTCTTTGAAGGTGCGGATGATTCCGACGATGACCAAGGCCGCGGCGACGATCTGCGGTGAGCAGGGATAGAAGCCTCTGATGTAAGCGAGATTGACGATGTTAGCCACGGCATCTTCGGCGGTTGCGAACTTCCAATGCCAAACGCCCGAATGGATAACGCCCTGCATGAATGGGGCGTAGTAGGCGAAGACCCATACGCCGATGCAGAACAAAGCGAACGCAACGGCAAGGATCGCCCCGTGGATGCGGACACGGCCAAGCTCAAGCCCATCCGAGCCGCCAATGCGCTGCACGAACAACGGGGCAAGCAAAACCGCCATGGTGAAAATCGAATTCGGTTGAAGGAAGATGATGCCCACGCACGCCACAGCGAACAGAATGACAAGGGCAATGCGGTCGCGCGGAGTTCTTGTATTCGCTATTGCAGAAGTGACAAGCGCCATGGCGATAGGCATGCAGCAGAATGAAGCAAGGTTCGGCAACAGCGGCCCGTATACCAGCATTTCCCAAGGGAACAGCTGGAACGCTATGCAGGCCGACGAGCCGATTGCAACCTTACGAACATCGTTTTCGAAAATCGTCGAGAAGAATGCCGCCATGGCCAATGGGAACACGATCGAGCAAAGAACGAAATCGACCGCGTTCTCGGCAAACCCGGCGCCGACGTTGAACAGTTGAACCAGAACCGCGCAAAACGCCATCCACGTTGACGGGTAAAAACCAGCGTCGGGGGTGGGGTTCACTTGTTGGTCGAGAGCGCTCTGGAAAGAAGTTTGCTTAAGCGAATCGAATGCTTGCGCATCGGCGAAAGCGCGAATGCCGTTGATGTGATGCTGGTTATCCCAGGCTTGCGCGAAGGCCGAGAAGTCGGGCAAAACGCGAAGGAAGATGAAGCATCCCGCAAAGATCCCTACAGCGGCGTATAAGCAGAGCATCTTCCCTGAAAGCGCAGGCATGAAAAGAGTACGGCTTTTGCCCGTATGCCGCAGTGCAAAGCAAACGGCTGCGCCAACGATCACGGGCGGAAGGGCGACAGTGAATGCGTTGCAGGGAATGCCTGCCGCGCACCATGCAAATGAGAACGCGCCGAACAGGAAGGCGCTCAGCGCGGGAGACGCGCAGACGCACCAGGGGCGGCTGAGACCACAAGCGCGTAGAAGGAAAAATCCGGGCAGGTACAGCAGTGCAACGGCGGTGAGGCAAGCTGTTATGAAAGTAAAAGTATCCATCACTCCATAGTAGCAAATCAAAAGAGGAAATCGATTTCTCGACAGAGTGATATTTCAGTTGTTTTTACGTTTCATCAGGCATAAGGCAATAATGCTGATTTAACCTAAGTCCATAAATCACACGACGTCCATCGTCGCTCGATTTCGTCACGACAGGAGGATCCATGGAGAAGATCGCCAGTTTCACCATCGACCATTTGCGTTTGATTCCCGGAATTTACGTTTCGCGTAAAGACACCGATCCGGTAAAGGGCGGTGTTGTCACCACGTTTGATCTGCGCATGACTGCTCCGAATCGCGAGCCTGTTATCAACACCGCTCCGCTTCATGCGATTGAGCATCTGGGCGCGACGTTCCTTCGTAACGACGATGAGTGGAAGGACCGCGTGCTCTATTTCGGTCCGATGGGTTGCCGCACAGGCTTCTACCTTCTTTTGTTCGGTGATCTTGAGCCTGCTGACATCGCCGATCTCGTTCGTCGTATGTTCGAGCTCATGGCTTCATTCGAAGGCGAGATTCCCGGTGCTCGTCCTGAGGAGTGCGGTAACTGGCACGACGCCGATCTGGTTGGCGCTAAGTGGTGGGCGGATCGCTACCTTGCCAATACCCTCACCAAGCTCGACGAATCGAACACGGTTTACCCTCAACTGTAAGACTGGGGCGTTAGGCAAATAACAGTTAGGAACGGGCGCGATGATTCGCGCCCGTTTTTCGTTGGCGATGCGGTATGTGATCATCCAAACAAAAGGAACCGCACTCGCTGTGGAGTACGGCTCCCGAAAAGATCGAGCTCGGTGACGAACTTGAATTTATCTGCGGCGCTTGTCGATCTTGCGGGCAGTGACGTCGCCGATTGCCTGAAAGGCGATAACAAGCACGATGCACAGCAGGACGGCGAAGATCATGACGTCGGTTTGGAAGCGTTGGTAACCGTAGCGGATGGCGATGTCGCCCAAGCCGCCGGCGCCAACCGTGCCAGCCATGGCGGAGTAGCCGAACAGGGTGACGAAGGTGATCGCAGCACCGCGAACAAGCGAAGGAAGCGTTTCCTTCAAGTACACCTTGTAGACGATTTGCCAGGTGGAAGCACCGAAACTCTGAGCCGCTTCGATAAGGCCGGCGTCGGTTTCCTCAAGGCTTTGCTCAACCATGCGCGCGGCGAAGGGCGCTGCGGTGACTACAAGTGGCACAACCGCACCGGGAACGCCAAGCGAGGTTCCCACTACGAAACGAGTGAATGGGATGAGCGCTACCAACAGGATGATGAAAGGCACGGAGCGCCCGATGTTCACGATCCAGCCGACGACAGTTGAGAGAATGCGGTTGGGGTGCAGGCCGTTCGGCCCCGTGACGACCAGAAGGATGCCCAGCGGGATGCCGATGACGTACGCAAGAAGGGTGGCCACGCACGTCATGGTAAGCGTATCGATAGTGCCCTGCAGGAACAGATTGCCATACTGGGCGAAGAAGGCGGAGTAATCGAACATGCTACTTCACCTCCAGGCTATCGAACGAAACAAGCTCGCGGGCAGCATCGCTCTGCGGGTTTTCAAGGACCTGACGCGTGGGGCCTTCTTCGACGATGACGCCGCCGTCGATTACGGCAACGCGATCACAGATGTGGCGAGCAACGGCGAGTGAGTGGGTGATGACGACAAGCGTGACGCCCAGTTCCTTGTTGATTTTCGCGAGCAAGTTGAGAACCGACACCGTGGTGCGCGTGTCAAGCGCGCTTGTGGCCTCGTCGCAAAGCATGATGCGCGGGTTGTTCGCCAGCGCGCGTGCGATGGCGACGCGTTGCTGCTGACCGCCGGAAAGCTCGCTGGGGTAGCGCTGTGCCTTGTCGGCCAGTTCAACGACTTCAAGCAGTTCAAGCGCGCGCTTCTTGGCAGCATCTTTTTTCTCGCCATGGATGGTGAGCGGGAATATGACATTGTCGAGCACGGTGCGCTGTTGGAACAGGCTGAAATTCTGGAAGATCATGCCGATTCCCTCGCGAAGCTTTCGCAGCTCGCGACCGTGGTAGTTGGTTACGTCAACGCCATCGATGAGAATGCGCCCCGACGTGGGACGCTCAAGAAGATTGATGCAACGTACGAGCGTGGACTTGCCTGCGCCCGACTGGCCGATAATGCCAAAGATCTCCCCCTCGCCAATGGTAAGGCTCACATCGTGCAGTGCACGATGCGAGCCTTCGCGAGCAAGGTAGACCTTTTCTAGATGGTCTAGCTCTATCATTTCGCTTTTTAGCTCCTTTGTAGGCGTCCCTTAGAAGACGGGGACGACTGCGCCGGCGTAGGTGTCATTGATGTAGGTGCGAACCTCGTCGGACGTGATTGCTTTCACAAGAGCCTTAATCTTATCAGAATCCTGGTTGCCATCCTTCACGACCAGCACATTTGCATAAGCTTCTGCGGCGAGCGAGGTAGCGGACTCGGTTGCAAGGGCCTCGGAGGTCTTGAAGCCGGCGGGGATTGCGTAGTTGCCGTTGATGCAGGCAAGGTCAACGTCGGCGACGATGTTGGGGATCGTTGCAGCCTCGACTTCCTTCAACTTGAGGTTCTTCGGGTTGGAGACGATGTCGTTCGTGGTGGCATTGATGCCCGCGTCGTCCTTCAAAGTGATAAGGCCGGCATCCTGCAGAAGAAGCAGTGCGCGAGCTTCGTTGGTTGCGTCGTTGGGAACGGCAACGGTTGCGCCGTCAGCCAAAGCGTCGAGGGACTTGGTCTTGCCCGGATACAGGCCGAACGGCTCGTAGTGGACGGCAGCGACGCTTGCGAGATGCGTGCCCTTCTCGTCATTGAAGTTGTTCAGGTAAGTGATGTGCTGGAAGTAGTTGGCGTCGACCTCGCCCTCTTCGGTCACCGTGTTAGGCTGAACGTAATCGGTGAACTCCTTCACTACAAGAGTGTAGCCTTCCTTCTCGAGCAGCGGCTTAACAGCGTCGTTCAGGATTTCTGCGTGGGGGGAGGGGGTTGCGGCGACGGTGATGGTTTTGTCATCGGAAGCGCTGGACTTGCTGGAGTCAGAGGTGGAGCTCTTGGCGCCGCAGCCTGCCAGAGCGAACGCGAGTACCGCGCTCAGGGCGAACGTGGCGACAAGCGCCGTCTTTTTCTTGAAACTGAATGCCATTGGTGATGTCCTTTCTTAAAACGCGTTTCAATGAGTGAACGCGTTTGCTTTAATTGACGTTCACTAAGATATCGTTAGTTGGCTTGAAACGCTATTACGTAAAACTAATGCTGGGTTATCGCTAACACCGATACAGAGAAATCAGACTAAAGCGGGTTCAGACATTGCCGATCGTATATCCGAGTTATCGAAAATACCTTTAGATCTCTTTGTTATAGGACGATGCTTTGATACAGCCCGTCTTTGACGAAACCCTGTTTGCGATAGTACTCACGCGTGCCAACTGACGAGATCACGTTCAGTTTCGAGTAGCCTTCAGCACGGGCGATTTCCTTGGCTTGCTCGATGAGCTTTCGCCCGAGACCGTGATGCTGTGCGGCTGCATCGTCTTTCCCCAGGTGAGCGGCTTGCCCATATACGTGAACCTCTCGGATCATTGCGTCGCCTTCGGAAACTGCCAGATCGTCGTTTATGTCGCGAGCATTGATTTCATCCCATTTGGGGAGGGAAAGGCGCAGGAATCCGGCGATTCGGTTGTCGTCTGTAACCCATTGCAGGAAATGCTCATGGGCAAGTGCGGTTTCGTATGCGAAGTCTGAAAGGTGCAGGCTGGAAACTTGCACTTCCTGTCTGTTGATCTCGCGAAAGCGGATTTCCTGTACAGCGGTGTCCTCGTTTAACTTCTCGATATGCGACTCGACCATTTGGCGAAGGTTTGTCTTCTTATTCCCAACCATGATGTCGCAAGCACTGATATCCCTGATCATACGGCTGATGCGAATGTAGGGAGGCGTCGCGAGCGTATTCGTCGAAAGGACGTCGATCAGTTCCGTTTCGGTGTAGGGACGCCAACGACCCTGTTCGTATAAGCTGACCAGCCCGGTTCCGGAAACCAAGGCGCAGGGGTAGAGCTTCACTTCATCGGGAAGGAACGCGGGGTTCGTGACGAACTCGCGATAATCCTCGATATCGCTTTCAGGGGTTGATCCGACAAGGTTGACCATCAGGTGGGAATGGATTTTGAACCCATAAAGCCTAATCAGGTTGAACGCCTGTGTGACCTGCTCGATTGGGGTGAAGCGGTTGTTCTGACGAAGGATTTCCTCGCGCGTGCTTTGCACGCCGATTTGGATTTTCGTGCAGCCAAGCTCCCTGAAAAACGTCAGGTTCTGAGGCGTGACCGTGTCGGGGCGTGTTTCGATGACCAGGCCGACTACACGATGCGCTGATTTTTCGTTTGCGGACTGCTGCACCATCAGCTCGTCTTTTGTCGCAGTTTCGTTTTCGGCTTCGCGAAGATGCGCGGCGGAATCACCGTATAAGGTGGCGAACGCCTGGTTGTAGGTTTCTTCGCCCCTGTCGATGGCTGCTTGGTGGCTGCGGACCAGCTCTTCAAGGACATCAGGGTCGCTTGAGATGCCAGCATCCTCGTAGCGTTTGCGTATGTTAGCGAGCTCGATTTTGTCCATAGGCCATTCGTTTAATGCTCTGAACAGCTCTTTCATGAACCAAAGTTGGTAGGGGCGGGTGTAATCGCTCCAGGTGCCACCCAAAACGATAAGCTCGACTTTGTCGGTTGCGTGTCCCATTTGCGTGAGTGCGCGCATGCGCGAGGCAACTTGCAGGTAGGGGTCGAAGAAATTGCGCTCGGCACGCTGACAGGCCGGCTCGTTGGACAGGTAGCTTTTCGGCATGCGCAGGTCGTTCGGGCAGTATACGCAGTTGCTGCCGCATGGTTGCGGCTTGGTGATCACCGTGATGGTGGCAACGCCCGACGATGTGCGACGGGGCTTCATGCGCAAGGTGTCGAAGATCTTGCGCTCCAAGACGTCGTCGACATTCCATGAGGCCCAGCGATCGGGATCATCCGACTTGGTTTTCAGGTAGTAGGGAAGAAGCTTCTTCTTTGCCAAATGCTTCGATACGTCGGTGACGTTGTCGTTGTGGTCGCGAACGATCTGGGCGAGTTCGTTTGGGGTGACGTCGCCCAAGCGCAAGCGATCGATGATATCGAGTAAAAGTTGTTCCATGCTCTCATTGTATTCGAGATTAGCTCGCAGGCCATTCTTGGCTAGAATACCCGTATGGAAAATCTCGCCAACAACCAATTAGATCAGTCATCGAAGGCCGTGCTTGCGTCTGACTTAGCCTTGAAGTTGAATCGGATCAATGCTGACTTTTATAAGCAGGTCGCTGATTCGTTTTCGGCAACGCGTAGTCGTCCATGGGAGGGCTGGCGTCGCATTGTCGAGCTTGCGGGCGGCAGCGGCCGTGCTGCGCGCGTTCTTGACGTGGCATGCGGAAACTTGCGCTTTGAGCGTTTCTTGGATGACGAGCTCCCGTATGCGCCACGTCGGTTCACCTGTGTTGATTCGTGCGCAAGCCTTGTTGGCGAATTGCCGGACGACGTTGATTTCTTCGAGCAGGATATTGTGTCTTCGTTGGTTTCGGGTGGTTTAGGAGATGCAGTCGGCGTTGATTTCGATCTTACGGTGTGCTTCGGTTTCTTCCATCATGTGCCGGCGCTGGATTTGCGTGTGCACCTGCTTAACGATCTTGTGGCGCGTACGGCCCCTCATGGGCTGATTTGCATTTCGCTTTGGTGCTTCCTGCGAGACACGCGTCTAGCCGAGAAGGCGGATGCCGCCACCAAGAACGCTTGTGAACGCTTTGGTATCGAACAGTCTGCGCTTGAGCCAGGTGATCGGTTTCTTTGCTGGCAGGAGCGCGAAGACGTGTTCCGTTTCAGCCATTCATTCGACGAAAGCGAAATAGAACTTCTTGCTAACTCGGTGAATGATAGCGCGGAAATTATCGAGATCTTCAATGCAGACGGCAAGCATGGCGATCTGAACACCTATCTTGTTTTTAGAAAACGATAGTTTTACGTCTTCGAAAGGGGCTTTCATGACGGTCAAACTAGATCTGAACGATGTTTCGGGAATGGTGTTCGATTGCGACGGAACCCTGCTCGACACCCTGGACGCCTGGCGTTTGGCGGAAGCGCCTCTGTTCGCTCAGATTCCGTTCGAGCTGACACGTGCGCAGGAGGACGAGATCCATTCAGCCCCTATCGAAGAGGCCGCGCGAATCTTCCATGAGACGTATGGCGTTATGAACAGTTCGGAGGAAGTTCTCGCGCATCTGGATGATGCGCTGCTTTCGTATTATCGCGATACAGCCGAACCGCTTCCCGGTGCGGTGGAGCTGGTAGAAGTCGCTAACCAAAAGGGCATTCCGTGTGTTGTGGTTTCTTCAAGCCCGCGTCGATATCTTGAGGCGGGCCTTGAACGTGCGGGGATCGCCGATTGCTTCATCCGTCTGATCTCGACGGAGGACGTGTGCCTTTCGAAAAGCAACCCCGCGATCTATCAGATCGCTCTGGATTCGCTGGGCTCTGTGCTTGATACCACCTGGGCATTCGACGACGCGCCTTACGCATGCGAGGTTATGCGCACATTTGGCTTTAAGACGGTTGCGCCGGTAAACGACGCCGATCAAGAGGAAATCGAAGCTAAGACTCAAGCAGCCGATTATGTTGTCGCCACGCTTAAGGATCTGCTGTAGGGTCGCATATGACCTTTGGTGGATGCGTCCTTTAGCGACTGATTGATAAACGAGAAGGGGAGCGATCGCATCAACCGCTCCCCTTTGTTTTCGCTATGCCTGCAATTAAACGTGACGCTGCATTCACGCCATGTTCGCAATGCGTTCAAGGGCTTCTTTCGTGCTTTCAGCGCTGCCGAAAGCGGTCAGTCGGATATAGCCTTCGCCTGATGGGCCGAAGCCGGCACCTGGGGTGGTAATGACATTGGCCTCGGTAAGCAACTTGCGGAAAAAGTCCCAGGATCCCATGCCATCGGGGGTCTTGCACCAAATGTACGGGCTGTTCACAGCGCCATAGACCTCGTACCCCGCTGCTTCAAGGCCTTCCTTGATCATATGCGCATTCTTGCGATAGTAGTCGATGGTCTCGTCGATTTGAGCCGAGCCATCGGGGGTGAATATGGCAGCAGCACCTCGCTGGATGACGTAAGAAGCTCCGTTGAACTTTGTGGTTTGACGGCGATTCCACATGGCGTTGAGGTTCTGCCCTTCGCGTACCAGATCCTTCGGCACTACGGTATAGCCGCAGCGCGCACCCGTGAAGCCTGCGGTTTTCGAGAATGAGCGGAACTCGATGGCGCAGGTACGCGCTCCCGGAATCTCGAATATGGAATGCGGGATTCCTTCTTCGGTGATGAACCTTTCGTAGGCGGCATCGAACATGATGACAGCTTGCGTTTCATTGGCGTAGTCAACCCAGGTTTTCAGTTGATCATAAGAAAGAACCGTTCCCGTGGGATTGTTCGGCGAGCAAAGGTACACGATGTCAACGTGCTCCTTGGGAAGCTCGGGGTTGAATCCGTTTTCAGCGGTAGTGGGCATGTATACGATGTTCGACCACTTTTCGGTGGCCGCATCGTATTCTCCAGCACGACCGGACATGGCGTTCGAATCCACGTAGACGGGGTAAACGGGATCGCACACGGCGATGACGTTGTCGACGTCGAACAGATCGCCGATGTTTCCGCAGTCGCTTTTCGCACCGTCCGAGACGAAGATCTCGTCAAGCGAAATGTCGATACCACGAGCCTTGAAATCGTTTTCCAGAATCGCTTCGCGCAGGAAGTCGTAGCCTTGCTCCGGACCATACCCATGGAAGCGCTCGGGGGTGGCAAGATCGTCGACTGCTTCATGCATCGCCTTGATGACTGCGGGTGCCAAAGGACGGGTGACGTCGCCGATCCCCATCTTTATCAGTTTCGCTTCGGGGTGGGATTCCTGGTAGGCCGCGGTTTCGTGCGCGATATTCGCAAAAAGGTAACTACCAGGTAACTTAGCGTAGTTAAAGTTAGGCTTGGCCATACATGCTCCTTCATGTGTTCCGATCTGTCGAAAATACCCCGCTGATGTTTCGGCTGGATTAAGAATGTATGCAAAAGCCCAGTTCATTTAGATTTAATCGCTCTGTTACAAACAGCCTGCTCAGATTTTCTTAGTATCGCACCAAGACGGGGAACCGGCGATAATGCGCGTTACTCGCTTGCAGATCGACAATCGAATCGTTGCTGCACCTCGTCACGAGAACACGTCATGAAAGAGGGAATCATGCACATCGATTTCGTGAAAATGAACGGTGCAGGCAACGACTTCGTGATGATCGGGGACTACTTCGATCAGCTTCACCTAAGCAACGAGCAAGTTCAGTGGATTTGCGACCGACACTTCGGCGTGGGAGCAGATGGAGTCATCGTTGTGAAGCCGTCGATCAATCCCGATGCCGTTGCGTTCATGGATTATTACAACTCCGACGGAACCAAAGCGGAAATGTGCGGCAACGGCATTCGCTGCTTCGCGAAGTTCCTTGTTGACGGCGGTGTCGTCGAGTCGGGTTCGGATTCGTTCGCGGTGGACACGCTTTCGGGCAAAAAGGAAATCTCGATCCTTCGCGATATCGAGGGGAACATGCAGCTGGCTACGGTGGACATGGGTGCTCCTATTTTGGAGCCTTCTAAGGTGCCCACTACGCTATCGGGCGTTCCGACGGAATGGGGGTCGGTTGCGCTTGAACAAGAGATCGTCGTCAACGGCAAGACTTACAAGGCTACGTGCGTTTCCATGGGCAATCCCCATGCGGTCATTTTCGTGGATGACCCGTTGACGTTCCCTGTGACCGAAATCGGACCAAAGATCGAGACGCTGGGGGTATTCCCCGAAAAGACCAATGTGGAGTTCGCCCATGTTGATGGCGACGTTATCACTATGCGCGTCTGGGAGCGCGGCTGTGGTGAAACCCTTGCATGTGGTACCGGCTGCTGCGCGACGGCGGTCGCTGCGCATATGACCGGGCGTGCAGGTCGCAAGGTCACCCTTAAAGTCCTTGGCGGCGAGATCGGCATTGAGTGGTCCGAAGAAGGCGGCGACTTGGGCTCGGTCATTATGACGGGTCCCGCCAAGAAAGCCTTTGCGGGTTCGCTTGAGATTTAGTCGCGATCCGATTTCTAGCGCGCTTGGTTTCGGTTCTCATTAACTGGATCGAAACAAGACCGCAATCGTTCGGTAGCAGTGCATTCGTATTGTTGTATCAACGAGCTGGGTGTTTGTTCCTTCGGTCGGTGCACCCCGGCTCGTCGAAGCCGGACTGGCAAGGTTTCACTCCTTGCGTCCGGCTTTTCTATACGAGAAGGGGGATGGGTGTGTCGAAGATGAGGCAACTTAACTCGAGGCGAAACGAGCAGCTTGGTCTTTACCGCAGCGAATTCGAACATGACGCGTGTGGATTGGGCGCGCTGGCTCAGCTTGACGGTTTGAAATCGCATCAGATGCTAGACGATGCCCTCTCGGTGCTTATTAACCTCGAGCATCGTGGTGGCGTTGGCCTTGAGCGGAACACCGGCGATGGTGCAGGCGTTCTGTTCCAGGTGCCGCATCGTTTCTTCCGAAAGGAAGCGCAGAAGTACGGGCATATCCTTCCCGAAGAAGGCGACTACGCGGTGGCAATGGTGTTCCTTCCTCAGGACGAGCAAGGAGTCGCCGATGCGATGCGCGTTTTCGCTGACGGTTGTGCGGCGAACGGAATCCCGCTTTTGTTCTGGCGCGATGTCCCCACCGATGCTCACGGTTTAGGCGAAACCGCCATTGCGTCGATGCCCGTTATCAAGCAGGCCTTTTTGGGCCGACCCGCCAATTGCGAGACGCGCGACGACTTCGAGCGCGCGCTCTACATTTGCCGCCGGGAGATCGAGAAGGCCGGAGACGCTTCCTCGGAGCTGGCGGAAAAGATCTTCTATATTTGCTCGATGAGCTCGCGCACCATCGTTTACAAGGGAATGCTGCTGGCCACGCAGATGCGCGGTTTCTATACCGACCTGGCCGACGCTTCAACTGAAACGGCCATCGCGCTTGTTCATTCGCGCTACAGCACTAACACCATGCCTGCTTGGGAGCGCGCTCACCCTAATCGCTACATCATTCATAACGGTGAGATCAACACGCTGAAGGGCAACAAGAATTGGGTCGCTGCGCGCGAACCTGAGCTTTATTCGCCGGTTCTTCAGGATGACCTCGCAAAGACCCTCCCGGTTATCAATCGCGAAGGCTCGGACTCGGCAATGCTCGACAACGTTGTTGAGTTCCTGCACATGAACGGCCGCTCGCTTCCGCGTGCCATGTCGATGCTCGTCCCCGAGCCGTGGGATCACAACCCGGCTTTGTCCGAACGTCGCCGCGCGTGGGACGAATATCAGTCGATGCTGACGGAAGCATGGGACGGCCCTGCTGCGTTGGCGTTCACCGATGGTGTGATTCTTGGCGCAACCCTCGATCGAAACGGTCTGCGTCCCGCGCGTTATTACGTGACCAAAGACAACCGTCTGGTTCTTTCGAGTGAAGTGGGCGTCCTTGATGTCGACCCTGCGAACATCCTGGTCTCGGGAAGTTTGGGCCCTGGGCAAATGCTCGTGGTGGATCCTTCGCGTGGTCGCGTGATGTTCGACGACGAGGTGAAGAACGATCTGGCAAACGAGCGTCCCTACCGTGAGTGGATTGACTCGCGCATGATCGAGATGGCTGATCTGCTGGAGAAAAACGCTGCGTTTGAAGAAGACGCTGCAGTTGATGACGGCATCGATCTGACGCTTCGTCAGGTGGTTCACGGGTTCCATTACGATGACATGCAAGAGGCGATTCTTCCTATGGCCCGTACGGGGAAGACCCCGTTGGCGTCGATGGGAATGGATGTTCCGCTTGCTTGCTTGACCGATAAGGACCGCCGCCTATTCGATTATTTCAATCAGCTGTTTGCTCAGGTTACCAATCCGCCTATCGATGCACTTCGTGAGTCGTTCATCACGTCGACGCTTCTATATTTGGGCAATCACGGCAATATGCTCGAGGATGCTCGCGAGAACTGCCGTCTGGTGAAGCTGGAGACCCCGCTTCTTACCAAGCGGGAATTCAATGCGCTGGCACATATCGATGAGCAGGGATTCAAGGCTACCACGCTTCATGCCGCCTATCGTATTGGCGACGGAAAGAACGCGCTGCATGAGGCCCTTGAGCGCTTGCATAGCGAGGCGACCGCTGCGATAGAATCCGGCGTTAACATCCTTGTCATCTCCGATCGCGCAGGCCAGGGTGAAGTTCCTATCCCGTCGCTGTTGGCTGTCGCAAGCGTCCACAACCATCTGCTTCGTTGCGGCGTGCGCACCAATGCGGACATCATCGTCGAAACGGGCGACGCCATCACGCCGCACGATTTCGCAACGTTGGTGGGTTATTCTGCATCGGGCATCTTCCCGTATCTGGCTCACGAAAGCATCGAGCATTTTTGTGCTATGCACATCATCGAGCAGGACTGCGCGACGGCAATCGCCAACTACAACAAGGCAGTGGTTGCGGGTGTGGTTTCCATCATGTCGAAGATGGGTATCTCGACCATGCAGGGGTACCACAGCGCTCAGGTTTTCGAAGTGCTGGGTCTGTCCGACGAGGTGATCGACGAGCACTTTACCGGAACTGTCAGCAGGATCGGCGGTCTTGGCATCGACGATATCCAGCACGAATGCGATATGCGTTATGACCGTATGGTTGCGCAGGCGGCATCGGTTGCTCCGTCGGTGCTTTCGAGTTCGGGTTTGACTAAGTGGCGTCCGAATGGCGGGGAAGAACATCTCATTAACCCCACGACCATCACGCTTTTGCAGCAAGCCGCCCGCGAGAACGATTTCGACACGTTCATGGAATTCAGCGCTGCGATGCATCCTCAAGGGCGTGCAGTCACGTTGCGCGACCTGCTTGAATTCGATTTCGAGCATGCCGATTCCATTCCACTTGATCAGGTGGAGCCCGCATCCGAGATCGTCAAGCGCTTCACCACAGGCGCGATGAGCTACGGGTCCATCTCCAAGGAGGCTCACGAGTGCCTTGCCATTGCCATGAATCGACTTGGTGGTAAGTCGAACACCGGCGAGGGCGGTGAGGATACGGCGCGCGAAACGCGTCTTCCCAATGGCGATAGCAAGTTGTCTGCGATCAAGCAGATCGCTTCTGGTCGTTTTGGTGTGACCAGCCGTTATTTGATGAGCGCCCGTGAGATCCAGATCAAGATGGCGCAAGGCGCGAAACCGGGCGAAGGCGGGCATCTTCCTGGAAGCAAGGTTTGGCCGTGGATCGCGAAGACTCGCCGTTCCACGCCAGGTCTGAGCCTTATCTCCCCGCCGCCGCATCATGATATCTATTCGATCGAGGATCTTGCCGAATTGATCTTCGATATGAAGAACGCCAACCCAAGCGCTAGGGTTTCGGTGAAACTCGTTTCCGAGGCGGGCGTCGGAACCATTGCCACCGGTGTCGCCAAAGGCGGCGCGCATAAGATCCTGATCTCTGGTTCCAACGGCGGAACCGGTGCGGCTCCGCGCGATTCCATCTACCATGCCGGCCTTCCGCTTGAGCTTGGTTTGGCGGAAGCGCAGCAGACGCTCCTTCAGAACGGCTTGCGTTCGCGTGTCGTCGTAGAGGCCGACGGAAAGCTGGTTGATGGTCGTGATGTTGCGATGGCTTGCTTGCTGGGTGCTGAGGAATTCGGTTTCGCAACCATGCCGTTGATCGTCATGGGATGTCTGATGCAGCGTGATTGCCAGCAAGACACGTGCCCGGTTGGCATTGCCACGCAGAATTGCAAGCTGCGTGGGCGTTTCAAGGGCAAGCCCGAATATGTCGTGAATTACATGTTGATGGTCGCCGAGCATCTTCGTCATATCATGGCGCGACTTGGTTTCCGCACTGTCGAGGATATGGTGGGTCACCCCGAGCTTCTGAAGCAGACCGCTCCGGTGGAAAGTTGGAAGGCGCAGCTGCTTGACCTTTCTCCGGTGGTGTATCAGGCGAAAACCGAGATATGCGCAGATGTTCCCGGCGCCGATTGCCTCCATAGTCTTCCGGCATTGGCTCCCGAGGATGTGCTTCCTTTCACGCTCGATGCCACATTGCTGGTGCCGTACACCAAAGAGGCCAGGGAGCACCTGGGCACTCAGCGTTTCGGTGTCGACATCGCCAACATCAATCGCGCAGTCGGCACGATGCTGGGCTCGCAGGTGACGAAGGATCACCCCGAAGGGATCCCTGACGATTCTATCGTTGTGGACTGCTCGGGGTCTGCGGGCATGAGCTTCGGCGCCTTCGTTCCGCGCGGTGTCACGCTTAATGTCATTGGCGAAGCAAACGATTACTTTGGCAAGGGCCTTTCTGGCGGAACGTTGACGCTTCGTCCCAACGAGAACGCGGCTTTCAGGCCGAATGAGAACATCGTCGCCGGCAATGTTGCATTCTATGGCGCAACGGGTGGCAAGGCGTTCGTTAACGGAATGGCTGGTCAACGCTTTGCAGTACGCAATTCTGGCGCCACGTTGGTGGTTGAAGGCGTTGGCAACAACGGATGCGAGTACATGACCGGCGGTAAAGTGGTCATTTTGGGTGAAGTTGGCTTGAACTTCGCTGCGGGCATGAGCGGTGGCGTTGCGTACGTCTTCGATGGACAGCATACGCTTGCAGAACGCTGCAACCGCGATTTGGTTGACATTGAAGAACCCGATGAAAGCGAGCTCGCTGAAATCGAAGAACTTCTTCGTGAGCATGTCGATCGCACGGGGAGCCCCTTGGGAATCAAGATGCTCTACCGGTTCGCTCGAATTAAAGGGAATTTCAAGCGTGTTATCCCGCGCGACTACAAGCGTATTTACGATCTGATCGCGAACGAAGAGGCGAAGGGCTTCTCGCATGAGGAAGCTGCAGAGCGCGCGTTCGAAATGTTTAGGGGGAACTAGCATGGGAAAACCGGGAGCATTCCTTCACGTTGAGCGCGTTGCCCACGGCGTAGCCGATGCCCGCGAATCGGTTGCCGGCTACAACGAATTCGCCATCCCTCTGCCGCTGTCAGATCAGGAAGTCCAAGCGAGCCGCTGCATGGATTGCGGCGTTGCGTTCTGCCAATGCGGCATTGTCATCGGGAAGGCGAAGAAGCCGACGGGTTGTCCTCTTCATAACCCCATTCCCGAGACAAACGATCTTCTGTATGAAGGTCGTCTTGCGGAAGCGGCGGCACGTCTTTCGACGACTAACCCGTTTCCCGAGTTCACGGGTAGGGTTTGCCCGGCTCCGTGTGAGCAGGCATGCAACTTGGGAGAACACGACCAAGCGGTGACTATCCACGACAACGAGCGGGCCATTTCGGATGCAGCATGGGCTGCGGGTGTGAAGCCGTTGCCGATTCATAAAGAAGGAGCAGCTAAGGTTGCGGTTGTCGGTTCTGGCCCCGCTGGCCTTGCAGTGGCATGGAAACTTGCATGCGAGGGGTTGGCCGTCACTGTTTTCGAGAAGGCGGATCGTGCGGGTGGGTTGCTGATGTACGGCATTCCCAACATGAAGCTGCCGAAATCGATCATCGAACGTCGCATCGATCTGATGCAGCGCAGCGGTGTCGAATTCGTTTTCGAATGCGATGCAATCGATCGAGCTGACGAGATCCTGAATGATTTCGATGCTGTTGTGTTGGCATGTGGTTTCCGCAAGCCCCGTGCTATGGGGGTCGAAGGCGAAGATCTTGAGAACGTCCGCTTCGCTGTCGACTACCTGACCGAGGCAACGAAGTCGCTTCTTGATTCGGAAAAGCCGGAGGAAACGGCTAAAGGTAAGCATGTCATCGTTGTGGGCGGCGGCGATACCGGCGTCGATTGCGTCGCGACGGCCCTTCGTCAGGGTTGCGCATCGGTTCATCAGGTGATTCGCGCTTCCGCTCCTAAAGCACCCGATGCTGAAACCGACTGGATGAACTGGCCTAACCCGCATGGACCTGCAAAAAATGGTTATGGTCAATTGGAGGCTGCTGCGATCATGGGTGAAGATCCTCGCGTGTGGTCTACGGATACCCTTGCGTTCAAAGCTTCCGCAAACGGTGAAGACGTTGCCGTCGCCGTTCTTCAAGCCAAAGACGGAAGCGACCCCTACGAGGTTCCCGCCGATTTGGTTCTTATCGCAAAAGGTTTCGTTGCGCCCGAGGATGGCATTCTGGATGCGTTCCATGTGGCGTGTGCGAGTGAGGGAAAGCCCGTTGCGTTGGTTTCGAACGGCACCCATAGGGCAGTTCTCGCTCAGGAGTCGAGCTTCGATACCCCCGTTTTCGCAACAGGCGATTTCTTGACGGGTTCCACGCTTGTGGCCAGCGCCATGCACGATGGCATTGCCTGCGCCGAAGAAGTCGTTGCTGCCTTGAGTTGCAGGTCAATAAAGTAAATTGCCGAAGGAAAATTTTTCTGTTGGAGAAGCCTCGTGGGCGTACAATGTGCCCCATGAGGCTTCCTAGCGAATACATAGAGAACCTAGACGCCAAACATCACGGTGTTCATCTTGCGGGTATGCGTGCGCGCTCCGCTGAGCGAGCTGCAGAGCATTCCTTTGCTCATAATCCTTTGCTGATCATCTCAGCAACAGCGGCGCTGGTGACTATGTTCTTCGTCCCGCCTTCTGCTGCATACTTTGATTATTTCAACTGGCATACTCTTGCGTGCTTGTTCAGTGTATTGGCTGTTATCGCTGGTATTGACTCTTCTGGTCTGATGGAGTTCGTTGCGCACTCGTTGGTTGAGCGCGTGAGCAGCACCAAGGGGCTTATTTTCACATTGGTGCTGACCACGCTTGGGTGCTCGATGGTCATGTCAAATGACATGACGCTCGTTACCTTGCTTCCCTTGGCAACCGCTCTACTGAAGTCGGTGAAGCGTGAGTCCGAAATCCCTTTAGTTTTCATCATGATCACCTTAACGGCGAATTTTGGTGGAATGCTTCTGCCGTTCAGCAAGCCTCATAATTTGTATTTGTATACGGCTTTCGGGGTAGGTTTCAGTGATTACATCGCTGTTGTGGCTCCGCCGTTCTTGCTTTCCATTGCATTGATCTTTGCTCGGTGTGGCTTCGTGAAGGCGGCGAAGTTTCATTATCGGAAATCTGAAGCCATTCGAATCTCCAAACCTCGTGCTGCGATTTGCGTCGTCTTGTTCGCTCTTTGCATCACAATGACGCTAGGCATTGTTCCGTATTTGACTGGAATGATGATCGTCGTCGTTGTCCTTGCGATAACCGATAGACGCGTGTTCGCGAAGACAGACTATACATTGGTTGTCACGTTTGCTTGTTTCTTCGTTTTCAGTGGGAATATCGCCCAGATCGAGGTTGTGACCAAGTTCTTTTGTGCCGTGTTGAACAGTTGCGGTGTATTCGCGACATCGCTATTAAGCTGTCAGTTCATCAGCAATGTTCCCACAGCGATTTTGCTCGGTCATTTTTCAACTGACTGGGCTGGTATTGCATTGGGAACCAATATCGGTGCAGTAGGCACTCCGATTTCTTCATTGGCTACGTTAATCACCTTGCGTCAGTATCAGAAGACCGGTTTGGGTGATAATGGTAAGTTCATCGCCCGATTTGAGGCGTATAACTTCACATTCCTCGTGATTCTGTTCTTGTTTGAGGTTTTCATCATGCGGGTTCACTAGTCCACATAGCCTTCTTCTAAAAGAAGGAGGCCCGCAGGGGAGGCGATCCCTGCGGGCCCGAAGGAGGGGAAGGGTGGGCGTTTCAATGGCTTGCTTTGTCGCCCGTGCCCGGATTGTCTAGCAGTAGAAGAGCATCTTGTTGTAGGTGGGCATCGGCCAGACCTCGGTCGAGCAGATGTTCTCCATTTCGTCGCACACGGCGCGAAGATCATCCATGGCTGCAAGAACCTTATCGTGATAGGTAGTGGCTTCTTCCAGGCTGTCTTCGATGCTGGCAGCTTCTTCAAGTGCTGCATCAAGAACTTCCAGGCACTCGGAAATCCTATTCGTGCCTTCGTTAAGCTCTTTCAGGAGCTTGATCTCGCCTGCGGGCTCAAGCTCGGGACAGGCCTTCTTCTTACCGATGATCGTTTGAGAAATCTGGTCTGCGTAGGCGCTGACGGCAGGGGCGATCTTGCGCTTGGTCATATGGCTCATGGTGCGGCCTTCGATGTTCAGCAGCTTGGAGTACTGCTCGAGCTTCACCTCGTAGCGGCTGTGCATCTCAACGGCCGACATCACGCCGAACTCCTCGAACAGCTCGATGGCCTTAGGGTCGGTCATAGCCTGGGCTGCATCGGGCGTTGCCTTCAGGTTCAAAAGACCACGGCGCTGGGCTTCGTCAAGCCATTCGTCGGAGTAGCCGTCTCCGTTGAAGATGATGCGCTGATGCTCGGTCAGGGTCTTACGGACATGGGCGAATGCGGCCTGCTCGAAGTTCTCGGCGCCTTCCACGTCCTCGTTGAAATCGCGCAGCGCCTTTGCGACGGCGACGTTTAAGACGGTATTCGCGTCGGCCAAGTTGATCTGGCTGCCCGGCATGCGGAACTCGAACTTGTTGCCCGTGAACGCAAAGGGACTGGTGCGGTTGCGGTCGGTGTTGTCCTTCAGGAAGTTCGGCAGAGCATCCACGCCAAGATCCATGTATGCCTTATCGGCACTCTCGTATTCCTTGCCGTTGATGATCGAATCGACCACGGCACCAAGATCGTCGCCAAGGAAGATGGAGATGACGGCCGGCGGAGCTTCGTTTGCACCAAGGCGGTGATCATTGCCCGCAGAGGCAACCGAGCAGCGAAGCAGGCCCTGATACTCGTCGACAGCCTGAACGACGGCGCTCAGGAATACCAGGAAGCGAAGGTTGCCCATCGGAGTCTTGCCCGGATCGAGCAGGTTCAGCTTGTCGGTCGCAATGGACCAGTTGTTATGCTTGCCCGAGCCGTTAATCCCTTCGAAGGGCTTTTCATGGAGCAGACAGACCAAGCCGTAATGGCTTGCAATGGTTTTCATCAGTTCCATGGTGACCAGGTTGTTGTCGATCGCGCGGTTGGACACGGTGAAGATCGGTGCGAGCTCGTGCTGAGACGGAGCAACCTCGTTGTGCTTTGTTTTGGCGGGGATGCCGAGCTTCCAGAGCGCGTCGTCAAGTTCCTTCATGAAGTTGTTGACGGTGGGGCGGATGGCGCCGAAATAGTGCTCTTCAAGTTCCTGGCCCTTGCAGGGCGGTGCGCCGAACAGCGTGCGGCCGGTCAGGATAAGGTCCTGGCGATGCTCGTAGTCGGACTCCTTGATCAAGAAGTACTCCTGCTCGGCTCCGACGGTGGTGGTGACGCGCGGCACATCGATGCCGAACATGGCAAGCGTACGCACGGCTTCCTTCGAAATGGCCTCCATCGAACGCAGAAGAGGGGTTTTTTTGTCCAGCGCTTCGCCCGTGTAGCTGCAGAATGCAGTGGGGATGCAAAGCACTTCGTCTTTGATGAACGCGTAGCTGGTGGGATCCCATGCGGTGTAGCCGCGAGCCTCGAAGGTGGCGCGAAGACCGCCTGAGGGGAAGGACGAGGCGTCAGGCTCGCCCTGAATGAGCTCTTTGCCCGAGAACGACATGATCGCGCGGCCGTCGTCTTGCGGGTTGATGAACGCGTCATGCTTTTCGGACGTGATGCCGGTTAGCGGTTGGAACCAGTGCGTGTAGTGCGTCGCTCCGTTTTCGACGGCCCATTCCTTCATCGCGTGGGCAACGACGTTGGCAACGTCGATGTCGAGCGGTTCGCCCTCTTTAAGCGTTTTCGAGAGCGCTTTGTACGTAGTACGGGGAAGTCGTTCCTGCATGATGTGATCGTTGAAAACGAGCGTTCCGTACTCCTCGTCGATTCGTCCCATCTTCTCCTCCTTAAGCGGTTTGCCTGGATGCACGATCGGTGAATCGCCTCCGTGCCATGCTTAAAACCTACGATCGGTCTGTTTCCAGAATTTTTCGGGTTGAAGAACAACGAGGAAACAAGGACGGGGTTGGGGTGTACAATCGTTTGCGATTATGATTTCGAACTCGAATTCACCGAGGAGAATCCATCTATGAAGGTTCTGTACAACGACGGTTCCGTCAACGAGTGCCCAGCTGAAGAGGAACTTCACGTTCTTAGACATTCCGCTGCGCATATCATGGCCCAGGCCATCAAGCGCCTGTACCCCAATGCCGATTTCGCTTACGGCCCCGCTACCGACAATGGTTTTTACTACGACGTCGACCTTGGCGACATCAAGCTTACCGAGGAAGACTTCCCCGCTATCGAAGCCGAGATGAAGAAGATCACCAAAGAGAACCTTAAGTTCCAGGTGTTCGAGCTTCCCCGTGAAGAAGCCGTCAAGCTTATGGAGGAGCGCGGCGAGAAGTACAAGGTCGAGCATATCGGCGATCTTGCTGACGATGCCCGCATCACGTTCTATCAGCAGGGCGAGTACATCGACATGTGCGTTGGCCCTCATATCTGCTACACGAAGGCCCTTAAAGCATTCAAGCTCACGGCGGTTTCCGGCGCTTACTGGCGCGGCGACAAAGATAACAAGATGCTCACGCGCGTCAACGGCATCGCTTTCGCATCGAAAGAAGAACTTGACGAGCACCTGAAGATGCTCGAAGAGGCGAAGAAGCGCGACCATCGCAAGATCGGCCGCGAAATGAGCCTGTTCATGATGCGTGACGAGGCCCCTGGCTTCCCGTTCTTCCTGCCTAACGGCATGCTCTTGAAGAACCAGCTCATCGATTACTGGCGCGAGATCCACGCCAAGGCTGGCTATGTCGAGATTTCCACGCCACTCATCATGACCAAGAACCTGTGGGAGACTTCGGGTCATTGGGATCATTACAAGGACAACATGTACTCCACCACCATCGACGAGGAGCCGTTCTGCATCAAGCCGATGAACTGCCCCGGCGGTGTTCTGGTTTACGCTTCCAAGCCGCATAGCTATCGCGATCTGCCTATTCGCGCCGGTGAACTTGGCATTGTTCACCGTCACGAGATGAAGGGCGCGCTGCACGGTCTGTTCCGTGTGCGTTGCTTCACTCAGGACGATGCCCACCTGTTCGTTCGCCCCGATCAGCTTACCGACGAGATCATCGGTGTTGTCAACCTCATCGATTCCGTGTACCAGAAGTTCGGCTTCAAGTACCACGTCGAGCTTTCCACTCGCCCCGAGGACTCTATGGGTTCCGATGAAGATTGGGCAGCGGCTGAAGGCGGCTTGAAGGACGCTCTTGAGCGCCTTGGCATGCCTTACGAGGTCAACGAGGGCGACGGCGCCTTCTATGGTCCTAAGATCGACTTCCATTTGGAGGATTGCCTGGGTCGTACGTGGCAGTGCGGCACGGTTCAGCTTGACTTCCAGATGCCGTTGAACTTCAATTTGGAGTACACCGATGCCGACGGCTCGAAGAAGCGCCCTGTCATGCTTCACCGCGTGTGCTTCGGCTCTATCGAGCGCTTCATCGGTATCCTCACCGAGCACTTCGCGGGCAAGTTCCCCACGTGGCTTGCTCCGTGCCAGGTTAAGGTGCTTCCTGTTTCCGCTAAGCATATGGAGTACGCTAAGCAGGTCACCGATGCCCTTCAGGCAGCAGGAGTGCGTGCTGTGCTCGACGAGCGTGACGAGAAGATCGGCTACAAGATCCGCGAGGCTCGTTCCGTTGATCGCGCTCCCTACATGCTCATTCTTGGCGAACAAGAGGAAGAGGCCGGAAACATTTCGGTTCGCGATCGCTCGAACGAAACCGTTCAGCGTTCGCTTGATGAATTCATCGCCGACATTACGTCTGAGATCGCGGAGCGTCGCGGTTAGGCTATTCGCTTTGCGATAGCGCAGCTCAAAGGTGCGCCATTGTCGCTATAGAGAACCGGCCGTGCAAATGCACGGCCGGTTCTTTTTCATAGAAGCTTTTCCGCCAAGGCTTTAGCGAAGGTGAGATCGGTGAACTTGTCCGAATCTGTCACGTCACGGATTTCGATAAGGTAAGGCGGAAGTTCAAGCTTTTCGGCTGAAGCTATCGGCTCGCCTTCCAGAATCGCAACATAAGGAAGGAAGTCGTAGAACGAAAGCGAAAGCGCTTGCCCTGCATGGTGAAAGCGGGCTGTTTGCTTGGTTACTGAAGGAAGTGTCCCGTCTGCAAATTCCAGATACGATGAGAACGCTTGTCCGATGATGGGTATCTCAAGTTCATGCTTGCGATTTTCGCCAGTTTGACTTTCGTTGATGCGCACGGAGGTCAATTGCATTTCCGCATGGGTTTTGCGTTTGATGAGCATTTGCCGTGAGCTGTTTATCGCTTGAGTGAACGTCACTGTTATCTGATCGAGGGATGCGTTGCTTCGATCAAGAAAATCTTCAAGCTTTGGTCGTCGTACCAGTATCCTTCTTGGGCGAGGGGGATTTGGCAGTGCCTCCATTTCAAGTATTGATCGAACGGCGTTTTCCGCTTCACGAAGCTTGATATCCATATCATCATGGGCGTGAATTGTCATGGTTGGCACCTCTGACCATGCGGTTTTCGTTGCCGCAGCCAGATCAAGAAGCTCGTCCTCTTCCTCCAAGCGCGCCGGGTTGATGATTTCGCTTACAGGTTGCTTTTCCATGGTTTCCAAGTGAACAACACCAGTGTACCGGTCGCGGAGCTCCTCTTTTGAAATGCCCGCAGCAGCGACAATGCGATTGAATTCGGCGTGAGACACGTAGGCACGACCGTCTTGCAAGCCTCTGTCGCAAATGATCACGGTACGTTGATCATCGGTTTCGCTCATCGTGGCTTCCGCTGCCTCAAGAAGCTTTTCTTCTTCTTCCTTTTGCCGAATGAACAATTCGGACTGAAATTCATATGGATCTTTGAACCTCGAGGGCGTAAGGCCGCTTTGGATCATCGAGGAGGCGATTTCATTCAAACGGAAAACCATGAAGTCGTCGAGCGCAAGTTTATAGGAAAGGTAATCGACCACGGCGGTTTTTCCCGAACGGGGACCTCCCGTGATGACGATCGTGGGTACACTGCTTGTCTGGTTTTCGAGTTCGTGAACGAGGGAGGGAAGGCTCTCTTGATAGAAGTCCGCCAGGTCGCTAAGCGTTTCGAGGGACGGGGTTGAGCCTCCCGTTTCCCATTTTGAGACGGTTTTATCGGATACGCCTAATGCCTGGGCGATGTCGACTTGAGAAAAACCCCGCGACTTTCTTAAAGCGGCCAGTTTTTTGGCAAATCTGAGCTGATCGAACATATCACTCCAACATTCGTAGAATTGTCTCTCCGCTTCGTAGATTATACATTCAAAAGTAGCCAAATTCGACAATCTGCATAGTGTTGGGAGCAACGTGCTTTAGTATCGGTTCGTGTTAAAAACCGACGATTTGAAAGGGCGACGGATGAGCAAAGTTCAAGAGATCCTTACTGCGCCCCACGAGGAGATCGAGAAGATCCAAATCGAGGGCATCAAGGAAACGGTCGTTAACTGTTACGAGAACATCCCCTTCTATAAGAAGAGCTTCGATGAGGCTGGATTCGACCCGTATTCGGTTGAGACATTCGACGATCTTAAAAGTGCTCCGTTCGTCACCAAGCAGGACCTTCGCGATGCATACCCGTATGGCATGCTCGCGGTTCCCATGAAGGATGTTCGCGAGATCCATATGTCTTCAGGCACTACGGGCGTAGCCACGGTGGGTGCTTACACGAAGCATGACCTTGACATTTGGGCAGAGTGCTTTGGTCGTGGGTTGCTTTATGCGGGCGGCACCGAGGAAGACATCATTCAGATCGCCTACGGATACGGTTTGTTCACTGGCGGCCTTGGCGCTCACTACGGCAGCCTCTGGTCGGAAGCTACGGTTATCCCCATTTCGGCAGGCAATACTGAGCGTCAGATTCGCATCATGCGCGAGATGGGCTCTACCATGCTGATGTGCACTCCCTCTTACGCTATGCACATAGCGGACACGGCGCTTGCTATGGGCATCGATCCCGCCAAGGAGTTCAATTTGCGTGTCGGCATTCACGGCGCCGAGGCGTTCTCGGATAACCTGCGTGCTGAACTTGAACGTAAATTGAACTACAAAGTCCTTGATATTTATGGTCTGACCGAAACGATGGGGCCTGGCGTTGCGATTGAATGCCTCGAGCAGAACGGCCTTCACCTCGCCGAAGATCATTTCTACGCCGAAATCATCGATCCCATCACGGGCGAGGTTCTGCCAGACGGCGAGTGGGGCGAGTTGGTTCTTACCAGCATCGATCGAGAGGCTTCCCCGGTTGTTCGCTATCGTACGCGCGACATCACTCGCATCATGCCTGGTGAATGTGCATGCGGATGCACGCATAAGCGCATCGACCGTTTGCATGGCCGTACCGATGACATGCTTATCATTCGCGGCGTCAACGTGTTCCCCAGCCAAATCGAGAACGTCATGGAGACGTTCCCCGAGGTTTCCTCTTGGTATCAGATCGAGCTCACTCGCAAGAACGCGCTCGATGTTGTTACACTGAAGGCAGAGATCAACCCCGACGTCGACTTCGACGAGATCGCCGCTATCGAGGCTCTTCAGAAGCGCATTCAAGGCGCACTGAAGGCGGCTCTGAGCGTCGGCATCGCCGTGAAGATCGTCGAGCCGAACAGCATTCCGCGTTCAGAAGGCAAGGCTAAGCGTCTTATCGACCTTCGTGAAGGGAGCAACTAATGGTTAAGCAGATCACCGTCTTTCTAGAGAACTCTGAAGGTCGTTTGAGTGCGCTGTGCCGCTGCTTGGGTGATGCCGGGGTCAGCATGAAGGCTTTGACTATCGCCGAGACTTCTGAGTACGGTTTGATCCGCATCATTGCGGACGACCCTCAGAACTGCGTTAAGGTGCTCACCGATGGCGGGTTCCATGCGTCGTTGACTGATGTCACGGCTATCGAGGTTCCCAATAGGGCGGGCGGTTTGGCCGACTTGCTGGACAAGCTTGCCGATCTTGATTTGAACATCGAGTACGGATACTGCTTCTCAACAGAGGCCGATCGTGCGGTTGATGTCTTGAAGATCAAGGGCGGCGCGAAAGCAGCCGAGGCTGTGTTTGCGCTGGAAGCAGCAGGTTTCAGGGTTCTGAAACAGGATGAGCTGTAAAGCAAGTTAGCCTCGGCGATGCATTGCATTCGCCCACTATCGTTGGTGGGCTGGCTAGGCTGAACCGATTGGTTAGTTATGCCCGAAGGCGCCGCGCTTATTGCGGATTTACGCCTTCGGGCATTTTGCGTTCATCTATTCGGGTTAGCATGTATCCGTTTTAATAGATTTAGAAGATGGGCTGTCATGCATCTTGACGAGATAAGCTGCAACGAATTCTTCGATGCGATGGATTCGCTGCTTTACTTCACGAACAAGCGTTTCGACGTGGTTAAGGATTACCGTTTCGAGATCACCACACAGCTTGACGAGGCGAAGGCGGGCTTGGTTTCCCGCACCCTTTGGGAAAACAGTGCGATTGTCGAGGATTACTGTCGAGTTAATCCTGATCATCTTCCTGTGCATCTTATCGACGAGGTGCGTCAATGGGAATATGCGTTATGCGACACCTTCTCTCTTGTGCGTTATCAAGACGGGCACGCGCTGCTTATGAATGATGCTGGCGTATTCGCCGTTGCCGGTCTTACAGTGGATCTCGACGATGTTATGGGGCCGGCCCCTGCGTTTGTCCGAACTACGCTTCTTGCCTTCCGTGGGGTTGTCATTTGCGACGGTTTCCTGCAGGCGTTCGACGCCAATGAAAGCGAGATTTCCGCCATGCAGGACAAGTTCGAGGCGATGGTGTCGAGCAGGGGCATCGTTTTCGATGCTTCTGATTTCGTTTCCGCAGTTTGCGAGTATCAGCGTGGCAAGCTTGATGATGATATGGATGCCCTTCTTGAAGAGATCAGCAGGGAGGCATTCGCATCTGCTGAGGGCTCGGCGGGCGAAGCAGACGAAAGGTTGCCCGAGGGTTTTCATCGCGGTCTTCTTGCTGATCCTCAGGTTCGCGACGCTTACGAGCGCAGTCGCGGCTTAGGCAAGCCTCTTCCCATAGAATTCGCTCTCGACCTTACCACGCTTGGCCTTGCTGGTCGGTTCAAATTCAATTTGCACGACGAGCTTGCTATCAGGGTTGCCTCGTGCGCGGTGCTTCTTTACGGTCTTGCACCGCTTTCTCAAGTCTATGAACAATATCGTGCGGTCGATTCGAAGCCTGTTCCATTCGAACGCTTTAGTGAGATCCTTGTTTCGTTTTCCCAGATCGCAGAGTCTACATTCACGTTGTGGCATAAAGAAGGCACGGTTTACCTTGTTCATTACACGCTGACGGAATCGTTCGTTTCCCAACAGGTTGTGAATGTTCATTACCAAAGCGCGCCTAACGACGAGAGCCGTGAAGGCGACGCCGCGTTCGGCGAACAGAAGCCCACGGTTGCTGAAATGCAGTCGGTGGTCGACCGGCAGATTGATGATCTTGCCAAGCTGCGCGAGACGATGATCATGCAGCATCGTGATTTTGAACCCAAACCAATCACCGAGCAGATGATCGCCGTGGGGGGTCCGCTTGGCGCTCTTTGGCATCATCCCTGCGTGCGTGATCTTGAGTCGTTCGTCGATGCTCATGTCCCCGACGCGCAGGATGACTACAGCTTCGGTGAGTATGTGACGGAGGACGTCGTGCGCGCCGCTATCGAGATCGGCGATATGTCCGCAATCGATCGCTACATTGAAGATATCGGCATGAAAGGCTGCTCGTTTGACGAGGGGTTCTTTCTCGTTTGATATCGAACGTATTCAAGATCGTTCCTTCATGGGAGAGCAATGGATGGTCGTCTAACGAGCTAATGGAGAAACTGACCGGTCGTCGCATCTTCTACGGAGCCGACGGTCGCGAGCTGCGGATCGGACCGAACGATCCCTGTCCGTGCGGCAGCGGTAAAGCTTATAAAGATTGTTGCGGTCGCTAGGGTATCGGCTCCTTGTTCGAAATCCTGTATAGCACATTTACGGGTGAATGACCTGATTGTTGTCTGCCATTCAAAATAAAGAATCCCGCCGGCTGGGAAGTCGACGGGATTCTTCTCGCTTGTTTAATGCTTGGTTTTCTGCTTGCGTGCGTTAGTTCTTCTTTTTGCCATGGGCGAGGGCAACGGCCGAAACCGAGCCACCCAGAGCGATCAAGGCGATGACGTTGGGAAGAACCATCAACTGATTGAACATGTCGGCAAGCTCCCAAACCAGATCGTTCGAAAGGATGGAGCCCATGAAGATGAAGGCCAGGGCGACGATCATGAAGGGAAGGACGCCCTTTTTGCCGAACAGGTAGATGACGTTCAACTTGGCGAACAGATTCCAGCTGATGATGGTCGAGAAAGCGAAGAACAGAAGGCAGATGGCGACGAACGCGTTGCCGAAGGTGGTTCCGAAGAACTTGGCGAATGCAGCCTGTGCCATGTTGGTTTTGTCAAGACCGATGGAAGCGGCGATAGCAGCCGGATCAGCGCCGGCAGGAGCGCTGGCGAAGGCCTGGGCGATTGCGCCGTCGTTGCAGTACAGGGCGCTGATGACGACCAGCGCGGTCATGGTGACAACGACCATGGTATCCACGAAGACGCCGATCATTGCGACAACACCTTGGTCATGCGGGTCTTTGACGTTGGCCATTGCATGCGCGTGCGGAGTAGAGCCCATGCCTGCCTCGTTCGAGAACAGACCGCGCTTTGCGCCCTGAGAGAGAGCAGCGATGATACCGAAGGTAACACCGCCCATGGATGCCTGAGGATTAAGTGCGCAGGCGAAGATAAGCTGGAAGGACGGGATGATGTCGTGTGCGTTCATGATCAGAACGACGAGGCCGCCAACCAGGTACACGATGGCCATGAAGGGGACCAGCTTCTCGGTGACGGACGCAATGCGGGAAATGCCGCCGATGAAGATGAATGCGCCCACGATGACGATGATCAGGCCGATAACCCACGTGGGGATGCCGAAGGCGGTGTTCATGGTGGAGGCAATGGAGTTGGCCTGAACCATGGAGCCCATGAAGCCAAGTGCAAGAATAATGGCGACAGCGAAGAAGCCTGCCAGGAACTTGCCACCCTTGCCTTTGAATGCAGTGGTGATGTAGTAGACGGGGCCGCCGTGGACGGTGCCATCCTCGTCGATGCGACGCGTCTTCTGCGCAAGAACAGCCTCAGCGTAGTTGGTGGCCATGCCAAGCAGGGCGATAAGCCACATCCAGAAGATAGCGCCCGGGCCACCGATCAGGATTGCTCCGCAAGCGCCAACGATGTTGCCGGTTCCGACCTGAGCTGCAATGGCGGTAGCGAGTGCCTGGAACGAGCTCATGCCGCTCTTATGCTTCTTGCCATTCATCGAGAAGTTTCCGAAAACGCTCTTCACGCCTTCGCCGAAGCAACGGAACTGAACGGCATGGGTGCGTACCGTGAAGTACAGACCAGCGCCAATCAGCAGAATGATCAGAACGTAGTTGGAAAGATAAGAATTGATGGTTGAAACAACCGCGAGCAACGCCTCTTGCATTATGACCTCCTTGCAAAATCGATATTCACTGAAGAAGGTCGCAAATGATGACGTATGCATGACGGGCATTCAGATAACCCGTTGCAGTCGCTCTGTCCGCTTGCCTGAGAGTTTCGGCTTTCGCCTTGCACCTTCGGCACTCATTTAAGAGATTCTCCAGAGTCTTCTCCGCTTCCGGTCTCCGCCTCGCGTTGCGTATCCTAGGAGCTTCGTAGAAGATGACAAAAGGCATTATCGCTACGATTTCTCAAGAAGGCAAGAAGAAAATCTGTGAAATGATTCGGAAACAATCCTTGTAACATTTTGGGACGTTTTCGTTAAACGGGTTTACTCTGTGCTCGAAGAAATCGGCATGGGAGGTTTGCATGGACAAGATTCAAATGAAAACGCCGCTTGTCGAGATGGACGGCGATGAGATGACCCGCATCATCTGGAAGATCGTGAAAGATGAGCTTATCGAGCCTTTCGTAGACCTGAAGACCGAGTATTACGACCTTGGCCTTGAGAATCGTGATCGCACGGACGATCAGGTTACGGTCGACGCCGCTCTTGCCACGAAGCGTCTTGGGGTTGCAGTGAAGTGCGCCACCATCACGCCGAATGCAGCTCGCGTTGAAGAGTACGGTCTGAAAAAGATGTGGAAGAGCCCGAATGGCACCATTCGTGCGATTCTGGACGGCACTGTATTCCGTACCCCCATTGTGGTGAAGGGCATCGAGCCGTGCGTTCGCAATTGGAAAAAACCCATTACGCTTGCACGTCATGCGTATGGTGATGTGTATAAAAACGCCGAAATGCGTATTCCCGGCCCGGGCAAAGTCGAGCTGGTATACACCGCGGCCGACGGAACCGAAACGCGTGAGCTCGTTCATGAATTCGCTGGTCCGGGTGTGGTTCAAGGCATGCACAACCTTGATGACTCCATAATGAGCTTTGCGAATTGCTGTTTCGAGTATGCCCTTCAAACTCATCAGAACGTTTGGTTTGCCACCAAGGACACTATCTCCAAGAAATACGACCATCGTTTCAAGGACATCTTCGCCGAGATATTCGAGTCGAAATACAAAGAGCGTTTCCAGCAAGAGGGTATCGACTACTTCTATACGCTCATTGACGACGCTGTCGCTCGCGTGATGAAGGACGAGGGTGGTTTTATCTGGGCCTGCAAGAACTACGACGGTGATGTCATGAGCGACATGGTTTCAAGCGCCTTCGGAAGCCTTGCCATGATGACGAGCGTTTTGGTCTCCCCGCATGGACAGTTTGAATATGAAGCCGCACATGGAACGGTTCAGCGGCATTATTACCGCTTCCTCAAGCATGAACCCACGTCGACGAATTCCGTTGCAACAATTTTCGCTTGGAGCGGAGCGCTGCGAAAGCGTGGCGAATTGGACGAACTGCCTGAACTGGTTGATTTCGCTAATCGGCTCGAGGCAGCAACGGTTTCTGTTATCGAGTCGGGCCGCATGACGGGGGATCTCGCGCGTATCACGACTATCCCCGACCCGAAGACTTTGGGAACCCACGCTTTCATCAGCGCTATCGCTGACGAGTTGAAGTAACCTCTGATCTTACCGCGCTTTTCGAGTCCTTGATCTTTTTCAAAGCACTGCGATGCTGTATCGTGGTGCTTTGTTTTGACTGGTCATTCTTTCGATGGGATTCGATATGCAAATTTACGTTACCAAAGATTACCAAGAGCTGAGTGAGTTCGCTGCCGATTTCATTATCGGTGAAGTTGAGGAGAAGCCGGGCTGCGTGCTTGGTCTTGCCACCGGCTCTACCCCCGAGGGGCTTTACGCCGAAATCGCTAACCGTTACGCCGAGGAGGGTATCGATTTCTCGCGTGTTGCAACCTTCAACCTGGACGAGTACCGCGGTCTTGCCGGCGATCACGAGCAGTCCTATCGCTACTTCATGAACAAGCATCTGTTCAGCAAGATCAACGTTCGCCCCGAGAACACCCACGTGCCTGATGGCACCAACCCCGATGCCGAACTTGTTGGCGAGGCTTACGAAGCAGCCATTACCCTGGCTGGCGGCATCGATCTTCAGCTGTTGGGTCTTGGTCACAACGGTCACATCGGTTTCAACGAGCCCGCCGACACGTTCCCTGCTGCTACTCATGTGGTAGACCTGCAGGAATCCACCATTCAGGCTAACAGCCGACTGTTCAATAGCATCGATGAGGTTCCGCGTCAGGCTTACACCATGGGCATCGGCACCATCATGGGGGCAAAGAAGGTTCTGATGGTTGTATCCGGTGAGGATAAGGCAGACATCGTTCGCGAGGTTTGCTACGGTCCCGTTACGCCTCAGGTGCCTGCCAGCATCCTGCAGTTCCATCCTGACTGCACTGTTGTCGTTGACGAGGCTGCTTTCTCCAAGTGCGAAGAGCTCGCTGAAGATGATGGCTGCGGCTGCGGTGACGATTGCGATTGCGGTGGCGAACACCATCATCACCATCATCACGAGTAAGATCCACTGCAGTTAAGCGGTTTTCTGTACGAGGTGAGCGGCTTAGGAATTCTCCTGAGCCGCTTTTTTATTCAGAAAATCGGATCTGGGGTTAAACTGACTTGAAATATATGGTCAACAACTGACGTGGAAATAATGGATTTTGTTTCATAAGGAGCGAGGGCATATGGCAGGCTTCGATATCGATCGCCGCAACGGGGCACCGAAATATCGCTTCATACATGGCAGGATTCGTGAGGAAATTACTTGCGGAAATCTTGCAGCTGGAACCAAGCTGCCCTCAAAGCGCAAGTTGGCGGAAGACCTTGGCGTCAGTGTGAACACTGTCGAGCGCGCTTACGGTTTACTGGTAAGCGAAGGTTATCTTGTAGCGCGGCAGGGGAGCGGCTTCGTTGTTGGCTCGGGCAAGGTTGACGCTGCCTCGATCTCCCTTGATGAGTTCGAGTCTCAGGTTTCATCGTCGAACGCAAACTCCCTTCTTGACCTGCGTGCGAACAAATGCGGGTTGGATTTGTTTCCGTTTGACACATGGGCTCGTTTGATGAGACGCGTGTTATCCGACTCTAATGCCGCCTTGCTTGAGCGCATGCCTTTTAACGGCTTTCTGCCGCTAAGGAAGGCGATCGCTGCGTATCTGTTCAAATCGAAAGGCATCAGCGTTGCCCCTTCACGTATCGTCATCGGACCAGGTACCGAGTATTTGTATGATCGCTTGCTCCAGCTTCTTGGTTCGCAGAGCATCATCGCCGTTGAAGATCCCGGGTATCAGAAGTTCGAGAAGACCTCGCGTAACTCCGAGACGCTTTGGGAACATGTTCCTCTTGATGAAGAGGGGATTCGTCTCGATGTTCTTCGCGCCGGTCGCGCCGATACCGTTTACGTTTCGCCTGCGAACCAGTTTCCCACTGGTGTCGTTATGTCAGAGCAGCGCCGTCACGATTTACTGGCCTGGGCTGAAGAGAAGCCGGGGCGTTATATCATCGAGGACGATTATGACAGCGAGATCCGTCATGCGGGTAGGGCGCTCACCCCGCTGATTAGCCGCGACAAGCTTGGACGGGTCATCTACATGAACACCTTTTCCAAGACGCTCGTTCCATCCATTCGCATTGCCTACATGATCCTCCCCGCGGCTCTTATGGAGATCTACCGCGAAGAGCTTTCCTTTTACACCTGCAGCGTTTCAAGCTTCGAGCAGATGGCTCTTGCGGCGTTCATATCCGAAGGGTACTTCGAGCGACATATTGCTCGCTTGCGTAGAACATACGGAAAACAACGCGAGGATCTTCTTGCAGTTGCATCTCAATCGCCTCTTGCGAAGATCTCGAGCATGTTTGGCGGGGAAATGGGAACTCACCTGCTCTTTCACATCCGCACCTCGAAAAGCGACCGTCAGGTGAAGGAAGCCGCGTTGTCGAGAGGGATGCGTTTGCCGATGCTGTCCGATTACACCGTTCGTTACGATGCGAAATCGGCGCATACAATCGTCGTTAATTTCGCGGCGTTGTCAGGTGCTGACGTTCGTGCGGGTTTGGGCATACTTGAGGAAGTTTTCGCGGAAGAAATCGCCGTCCATCATGAAAGCCGATAAGCAATCGGCTTGTTCTGATTGTTTCAACTGGCATGAATTTTCTGATATTAACCGACACTATGATTGAGTTTCTTTCGATCGTATTCTTCATCCAGCGACGGACGAGGTTCCGAATCGCATCACGAATCAGATTGAAAGAGGTTGATCATGGAGATAAAGAACGTTACGGTCGCCGGTGGTGGAGTTCTGGGTAGCCAGATCGCATTTCAGACCGCTTATAAGGGTTTCCCTGTAAAGGTCTGGCTTCGTTCTGAGGGCTCCATCGATCGCGCTCGTCCTAAGTTCGAGCATCTTGCCGAACAATACCAGGATATGATCAAGGAGATGAGCGAGAACCCAGCCCTTGCTTACTGCCGTGGCCTTTCCCATACCCGCGATCTCGATTCTTACCAGATCAAAGAACTACTCGGGGCAGCTAAAAGCGCACTCTCGCGCATCACGTTCACCACGTCATACGAAGAGGCTGCTCAGGATGCAGATCTGATCATCGAGGCCATTTCTGAAACGCCGCAGGATAAAATCGATTTCTACACCGCGCTTCGCGACCACATGCCCGAGAAGACCATTTTGGCAACGAACTCTTCCACGATGGTTCCCAGCGCGTTCGCCGAATACGCCGGTCGCCCCGAAAAGTATCTGGCGCTTCATTTCGCCAACGAGATCTGGAAGAACAACACTGCGGAGGTCATGGGTCATCCGGGAACCGATGAGCAGGTTTTCCGTGATACCGTTGAGTTCGCCGAGGCTATTGGCATGATCCCCCTGGAGCTTAAGAAAGAACAGCCCGGTTATATTTTGAACAGCCTGCTGGTGCCTTTCTTGAATGCGGCGAACGGCCTGCTTGCTAATGGCATTGCGGACGTTCCCACCATCGACAGGACCTGGACCCTCGCAACAGGCGCGCCGATCGGCCCCTTTATGATTCTCGACGTCGTTGGCTTGAATACTGCTTACAACATCGTCGCCATGGATCCGCGCGCAAAAGATCCGGAGAGCACTCAGGGTAAGATCGTCGCGATGCTCAAGGATTACATCGATCAGGGCAGGACTGGCGTTGCTGCAGGTCAGGGATTCTATTGTTACGGCAGGAAAAACGAAGGTCCGCACCTTTGCGAATAAGGCCGAAGATCATCGCGATGTCCGCTAACTCACGGCGCGGCGGTCATGTCGAATATGGGAAATGAAAGCGGCTTGGACGTGTTGTCCAAGCCGCTTCTTGATGTTTGGTTCAATTTTAAAGGCGCTGGTTCTCGTCTAGGAAATCGGCGTGCTTTTGCTGAACTATACGCTTCAGCTTGCGAGGTCCTTATTGGCGATAGTACGAAAGGAAGTCGGCGAGCTCGGTCATTGCCTCGGACAGCACCTCGATACGCGGAAGGTAAACCACGCGGAAATGATCAGGCTGATGCCAGTTGAAGCCGGTTCCCTGGGTCAGAAGGATCTTCTTGTCACGCAGAAGGTCCAGCGCGAACTTCTCGTCGTCGGTGATGTTGAACTTCTTCACATCAAGACGCGGGAAGATGTAGAAGCCCGCCTTTGGTTTGACGACGCTGATGCCGGGGATGTCTTTCAGTGTGTTGTACACATACTCGCGCTGCTCGTAGATGCGACCGCCGGGGACAAGGTAGCCTTCAACGCTTTGATGGCCGCCCAGGGCGGTTTGCACGATGGACTGAGCAGGCACGTTGGAGCAAAGGCGCATGTTCGAGAGCATGTTCAAGCCCAGGATGTAATCGCGTGCAAGGTTTTTGTTGCCGGAAAGGATCATCCAGCCGATGCGGTAGCCCGCGATCATATGCGATTTGGAAAGGCCCGAGAACGTCACGCAGAACAGATCGGGCGCAAGAGCGGCGATCGAGGTGTGCTGCAGGCCGTCCATAACCAGGCGGTCGTAGATTTCATCCGAGAAGATGATCAGCTGATGCTCGCGAGCGACGTCGACGATTTGCTGAAGGATTTCGGTGGGGTACAGGGCGCCGGTTGGGTTGTTAGGGTTGATGATGACGATGGCCTTAGTGCGATCATTCACCTTGCTTTTGATGTCGTCGATGTCGGGGTACCAGTCCGATTGCTCGTCGCAGATGTAATGAACCGGGGTGCCGCCGGCAAGCGTTGCGCATGCGGTCCAAAGAGGGTAGTCGGGCGAGGGGATGAGGATCTCGTCGCCGCTGTCCAGTAAAGCGGAAAGACACAGGTTGATAAGCTCGGAGACGCCGTTGCCGGTGTAGATGCCATCCATGGTTACATTCGGAAGCTTCTTAAGCTGGGCATATTGCATGATTGCCTTACGAGCGCTGAACAGGCCCTTCGAGTCGGAGTAGCCTTCGCATTCGGTGAGCTGCTGCCTCATATCGTGGACGACTTCATCGGGCGTGCGGAAGCCGAAGGGGGCGGGGTTGCCGATGTTCAGCTTGAGTACGTGGGTGCCTGCTTCCTCCATGCGGGCCGCTTCGTCGACGACGGGACCCCTGACATCATAGAGAACGTTATCAAGTTTGGAGGATTTCTTGAATGTGCGCATGGGGGTTCCTTCCCGGTTGTCCATCTTCGGTTCGGTAAGCATGGTTTCGACGTTGGAGTTCAATTCTTTGTTAGGCTGAGCCGGAACGTTGATGCTCTTGGTTTCACTATCGATTCCCGACAGCAACCAATCAGCGTCAACGTCAAGAAGATTCGCAAGTATGTCGGCAACGTCGGGGCGCGGAATGGTTTTGCCGCTCACGTATTGACTGAGCTGGCTCTTGCCAAGCTTCTTGCCTGATTCGGCCGCTGCGTTCAGTAGATCGACCTGCTTGAAGGCCTTTTTTTGCATTGCCTCTTTCAAACGAAGGGCGAAGTCGTTGTCGGTGGTGGCTGATGTGGTCATCGCACCTCCTTTATTGAAGTTCAATTCTGAATTGAACTTTAGCACAGCACAAATTTCAAATTGAACTCAAGTTCAATTTAATGGTGAAAGCACAATATCTAGTGCCATAGCATTTGCTTATGCCCCATTTACCGAAGCTAACCGCTTCGTGGCGAATGAATCCGATTTGAAGGAAAGATTAAGAAGTTATTGGTATTACATTACATTTACCAGTAAGGGGGGTATGTATACTGACTAGCTTCGGAAGATCCTAGCAATGTTTACGATCATCCCTGGGAGAGTTCAGTTGTAAGACGGCAAATCGGAGGAGAGACATGATCCTAATAGGAACCTTAATCCTGCTCCCGCTTGTTGTCGCCATCCTCTTGCTTCTGTTGAAGCAAGACGGCGTTCGTAATGCGCTCGTATGCGTTGCGGCGGCGGCAATCGCGGTACTCTCGGTCGCTTTGGCGATCAGTTATTTACGAACGGGCTGGATCGCCTTCAGCTATTCGTCTGAAATCGTCAACATCTGTTGCACGGTGTTCAGCGTGTTGCTGGCTGTGGCCATCCTGTCGTTCTCGATCAAGTACAAGAACATTCTGGTTACTGCTCTTGCAGTTATCCAGCTTGCTGGCTCCTTGGTCTTCGAGTTCGTTTATTCGAAGGGCATTGAAGTCCAGCAGGGTCTTTACATTGACTCGCTGAGCGTGATCATGGCTCTGATCATCGGCATCATCGGCAGCGGCATCACCGTTTACGCCCTTGGTTACATGATCGATTTCCAGCATCATGAGCCCGAAGGTGCCAAGGATCGTCGCAACATCTTCTTCGCGATCATGTACCTGTTCCTATCCGCGATGTTCGTCATCGTCTTCGCGAACAACCTGAGCTGGCTCTTTACCGGCTGGGAGATCACCACGGTCTGCTCGTTCCTGCTTATCGGCTACACCAAGACCGAAGAGGCCATCAACAATGCCTTCAGGCAGATCATCTTCAATATGCTTGGCGGCATCGGCTTCCTGGTTGCCCTTTATTGGTGCGCCATCAACCTGCACACCCTCGACTTCGCCGAGTTCATCAAGATCGGCTTGGTCAACCCCTCGCTCGTGGCCGTGCCCGTTGGCTTCCTTGCTTTCGCTGGTCTTACCAAGGCCGCACAGATGCCGTTCCATACGTGGCTTCTTGGCGCCATGGTCGCACCTACGCCTACCAGCGCCTTGCTCCACTCTTCGACCATGGTCAAGGCCGGCGTCTTCCTGCTCATCAAGCTTGCTCCGCTGTTCCTTGTTTGTCCTGCACCGGCAATCATGGTCATCCTGGTCGGTGGCATCACGTTCGTGCTTTGCTCGTTCATGGCTATTTCGCAGTCCAATGCAAAGCGCGTCCTGGCTTACTCGACCATCGCTAACCTTGGTTTGATCGTTGCTTGCGCAGGCGTCGGCACCGCCGAGGCTATCTGGGCTGCAATCCTGCTCACCATCTTCCATGCCGCTGCCAAGTCGCTGCTTTTCCTGTGCGTCGGCACCGCCGAGCATCACATCGGCTCTCGCGACATCGAGTCCATGGATCTGCTGTTCGACCGTATGCCAAGGCTTGCTCGTCTCATGATGCTCGGCATCATGTGCATGTTCGTCGCACCGTTCGGCATGCTCATCGCCAAGTGGGCAACGCTCGTTTCCTTCGTTGATCAGGGTCAGATCGCCCTTATCATCATGCTCGCCTACGGCTCCGCCGCAACGTTCATGTTCTGGGGCAAGTGGATCGGCAAGCTCTCCGGTATTGCCGGTTCGCCTGAGAACGTCGAGATCACTGTTCATAAGAGCGAGTGGGTCTCCCTCATGATCATGGCCATCATCGCAGTCGTTGCTTGTGTTTGCCTGCCCGCAGTGTCCAACCTGTTCGTCGAGCCCTACATCCATGGCGTATCGCATACGGTTGGCCAGGCTATCACCACCGATAACCTCTGGATCTCCTCCATCCTCGCTGTGTTCGTCGTGATCTTCCTGTTCGGCGGCCTCAACGGCAAGTCAAAGCAGAAGAGGGTCGACGTCTACCTCGCTGGCGTCAACACCCAGAACGATCGCCGTATGTTCACGAACTCTCTGTCTGGCGAATCCGAAGCAATCGTGCGTAACTTCTACCTTGACAACATCTTCGGCGAATCTAAATTCCGCCGCGTCGGTGAGGTTATGTGCTCCGTAATCATCGTGGTTGCCCTTGCTGCAGCCGCCATCATGTAGGAAAGGGGATGAAGTAGATGACTTTCGTCAGTGTTTTGATCGCAACTGTCGCATTTTGCGTGCTTGCTCCTATCGTCGGCTGCATCCTTGCCGGTCTTGATCGCGTGATCACCGCTCGCATGCAAGGTCGTGTCGGCCCCCCGGTCCTGCAGCCTTACTACGACGTTCGTAAGCTTCTCCAGAAGGACGAGGTTTCCGTTAACGGCGTCGACGGCATGTACATGACCGCGGCTCTGGTTTTCACCATGTTCGCAGGCGGTATCTTCTTCAGTGGCGGTAACCTGCTGATGAGCGCCTTCATCATCACCATGGCTGCTCTGTTCTTCATCATTGCCGCTTACTCTTCGCGTAGTCCCTACGCCGAGCTCGGCGCGGCTCGCGAAACCCTTCAGGTCATGGCCTACGAGCCGATGGTCTTGTTCTTCGCCGTCGCGTTCTTCGTGGCTGCGGGCACCTTCAATGTTGCCGGCGCCTTCGATCTGGCCCAGCCCGTCATCACCAAGATCTGGCTTGCTTACCTCGGCTTCATGTTCATCTTGACCATCAAGCTGCGTAAGTCTCCGTTCGACCTTTCTTATTCGCATCACGCTCACCAGGAGCTCGTCAAGGGCGTCACCACTGAGATGAGCGGCAAGACCCTTGCTAAGGTTGAGGTCATGCATTGGTGCGAGACGGTTCTCTTCCTTGGTTGGACCGGCCTGTTCTTCGTGTATGCGAACCCCGTGAGCATCGTGTTCGCCATCATCGGCGCCTTGGTCGCATGGTTCCTTGAGATCTGGATCGACAACAACTTCGCCCGCGTCAAGTGGCAGGCGATGCTGAAGTGGGCTTGGATCGTCGGTTTGGTTTGCGGTGGTATCAACATCGCCGTCCTGATGTTGCTGTAGAAGGAGGATTTAATGAGCTACATGTCAAAATCCCCTTGGGTCATGCATTACGACGCGTCGAGCTGCAATGGCTGCGACATCGAGGTTCTTGCTGCACTGTGCCCGGGATTCGACGCCGAACGTTTCGGCGTTATCAACACCGGTAACCCTAAGCATGCCGATATCCTGCTTATCACGGGTTCCGTGAACGATCGCAACATCAGTGTCGTCAAGCAGCTCTACGAACAGATGGTAGAGCCCAAGGTTGTCGTTGCATGCGGTGTTTGCGCTTGCTCCGGCGGCATCTTCCACGATTGCTACAACGTCATCGGCGGCGTTGATAAGGCAATCCCTGTTGACGTTTACGCCCCGGGATGCGCTGTTCGCCCCGAGGCCATCATCGATGCCGTTGTTCAGGCTATCGGCATTCTTGACGAGAAAGCCAAGGCTCTTGCTGCGGCTAAGAAGGGGGCATAATGGCACTCGAATCCGAGTTCACCGTCATTACGCTCGAGTCGCTTCACAACGAGTGCGCGGCTCTGGTCAACGGCGGTTGGCGTTTCATCCAAACCCATTGCGTCAATACCGAGAACGACGGTGTCGACATTTACTATTCCTTCATGAAGGGCAACCTTGCTAAGAATCTGGTCGTCAAGGGTGTTACCCCCAACGACGAGGTTCCCAGCATCACTGATATGTGCCTTGCAGCTTTCGTTTTCGAGAACGAAGCTCGCGAGCTCTTTGGCGTGAACATGCAGGGCATCGCCATCGACTTCGGCGGAAAGATGTACGCCCCCGCTGAGGAAACCCCGATGTGCTTCATTTCGCCGCAGGTGCATGCCGAAAAGGAAAAGGCTAAGAAGATGGCCCTGGCCATGGAGGCCAAGAAGAAGAAAGCCGCTGAGCTTAAGGCGAAGAAAGAGGCCGAGGCTGCAGCTGCTGCCGCAGGCAACGTCGCTGATGCCGCTCCGGCTAAGGAAGGGGAGTAGTCATGGGTAAAAGCTCTGTCATTCCTTTCGGTCCTCAGCACCCTGTTCTTCCCGAGCCGCTTCACCTCGATCTCGTTGTCGAGGACGAGAAGGTTCTTGAGTGCGTTCCGCAGATCGGCTTCATTCATCGTGGCCTGGAGCGTCTGTGCCAGACCAAGGACTACAACCAGTTCGTTTACGTTGCCGAGCGTATTTGCGGCATTTGCGCATTCGGCCACTCCCTGGGCTATTCCGAGACCGTCGAGAAACTGATGGGTGTCGAGATTCCGGTTCGTGCCGAGTACCTCCGCGTCATTTGGCACGAGCTCAGCCGTGTTCACTCTCACATTCTGTGGCTTGGCCTTGCCGCTGATGCATTCGGCTTCGAGAGCCTGTTCATGCATTGCTGGCGTCTGCGCGAGCGCGTGCTTGATATCTTCGAGAAGACCACTGGTGGTCGCGTTATCTTCTCCGTCGTCAAGCCTGGTGGCGTTCAGCGCGATATCACGCCCGATCAGTTTGATCACATCGTCCATACCCTCGAGGGCATCAAGGACGAGTATGCTCAGATCGTGAAGACGTTCGTTAACGACAGTTCCGTCAAGAACCGCCTTGTCGGCGTTGGCCATATCAGCAAGGAAGATGCCGCCAAGCTCAGCATGGTCGGTCCGTTCTTGCGCGGTTCGGGTGTCGATTACGACGTCCGCAACCTGCGCAACGGTGGCTATGCCTATCTTGACGACTTCCAGCCTGTTACCCGTACCGAGGGCGATTGCTATGCTCGCGTTCTGGTTCGTACGCAGGAGGTCCTGCAGTCTATCGACATCATCGAGGAGATGATCAGCAAGATCCCCGCAGGCGATATCGATGTTAAGGTCACTGGTGCTCCCGCAGATGGCGCCGAGGCTTGCAATGTGCTCGAGCAACCGCGCGGCGAATGCTACTACTATGCCAAGGGTAATGGCACCAAGTACCTCGATCGCATGCGTATGCGCACCCCTACCTCTCAGAACCTTGCCGGCATGGCTGTGGCTCTGAAGGGTTGCGACGTTGCCGACGTCAACAACATTGTCCTGACAATCGACCCCTGCATCAGCTGCACTGAAAGGTAGTCATCATGGGATTCATGAGTTTGGGGAAGATGACGATCGGGTCGATTTTCAAGAAGCCCGAGACCATCCTGTACCCCGTGCAGAAAAAAGAGGCACCTGCTGGCCTTAAAGGTGAAGTAAAGATCACTGAAAGCGACTGCATCGTTTGCGGCGCATGCGAACGTGCTTGCCCAGCTGACGCAATCGTCGTTGACCGCGCAGCTCGCACGTGGTCCATCAATCACTTCCGTTGCATCATGTGCAACATGTGCGTGCGCGGTTGCCCTAAGAAGTGCCTTGAGATGACCACGCAGTACCCGCCTGTTGGCACCAACCGCGACAGCGATGTCCATGTCATCCCCGAGCAGCCTAAGCCTGCTCCTAAGGCGGCTCCTGCTCCCAAGGCGGAGTAGCCAAGAAAGCGATCTTCGCGTGATATTACGTGAATCGCTGTTCATATTTTCATCGTCTTCATGCCAAGCTGGTACAATGGCAAAACGATAAACGCGAACCGGGCTTTTATCGAGCCCGGTTCTTCTTTCTAGCCCACGTACGCGCATTCGTGAGGGGTTTTATAGGCTATGAACAACTTGCAGGATTCCGAAAAGGTTCTGGACACTATTTTTACTGTGCCCAATCTGATTTCTTTCATCCGCTTGTGCATGGCCCCTGTTTACCTCGTCCTTCTTTCTCGTGGCGAGAATGCCGCCGCTGCTATTCTTTTCGGCATCGCGGCAAGCACTGATTTCGTTGACGGGCAGATTGCTCGCCGTACCCACACCGTTTCAAAGCTCGGTCAGCTTCTTGATCCTGCGGTCGATCGCGTCCTTATGATCACGGCGGTCTTCGGTCTCATGTTGGTTGGCAGGCTTCCGGTCTGGATCGTTGTCGTGGTTCTTCTGCGTGATCTGCTTCTTCTTATTGGTGGAGTATTTTTGCTTCAGCGATACAACGTTCGTGTTGCGGTAATTTATCCCGGCAAGTTCGCAACTACGTTCTTATTCGTTGGTTTTGCCGGCTTGCTCTTGAACGTCCCTCAGGTTGCGGGTCTTGGCGTTTGCGACATAGCGTGGCTTCCTGGTCTTAATTCCCTTACGTGGTCCTGGGGCATCTGGCCGGTATACGCAGGCTTGTTCCTTGGTGTTTTCACTACCTCGTACTATGTCGTTAAGGGCTTTCAGGGGATGCGCGAAGCCCAAAGAGCTGCTAGGTAGGTTGTGAATGGCAACCGATCCTTTTAATTTCGACCATCCAGGGCGCGACCCTTATCGCAGTTCCCGTAGTTCGGCTAATCGAAACGTTCGTAATGGGCGGGTTTCTGGTTCGCCAGTGCGTTCTTCTGTTTCCCAATCGTCGTCAAGTCGCTCGCGCAGCGACGGCTCAGGGCGCGGCCAGCGTAGTGCAACTTCGCGTGCCTCACGGCCGGCGAGCTCGCAATTGGGTGGTTCTCGCTCGCAAAACGCAGCGGCTTCATCCCGTCAGGGGGCGTCTTCGGTTTCTCGATCTCGTTCTACTTCTAGGCCAGGATCTTCCTCAACTCGTTCTCAAAGCCAACACGCTCGACGAAAATCGTCCTCTGCCAGCACCGCATCATCTTCGTCTCGCGCGAGTCAACGCGGTTCTGCCAGCTCGACCTCGCGTACTCGTCAGCGGAATTCATCTGCTTCTGCTACGCGTGCCGGCTCGCGTTCGTCTTCTGCCTCTAACTCTCGTTCTCGTAGCCGTGCGGCTTCTCATCAGAATTCCAGGCAGGGGTCGTTTATCACGCCTTCGCTTTGGGGAGGCTCTGATGTTAGTAAGACTTCAGCGCGGGGTAAGCAGCATGCGAAACCTGCTAACTCATCAGAAAACATTTTCATGAATGTTGGCAGGGCTGTTGGATCTGCCTTGTTATTTCTTTTGTCGTCTATTGGACGGCTTTTGGCAACGGCGTTCGGCGCTTTGTTCAACCTTGTACGGGGCAGTCGGGTTGCTTTAATTTCTTGCGTTGTCGTCTTGGCGCTTGCTTTGGGCGTAGGTGTTGATACCTGCGTGAATTGGGGCAAAGCATACGCTGGCGTCACCGTTGGTGGTGTCGACGTTTCGGGTATGAACTCCAAACAGATCAAGGAAGCTCTTAGCACCGAGCTCGATCAGAAAATGGCAAATACCACCGTGACCATTTTCGCAAATGAAGACGCTCGCTCATATGTGAATGATGCCATCGCTCAGGCGGAAGACCGTGCTCAGGCAGAACAACTTTCTGTTGATCAGGCCCGATTGAATAATCAGCTTTGGACGACCAGCCCCAACGAATTGGGTGGTTCCATTGATTATGACAACCTTGCCGAACGGGCGATTTCGGTTGGTAGGGGCGATGGTGGGTTGTTCGCTCGTCTTGTCTCTCAATTCAAAGGCCATGATGTCCAAGTGGAAATCGCTTTTGATGAAACCCAGGTGGAGCATCTTGCTCAGCAGATCGACGACACTCTTGGTGATCCGCGCATCGATGCTGACATCTCCATCTCCAACGGTTGGGCCGCCGCCAATTACGGTCACGATGGCATGATGGTCAATCGTTCGACTTTGGCTGACAAGATTTCGACGCTTGTTTTGGATGATTCCGACGATGACACGTTTATCGCGCAAGTCGAGCCTGCTCCGGCGCGTACGACGTACGAGCAGGCCGATCAACTGGCTCGAGCTCTTAATGTCGCCATCGCTGATGGCGCTGCGTTCTCGTACGGGAATTCAAAATGGACCGCAAGTTCCGTAACGCTCGGTACGTGGATTTCGACCACTATCGAAAAGAATGGCAACTCGTGGAGCATCGTTCCCTATATTCAGGCTGATGTGGCCAAACCCCAGATCATGAAAGGGATTCTTGAAAGCTCGAAGATCGATCCGGTTGCTATCTCTTTCGACAAATCCACTGATGGGGCTGTCAGCGTGCACGCTGACAGCGATTCGAAGATCCCCGATGTTGCGGATGCTGCTTCGAACTTGAATGATTCCTTGTTCGGTTCGAAGGGCAAGCTCGAGAAGGGAACGTCGGGTTCTGTCATCGAGGTTGCGGTATCCGATACTACCGTTGAGCCGACTATGACTTTGGACGATGCTCTTTCTACCGGCTTAGTTACCGTGGTCGGTACGTATACAACTGAATATTCAACTTATTCCGGCACCGAGTCGCGAAACCATAACATCCATCTTGCCGCCGATCTTATCAACGACTCTATCGTCAAGGCCAACGGCGGTCGCTGGAGCTTCAACGATGTTGCTGGTGACTGCAACGAGGAGCGTGGTTTCCAAGCTGCAGGTACCATCATCGATGGACAGTATGTCGATAACATCGGGGGTGGCATTTGTCAGGTTGCCACCACGGTCTTCAATGCGGTTTACGAATCCGGCCTTGATATCGTCGAGCGACACAACCACTCGCTTTATTTGTCAAGCTATCCTGCAGGTCGCGATGCTGCTGTCAGCTATCCCGATCTCCAGCTTGTTTGGGCTGATGAAACCGATAGCGACGTTCTGCTTAAGACTACTTATACCGAGTCGAGCATTACCGTGACCTTGTATAGCGCCCCGCTTGATTACTCTGTTTCGTCTGAAGTCGGTGAGTGGTCGGAGGGCGAAAAATACGAAACCGTCAAGCAAGAAGACGCATCATTAGCTAAAGGCCAGTCATACGTCAAAACGCATGGTCAAGATGGACGCTCTATCACTGTGGTTCGCCACGTGAAGGACTCGACGGGAGCCGTTGTCAAGACAAACACATTCGCTTCGAATTACGATCCTTTGAACGAGGTTGTGGTTCAAGGTCCGGGAACCGAAGACGATGACGAAGACGGCAAGGATTCCGATTCTCAAAAGAAGGCTAACAGCTAAATCCGACATGGCAGAGGAGGCGTGATGACAATGGCTTCGAGGGGATGTTCGCAATCATCCCTGATTGCGATTCAGTTGAACCGCGTGCTGAATATTGCGATGGCTGCGGTTTTGTCGTTTGCTGTTTCGTTGGTCCTGGCTTCGCCGGCGTTTGCCGAGGTTCGCAAGGCCGACATCATCGGTGACTCCACGGTTGATTCTTTGGGGCTTACTGTTTCTGAGTGCCCGAATTTGGAATGCGATTATGCAATCTTGGCCGATTCGGATGGGAATGTTTACTTCCAGCGCGATGCGCAGACTGCCGCCCAAATCGCTTCCATCACCAAAGTTATGACGGCTATCGTGGCTTGCGAAAACGTCGAATCTGACACCATCGTTACCGTGAGTGCTAAGGCTGCTTCCATTGGCGAGTCTTCCGCTGGCTTGCAGGAGGGCGACAAGATGGATTTCGATACCGCTTTGAAAGCCCTGCTTGTTCCATCGGGCAACGACGCTGCCGTTGCCCTGGCTGAAACCGTTGGCGCTCAGGTGATTGAGAAAGACGGCTCGTTAGGGACCGATCCTCAGCAGGTATTCGTCGATGCAATGAACAAGAAGGCAGCATCTTTGGGTCTTAAAGATACTGTTTACGAGAATCCCCATGGCCTTGACGACGACGACTTCAAGGGCGATCTTCATAGCACTGCCGAAGATCAGCTGGCGGTTGCCCGTTATGCCATGTCCATCTCGAAGATCCGCAATATTGTCGGTGTGGGTTCGACCACCATCATCGTTCAGCGCGGAAGCGCTGCCGAGCAGATCGAGCTCGAAACAACCGATGGCTTGCTTGAGATGTACTCCTATACCATTGGCATCAAGACTGGTGAAACCCTTGCGGCAGGACCTTCGTTCATGGGCGCAGCCAACAACGGTGATATCGAGCTGTATGCGATCGTTCTTCACTCCACTGATGCCACACAGCGTTTTTATGATGCTAAAGAACTGTTCACCTGGGGATATCAGCACATCATTGATATCCAGCTTGCCAACAGTGCCGTATCAGCGCAAATGACGGTGAATGGCTCTGAAAAGCAAGTTCCTGTTCTTGCCGAGGCGAGCTTATCTGCTTGGACCGACAAGACCGTCAAGGTCACGCTCGAAGATCCCGACGAGAAATTGCGGGTGTTCGACCTGTTTGGAAATGTGAGCCAGACGATTCAGCTCAATGATATTTCTGGTAGTGTGAAAGCGGGACAACGTGTGGGAACCATTACGTTCAAGCAGCATAATGCTGTAATCGCCACACGCGATCTCGTTGCTTGCGAAGATGTTGCGGCTCCCGATTTCATGCAGTCGGTGTCCATCTGGTGGACGCGATTGACCGCTGGTTTGACGGGTGCTCAAACCGAAGCCGAAGATGTTTACTATGCAACTATGCCCATTGTGAAGGACAACACGCAGGCAGCCTGACGATAATCGAAAGGGGAGTGGTCCCATGTCTCAAAAGTGCCCTATTTGTGGCTCGGAATTCGAAGATGGTTTGGCTGTATGCCCGTCTTGCAGCTTCAGGACGATTGAAGCGACACAGGGTTTCAAGCCTGTTGAGTTCGGTCTTAACGAGTTCTCTGATCTTGTTTCCAAGCCGCACGCTTATTTCTTCCGAATCGTACGTGGTCCTCAGACCGGAGTCGAGCTGGAGTTGAAGGATGGCATTCTTACGATCGGCCGTGATCCTAGCTGCGATTTGTTCTTGAACGATACCACGGTATCGCGTTTGCATGCTCGCATCGAGGTTGGCGGCAAAGGCGTGGTTATCACCGATCAGAATTCATTTAACGGCGTTTGGGTCAATAACAAGAGCGTCGCGTCTCGCGTTCTCGCCGACGGCGATATCGTTCAAATCGGAGTATTTTGCTTGCTCTACCAGGAGCGTTAGATTAGCGAAGCCGGTTTTCCGGCAATGAAGAGGGGACGACATGGATAAGATTTTGATGTCCGGCAACGAGGCCATTGCGCGCGGCGCTTGGGAAGCGGGTGCTAAGATCGGCGTTGCTTACCCGGGCACTCCGTCAACCGAGACCCTCGAAACATTCGCCCGCATGGACGACGTCTATGCTGAGTGGAGCACGAATGAGAAGGTCGCTGTGGAGGTCGGTTTAGGCGCTTCTGCTGCGGGTGCGCGTGTCCTGGCAACGATGAAGATGGTTGGCGTGAATGTTGCGGCCGACTTGTTGTATACCGCCGCGTACACGGGAGTGAATGGCGGCTTCGTTATTCTTGCTGCAGACGATCCTGGTATGTATTCCTCTCAGAATGAGCAGGATTCCCATTGGCATGCGCAGGGTGCGCATATCCCAATTGTCGATCCTTCCGATGCTCAAGAGGCATTGGATTTCACCAAGCAGGCTTATGAATGGTCCGAGCAGTTCGATGTGCCGTTCTTTGTCAGGTCTACCGTTCGTGTTTCCCATACGCGAACGCTAGTTGAAACTGGTGAGCGAGTTTCTTTTGAGCCTAAGCCGTACGAAACCGACCCCGCAAAATGGGTTATGATGCCCGCTTATGCAAAACCCCGCCGCAAGGTTCAGCTCGATCGTATCGACAAGCTTTCTGCATGGGCTGAAGAATGCCCGATCAATAAGGAGATCATCCGTTCCGATGAGATCGGTGTCATCTGTTCTGGTGCGGTTTACCAACATGTGATTGAGGCTTTGCCTCATGTTTCGGTTTTCAAACTTGGTTTGACCTGGCCTCTTCCCGCAAATGCACTTGCTTCTTTTGCTTCCAAGGTTAAACGGGTTTACGTAATCGAGGAAGCATCTGAATATCTTACGACTCAGGTGCGCGCTTTGGGCATCGAGCTTTCTGCTCCTAAAAACCCGCTACCACGTGATGGCGAATTAACGCCCGGTCTTATCCGTCAGGCGTTCGGCATCTCTGCACCCGAACACGCCGATGCTCTTGTCGATCTTCCCGGTCGTCCGCCTGCGCTTTGCGCTGGGTGCCCGCATCGTCTTGTTTTCAAGGAGTTGTCGCGAATCAAGGCAATCGTCACTGGCGACATTGGCTGTTATACCCTCGGTGCGCTTCCTCCTCTTGCCGCAATGGACACCTGTGTCGACATGGGTGCATCGGTTTCAATGTCCCATGGTTTCGAGCTTGCTCTTGCGAATTCCGAGCATCGTCCTGTTGTGGCGGTTATCGGCGATTCGACGTTTGCTCACTCGGGATTGTCTTCCTTGATCTCCACGGTGTACAACAAGGGTTGCGGAACAGTCTGCATTCTTGATAACCGTACTACGGCGATGACTGGTCGTCAGGGTAATCCGTTTAATGGTCAAACGCTGCAGAAACGTCCTTCTCGTGAGCTGGATCTTATGGGCGTTTTGAACGCAATTGGCGTTGATAACGCGCTTCAAGTTAACCCGCACGATATGAAAACCGTTCGAAATGCACTGGCTATTGCCACGAAGGATCAGGCGGATGAGCTTACCGTCATCGTTTTCAAGGCTCCGTGCCAATTGATCGATCGAATTCAGAAACCTGTATTCCATGTTGCTGATTCCTGCCGTGGTTGCAAGATATGCACGGGGCTTGGTTGTCCTGCTATCTCTTTCGACAAAGAAACCAACAGGGCAGAGATCGATTCCGTTCAGTGCTGTGGTTGCGGCCAATGCTCGCAGTACTGTCCGTTCGGCGCAATTGTTCAGCACTCTGAAAGCGAAGAGGCGTAAAGATGAGCGTTGTAGATAATACTCCTAGCGATAACACTCGTACTGTTCTTCTTTGTGGAGTTGGCGGGCAGGGCACTATTACCGCAGCCGATCTATTGGCTCGGGCTGCAGCGGCTGCTGGCCTTGATGTCAAGGTCTCAGAGATTCATGGAATGGCTCAGCGTGGCGGTGCCGTCACTACTGTTGTCAGGTTTGGCGATAAGGTTCAGTCAATGGTTGCCGATCCTGGATGCTGTGATGCTGTTGTCTCTTTCGAGAAGATGGAGGCCCTTCGTAACGTCGCTTTTTTGAAGCCTGGCGGATTTTTGCTTGTTGCTGACGATTCTATCAAGCCGTTGCCAGTTGCATGCGGCATGGTCGACATGCCTGCTGGAATCGATGAGAGCCTCGTTAGCCATGATGCTACTGTTATCCCTGCTACGGAACTTGCGGTTCGGGCGGGCAATATCAAGACCGAAAACGTCGTTCTGCTTGGTGCTTTGGAAAACGTTCTGCACTTTGGCAGGGACGTATGGACCAAGGTGATCGAGGCTCGAGTTCCGCCTAAGACCATCGAATCGAATCTCAAGGCATTTGACCTTGGCTTTGAGTCTGTCGTTGCGAGCGAATAAACCCTTTGTGGATATCGTGGCACCATCGCATACTGTTTGCCGATTCGCCCCAAGTCCAACCGGTCGAATGCATGCTGGGAATATTTTCTCGGCATTGGTTTCGTGGCTTATTGCTCGTTCCGACGATGGGGAAGTGGTCTTAAGGATCGAAGACCTTGATCGAGATCGCTCGAAGCCTGAGTTCATCGATGCAGTTCAGCGTGATTTTGAATCGCTTGGCTTATATTGGGATCGCGGTCCGTATTATCAACACGATCGCGATTCTGCCTACGAGCGTTCATTTCAGTTGCTGTCTGATAAGGGCTTAGTATATCCGTGTTTTTGCACGAGGGCAGAGTTGCATGCATCTTCAGCGCCGCATTATGGCGAGAAACTCGTGTATCCAGGTACGTGCCGATCGCTTTCTCAAGAGCAAATCGCTGAGCGTCTTCAGAGCAGGCGGCCTGCATATCGCTTGATTGTTCAAGATAAACGAATAGCTATAGATGATTTGATTCAAGGTTCTTTCGAGCAGGATCTAGCAATTGAGTGCGGTGACTTTCTGATCAGGCGTTCGGATGGGGCGTTTGCTTATCAGCTGGCAGTTGTGGTTGATGATGCCGAGCATGGGGTGAACTGCGTCGTTCGTGGGGTGGATCTGATGAATAGCTCGCCTCAGCAACGGTATTTGCAGCAATTGCTGGGTCTTCCTCGCTGTGAATATGCTCATGTGCCTTTATTGGTGGCTGAAGAAAACCGCCGTCTTTCAAAGCGAGATAAAGATGCTTCATTAGAGACTATGCTGAAGATTTACGGCAGCGCAGAAGGAATTATCGGTCATATTGCGTATGTCACGGGGATCATCGATCATGACGAAGCTTGTTCCCCTGAAGATTTGATCCCGGAGTTTAGCCTAGAAAGGCTGAAGCATCAGTGGCAGGGCGTCATTCAGATCCAATGGCATTGATTTAGAGGACAATGCTGGTGTTTGCGGCAGATAACAGAATAGCAGCCGCATAAAAGACCCCATAGGTGATGTTCGCCGAAAGGATCTGTGGCATGGCTGCTTGTCGAGTAGCCTGAACTAAGGGATTGCTGAACAGGGCTTTTGTCGAAGGATAAGCCGCAAGGATCATGAAGGGGATGATCAACAGGCCTTGAGTGAATCGAGATCCAATAACGAGAACAATTGCCGTTATCGAGATAATTGCCAAGGCATGATGGGTCTTTACGGATTTAGGGCGACCAAGTAGGACCGGCAAGGTTTTACGGCCGGCTTCGATGTCTCTTTCTATGTCGCACGTGTTGTTGGTCATCATGATCAGTCCGATTAAGATCATCGTCGGAACGGAATAGAGCAGCACGAACCAATCAAGCTTAAGTGTTAATGAATAGTAAACTGCAAGGGGAATTAAGCAGCCCATCACAGAACCACTGACGAATTCGCCGATAGGAAGATAAGAGATTGGTGTTTTTCCCGCGGAATAAGACACGACAAATAATGCACCAACTAAGGCGATGGCAAGAGGGATGAATCCCGCTATGAGAATAACGTAAATTCCAAGTGTGAAGGCGGCACAAAGCATTCCAATAGCCAGACGTAACGCCGATCGTGGATTGACGTTGTTGTAAACCAATACCGCATCGGATTCGTCAAGGTTTGACTCGTTATCATCGGTTCCTTTAACGAAGTCATAGTAGTCGTTGAACGTGTTCACTGCAGATTGCATCAAGATGACGATTACTAGGCATACCAACGACATAGAAGCCGAAAGCGTACCCGTATTTGCTGCGGCAAGAGCTGTGGCAACAAGGACGGGCATGATGGCCGCGGGCCACGTATGGGGCGCCGCGAGATTTATCGCCATCTGTGCCGTGAATCGCGAATACTTGTTGCCTGACTTATCAGCTTTACATAACATATATTATCAATATTCCTGAGATTGATTTTATAGTGGGCACTTATACCATGAATTTGAGTGGACAATGGGAGTGATAAGGATTGGGATTGCTCTTAACCCCAAGTAGAAGAGGATCCCCCGATATTCGTGGCCGATCCGCCAAGAATGCTCGAATAATCACCGGTTGTCATTGCTTCTTGCAGATAAGGGTAAATCATAACGATCGCGATGATGTTCATTGCAACAGCAAATCCGCTAAATATCAGCGCGACTATTGCACGACGTTTGAGCAACTTGCAAAACAGGGTCATCTGTTGATCGTCGGTAGTCTCATGTGCTTGGCAGAAGGCTTTGGTTTTGCGGAACGCGGTAAAACCGCACCAAAGCGCCAAGAGCGACAGCAAAGTTCCTCCGATAATGAACGAGAAACCAGAACCAACGATGGCAAACAGCGAATAACGCTTTATCGATTGCAAAACTACAAGTTCGTCAGAGCTAATATTTAATGTTTGAGCTTGTGGCGGGGTTTTCGGTGTTGTACTTGCGAACTGCGAATCGGCTTCGTTTGAGTGGTGACCCGCGCTTTGCTCGTTATTGGGATTCTCTTGATAACCAGCCGGAGGTTTGGGCAGGTCGTTTTGCGTGTTCGTATCAAAGTTGTCTGTGTTTTTGTTCTCTTCAGTCATTGCATTGCCTTAGCGTGGTTTCGGTCTTTGGCTATCACGCGTAAATAGTCTAAATAACACTGCTATGTGATTGTTGATTTAGGATCGAACCCCAGAGCTGCCAAAGCCACCTTCTCCCCTTTCGGATGCGGGAAGATCATCGACTTTATGTAGTTGAACGGTGGGGATCTTAACGATCATAAGCTGCGCAATCCTGTCGCCAACCTCAATAGTGAAGGGCTCATTGGGATCGAGATTTATAAGAATGACCTTCAATTCGCCTCGATAGCCGCTATCGATGAGACCAGGCGCATTAACGATAGAGATTCCATGCTTGAGCGCAAGACCGCTTCGCGGAATAACAAGACCCGCATACCCGTCAGGGATTGCAATAGCGAGCTTCGTGGGAATTGCTTTACGTTCAAATGGCTTAAGCGTGCATGATTCGGTTGCGCTTAGGTCAAGGCCGGCATCCCCTTCGTAGGCGCAGGATGGAATCACGATATCCGCCTCTAGATTCTTAATGGGTAACTGAATGGTGTCGTTATCGTTCATTTGCGAAGCTCCTCGAGAGTTGCGTAAAATTCTTCTATGTTTTGGAAGTCTTTGTAGACGCTTGCGAATCGAACATAAGCGACGTCATCAAGCCTGGAAAGACGTACGAGTACCAGGTCGCCTAATTCTTTCGACGTTACTTCGTTCTTGGGGGCCGAACGAAGTTCGTTCTCGATGTCGTCAACAAGGGAATCGATCATATCGGGTGTGATCGGGCGTTTGGCGCATGCGATAAGGAGGCCGCGCATCAATTTATTTCGGTTGTAAGCCTCGGAGGATCCGTCATTCTTAATAACAATCAAAGGATTGTCGATGAGCTTTTCGTACGTGGTGAACCTGGTGTTGCATTGCAAACATTCCCTACGCCTTCTAATGGATGATCCATCTTCAGAAGGACGCGAATCTATAACTTTTGATTCGAGATATCCACACGATGGGCAACGCATGTTACTCCTTTGGTTGGTTTGATCTTAGGGTATCATGCGTTGCTTGTTTGATAAGGGTAATCGTGGTTTAGCACACCATATAACCCGACCAATGAGGCTAACCTGTTTAACAGGCGCCCAAAATGATCGTGATCGCTGTAACTGCGATACCGCCGGCGAACGCTATAGCAATCTCGGATTTTGTGGCCTTATTCATGGAGATTCCTGCGCAGCTTTCGGTAAGCAGACTGTTGAGGAAGACGAATTTTGACAAGTTGATTTGAGACTTAGCCGAGGAGCTAGCGGTTTGTGCTTCGGTGCGAGATGCTCTTTCGCGAGGGAACTCGACGATAACGGGAGCGTTTTGCTTGACGTAGTTCAAATCGAGAGCGTTGGAACCCTGAATGATTTGCCTGTTGGTAGCGTTGCTCATTTTATCTCCTGCCCTTGCACCGAACTCTTGTTCGTGTTTATAATAAAGCGAACAAAAGTTCTTGTCAACGAGAAACATACAGATGTTCGTATTTCTAAGGAGCAACGATGTCCGAGAAGCTAAGCAAGAAGCAAAAAGCTGTTCTTGAGTGCATTGAAGACTGCATCGCTAAGAAGGGTTACGGTCCGACAGTGAGAGAAATCTGTGCTGAGATCGGTCTGTCTTCTCCTTCGACCGTCCATGTTCATCTGAAGGCTCTAGAGGAAAAGGGCTATATCGAACGAGATCCTTTGAAGTCCCGCTCTATCATGCTTAAACAAAACGATCAGGGGCAGCCGGTAGGTCGCAGTGAGGGCAACGTGCTCTCCCCTAGTTTCAGTAAAACCATCGATGTGCCTCTTGTCGGCAATGTTGCCGCTGGTGAGCCAATTCTTGCCGAAGAGAACATCACCGAGACCATGTCTTTGCCTATTGACATCGTTGGCGATTCGGCATCGTTCATGCTTTCCGTTCGCGGCGAATCGATGATCGAGGCTGGTATTAATGACGGTGATTATGTCGTAGTCAAACAGCAGCAAACCGCAAATAACGGCGATATCGTTGTTGCGATCATCGAGGACGGGGCCACGGTGAAAACCTTCTATAAAGAGTCGGATCATATACGCCTTCAACCCGAGAACTCGACGATGGAACCCATCATCGTCACGAATTGCGCAATCGCTGGTAAAGTCGTTGCTGTGTTTCGTAGGCTGTAGAGCGTCATTTTCTTCTTTGCTAAATTTGCTCGTTAAATTGATGAATGCCCTCAAGATCTTCGCTTGGGGGCATTCATGTTAGGTGAAATGGAGGGGCCGCGGCATTATTTGGACGGGCGTGTATGGTCGAAGATCGATGTGTCTATTTGCTTCGATTTGAAGCCCTGTTTTAACAACCACGTGCTGTTGATTGGATTTCGGCTAGTGGAACGAAATTCAATCAATCCGTCCTATTGATTTTCGGCTATCACCTTAAGTGCAGCTTCTACGAGATCCGAATCAGGATCATTCGCATCAATCCAATGAATGCGTTTCTCTTTTCTGAACCATGTTCGTTGACGTTTCGCGTATCGTCTGGTTGATGTTTTGATTTGCTCGATCGCATCGTCCATGGAACATTTGCCATCAAGCGCAGCGACAATTTCTTTGTATCCGATTGCCTGGCTGGCGGTGATCGCTTCTTGGAAGCCAGAATCTAGCAGGGATTCAACCTCTGCCACAAGGCCAAGTTCGATCATTTTGTCGACGCGCGTGTTGATCCGATCCTTGAGAAGCTGCGGATCAACCTCTAGCCCGATCCATATTGAAGGGATTAGTTCGGGAATTGAAGAAAGAGCCTCTTTTTGCTGGGCATAGGTCTTCCCGTCCTCAAGAAGTTCGAATGCTCTTACAGTTCGTTTGATGTCGTTAACAGCGATAAGCTGAGCGCTGTTTGGATCAATTTCTGCTAAAGCGTTCCAGAGAGCTTCGGCCCCATGTTTGTCAGCGAAGTCCATCCATTTGTCGCGAACGTCGTTTCCGATTTGATCACCTTTAGGGAAATCGTAATCATCAATAGCGGCCCGCACGTAAAAACCCGTTCCACCGCATAGTATCGGGGTTTTCCCACGATTAAAGATGTCCTTGAAAGCAGAACGGGCGTATTCTTGAAATAACGCAGCCGAAAACGGCTCGCCAGGTTCAAGTAGATCAAGCCCCCAATGTTCGACGATTCGTTCGTTTTCGGGGGCTTTCGCGCTACCGATATCCATACCGCGATAAACCTGCATTGAGTCGGCGCTTACGATCTCTCCGTTCAGACGCTGAGCGAGTTTGATAGCAAGTGAAGATTTTCCTGAAGCGGTAGGACCGACGACAACAATGACCTTATCCATTGTTTAGCAGACTTCACCCTTCAGGTACCAGGTTTTCGCTTCGTCGATTGTGACGTTAATGATCGATCCGGTAAGTGCTTCGATGGATGCACCTGCGGGAATCGGAGCATGAACCGTCTGGTTCTTAGGGCTTTTGCCAACGAGGAGCGACGGATCTCGTTTCGAGAAGCCTTCAACAAGTACGGGAACTACCCTGCCCTTTTCGATTTGATTCGCTTCGTAGGCTTGTTTCTGAACAAGATCGACAAGACGATCGAAGCGATCTTGAATGACTTCTTTAGGGGTGTTGTCAACCATTGAGGCGGCTGGGGTCCCTTCGCGCTTGGAGTAGATGAAAGTGAAGACCTGATGGTAACCGACCTTCTCGATAAGGTCGTACGTGGCCTGGAAATCTTCCTCCGTTTCGCCTGGGAATCCGACGATGATGTCAGTTGACAGGGCGATCTCGGGATTCACCTTGCGAAGCTTTTCAATCAGTTCGAGGTAGTGCTCCACCGTGTAATTTCGGTTCATCGCTTCAAGGATACGGTTGGAGCCCGACTGCGCCGGAAGGTGAAGTGCGGGCATAAGGCATTCAAGCGATCCGAATTTGGCGATGACCTCGTCGGTGAGGTCTTTAGGATGGCTCGTAGCGAAACGAAGTCGTTGAATGCCCGTGCTTGCAACGGCATCAAGAACCTCGGCGAATTTAGGCTCGCCGTAGAGGTCGCGTCCGTATGAATTGACGTTTTGGCCAAGAAGGGTGATTTCCTTGACTCCGGTGTCAACATACCCTCGAGCTTCGAGCCTGATGTCTTCAAGCGCACGAGATTTCTCGCGTCCGCGAACGTACGGAACGATGCAATAAGTGCAGAAGTTATTGCACCCAATGGTGATCGGAAGCCACGCACCCCAAGAGTTCTCGCGGTCGGTTGGAAGATCGCACGAGAACTCGTCAGTGGATTCAAGGATCTCGACGTGATGTTTGCCATCTTCGATGGCGGACATGACAAGCGCAGGCAGTGATGAGAGGTTGTTCGTGCCGAAGACGATGTTAAGATGCGGCAGCGCGTCAACAAGTTTATCGCCATCTCGCTGACCAATGCATCCGCCAACGGCGATCACCCTGTTGTTAAGAGGGCTGCCCTCACGCAAAGGAATATTCTTCATAGATGCAACTTGACCGTAGAGGCGGGTGTCTGCCGCCTCTCTGACGCAGCAGGTCATGAACACTACGATATCCGCATCTTCGATTTCATCAACAGAAGCGGCGCCAAGGTTTTCGAGCATGCCTACAACACGTTCGGAATCATGCTTGTTCATTTGGCAACCGAAAGTGTGGACGCAGAAAGTCACGCCCATAAGAGAATTCATCATGATACTCCGCCTATAAGTTAGCGATGTCGTCTTCTTTGATGGCCACGCCGTGGAGGTAACGAGCTTCCACAGAAAAATGAATGGCGGTTCGATATTCGCCGTCGATGATGATATCGGCGAACGAAGGAACGCAGGCAATTTCGATGCCTACAGGGGAAAGAAAACCGCGTGAAATAGCGATTGCCTTGACAGCTTGATTAACCGCGCCAGCGCCAACCGCTTGCATTTCGACGGCAACTCCGTCTTTGATCATTCCTGCAATTGCGCCAGCGACCGAGGCCGGCGAGGATTTTGAAGAAACCTTAAGGCAGCTGCCCTGGTTGTCATCGATTGGGTACATTGAATTCCTTTTAATGATTCGTTTTAGTTGCGATGATGCGATTCTTCCGTCCAAGTTTATACGATTGAAACTTGTGTATCAATAATAACGCCCAGTTCAAATGGCTACTAAGCCGTTATTCCGAGGTGACAAGAGGATAGGAAATCACGAGAGAGCCATTAACGATTTTGATTGTTGGTTCGACGCTGGATAGCAAGTAGTACTTTGATGCGAAGTCATTGAATGCTTGTTGGAAGCCTAGTTCAAGATCGGTGATGTCCTCATTTGATATAGAAACTCTCGTGTTGGAGGTCGTTGATTTTCGAGATGGCTTAGATGCTTTCTTTTGAGTGACTGGTTCATCCATCAAGGTTGATTCGATTTTGATGCGATCGAGGACATTAGCCGAGGGCTCGATTTCGCCATCTATGATACGTCGCGCGGATCGGTCGCTCATTTCAAGACCCAGGTCACGCGCGATAGCGGCGAAAGTTGCCGGGGTGTCAGCAAAACATAGTCGTTTGGCAATCGAGAAAGAGCTGGTATAGGTCGTGAAAGCGCGGGTAGAAGGCGAAACCGTTGCATTTCCAAACTCGTAGAGCGCTGCTGCTATCTCTGTCGGGGAACCAACTCTAATAGAGCAATCGTTTCGTGCTTCGATTGCGAATTCACAGGCGATGCGAGTGATGTTCCGAGGACCGCGAACAGCAATGCTTCCGTCGTCTTGCTTGATGAACGTCGGAAAACTTGATTGATCCTTTCGCTCCCCTAGCTCTGAAATATGAGTCCGAACTTGAAGGACGGTGCCTTTTCCCGGTTCGGAAAGAAGGATGCCTGCGAAGTCGGAATTAGCTGCAATAGAGTAAAGAGCCATGCCACGACCATGGTATCCCCATTTGTCCACATGCGAGGTGTTCAATTTCGAGGTGACGCGAGGCTCGAAAATCTTTGCGTGCATGGAGGACGGGACACCGTCTCCGTCGTCAATGATAGTGAGCACGCGTTCGTCGTCGTTTCTGGAAACAGCCAAAAAGACATTTCTTGAATGAGCGTCGCGCGAGTTTCTGAGAAGTTCAAGCACGATGTCTTCAGAAGAACGGATGTCCTGAATGGCTTGCCTGCGCTCGGCTTCGGAAATACGCAGACGAACAAAGCCATCTCCAAGATCTTGTTCGACTCGGAGATGGCTTTGACCTGTGACGTCGTAAACGAACTTGTCGAGTGAATCCGACATCAACGATTATTTAGCGATACCGACTGCGCGGCTTTCGCGAATGACGATTACCTTGACTTGGCCAGGATACTGAAGCTCGTTTTCAATACGGCTGGCGATGTCATGAGCGAGGACAACGGTTTGAGCTTCATCGATTTTGTCGGGCTGCACCATGACGCGAACCTCGCGACCAGCTTGGATTGCGTAGGTTCGTTCAACGCCGTCGTAGGAGTTGGCGATTTCCTCAAGCTTTTCAAGACGTTTGACGTAAGCATCGAGGGTTTCCTTGCGTGCGCCGGGGCGTGCTGCAGAAACGGCATCTGCTGCTTGAACAAGGACGTCCAGAACGCTGTTGGGCTCCACATCGCTGTGATGTGCTTCGATTGCATGAACGATGTGCGGACGCTCGCCGAAACGGCGTGCGAGATCGGCACCGATAACGGCATGACTGCCTTCAACCTCATGGTCGATTGCTTTGCCGATATCATGCAGCAAACCGGCCCTGCGAGCTGTGCTGGGGTCGATTCCAAGCTCTGAAGCCATAACCCCGGCAAGGTATGCAACTTCGAGCGAGTGGTTGAGCACGTTTTGACCGTACGAAGTGCGGTAGCGAAGTCGACCAAGGGTTTTAACGAGCTCAGGATGAAGATCATGAGTGCCGGTGTCGAAAGCAGCTTGCTCGCCAGCCTCCTGAACGCGCTGGTTCACGTAGGATTCGGCCTTATGGAACATCTCTTCGATACGCGCAGGGTGAATGCGTCCATCAGAGATGAGGTTTTCCATAGTTACGCGACCGATCTCGCGACGAACGGGGTCGAAACAAGAAATGGTTACGCACTCAGGGGTGTCATCGATGATGAGGTTGGTTCCGGTGAGCTGTTCGAAGGAGCGGATGTTACGGCCCTCGCGACCGATGATGCGACCCTTCAAATCGTCAGAGGGGATATGGATGGTGGAGACGGTGTTCTCGACGGCGTGCTCGGCGGCAACGCGCTGAATTGCAAGGCTAAGGATTCCGCGGGCGCGCTTGTCGGCTTCGGCCTTGGTGCGTGCTTCGGATTCCCTGATGATGGTGGCGCTTTCAACAGTCACTTCATCGCGAAGATTGTCGAGCAGTTCTTGCTTTGCCTCGTCCGGAGTCATGCCGGCAATGGACTCGAGTCGGTTTTCGACTTCTTGTTGTGCTGCATCGAGATCGCGCTGACGACGCTCAACCTGGCCTTGAAGAGAGGAAATCTGGTGCTCACGCGCATCAAGTGAATCTGTGCGGCGGTCCAGGGACTCTTCACGCTGCTGAATGCGGTTTTCAGCAGCACGGACTTCGCGTTGGCGCTCCTTACGTTCGGATTCGATCTCGGCACGAAGCTTCAGGGCTTCGTCCTTCGCTTCAACTTCGGCTGCCTTTTTGATGGTCTCGGCTTGGAGCTGAGCATCATTGAGGATGTTTTGCGCCTCCTCGGCTTTTTGCTTTGCAGAGGCGTTTACCAAATAGCGAGCGATCACGAAACCGAGGGCTACGCCAACGAAAGCACCGACAATTGCGATGACAAAATTAGGCATATTGTCCTCATTTCTACGTTTGACCTGCGATTGCGTTTCTAGACACAACGATGTGTTTAGAAACAAGGCGAGAACATGCCCTGTGCAAAGGATATGAAATTATGCTTTCGCAAACTAAATATCTAAAACCCGTTACCGGGCAGAATTCTCACATAGACATGATAGATGAAATTTAACGAAAAAAGGAATTCGGCATGAAAAAAATGACAGGACGCGCTTAGTCTCGGTGAAATTATCACGTAAAGAAACCTAAATAGCCTGCGATTTTTCATACCATGCCCTTGCGACTTGCGATGCTATGTTGATTGGGTAGCCTCTGGACACGAGTTTTCGATAGGCGCCTTCGCGTCTGTTCTTTGATGAAGGTGGCTTTGATTCGAGAAATGCTAGGGCTCTGTCGAACTCTTCGTCGAAAGTGACCTCGAATGCGTCGGGCCAGCCTTCTATGAGGTTGACGTCGATTTCTTCTTGTTGGAGCTCGATAGCTATGCCGCGTGATCCCTTCGATTGCCTCACTCTGCTTTCGATAAGCAGTCGTGCGTAACGGCTATCATCGAGGACCCGAAGTTCGGTTGCTTTATCGATGGCGGCTTCGATATCTTCGTTAAGGAAGCCTTCGCGAGAGAGGCGATCTTTGATTTGATGAGTGGATCTATCGCGTGCGTTTACGAGAACGAGTAATTTCTTGAATGCAGCATCTGCGTCGCTCACGAAAGCTTCCCGGTTTGCATTCTTAGAAGTACGCGGAGCGGAGTGTCGCGAGAGATCGTGGCTTGCTTGTTGTTGGAAGTGCGTTTCGCTTGCATGGATCGAATCAGGGACCAATCGATTAGTCCCTGATTCGATTTCCTTAATGCGTGATCGCAGCGTATCGATATCGACTGCGGAGTTCATTATTTCTTCTTAGGCTTTGCGACGGCCTTTACCTCATCCGCCTCTTCTTTGGTGCGAGTGATGATGGGAATTTCGTATGCCTCGCGAACCTTCGTTTCGAGCTCGTCACGAAGCTCAGGGTTCTCCAAGAGAGTTTGTTTGGCTGCTTCTCGGCCTTGACCAAGGCGCTCTTCACCGTAGGTGTACCATGCGCCGCTTTTCTTTGCGACGCCGCACTCTACTGCCATGTCGACTATGCAGCCTTCCTTGGAGATACCTTCGCCGTACATAAGGTCGAATTCGGCTTGGCGGAATGGCGGAGCCACCTTATTCTTAACGACTTTGGCTCGCACGCGATTGCCAACCGGCTCTCCGTTCTTCTTGATGGTGTCGATTCGACGGATGTCGATTCGAACGCTTGAGAAAAACTTCAAAGCGCGACCACCCGGGGTGGTTTCGGGGTTGCCGAACATGATTCCGATTTTTTCACGCAGCTGATTAATGAAAATGCAGGTTGTGGATGATTTAGACAGTGAACCGGCAAGCTTGCGCAATGCCTGCGACATGAGTCGAGCCTGGAGGCCCACCGTTGAATCTCCGATTTCGCCTTCAATTTCAGCGCGTGGCGTGAGAGCTGCTACCGAGTCGACGATGATGCAGTCAATTGCTCCAGAACGAACGAGCATGTCGCAGATCTCAAGCGCCTGCTCGCCGGTGTCGGGCTGTGAGATGAGGACTTCGTCGATGTCAACGCCGATGCGTGCTGCATAAACCGGATCGAGTGCATGCTCGGCGTCGATGAACGCTACGACGCCGCCAAGTGCCTGGGCTTCAGCAAGGATTTGCAATGCGAGCGTTGTTTTACCGCTTGATTCAGGGCCGTAAATCTCAACGATACGGCCACGGGGAACGCCGCCAATGCCTAAAGCCGCATCGAGTGCCAAAGAGCCTGTGGGGATTGCCTCAACGGTGAGGTCTGCGCCGCCATCGCCAAGCTTCATAATGGCGCCCTTGCCGAACTTCGATTCGATCTGATCGGTAGTGAGTTTTAGAATCTTATCTTTATCGTCACTCATATACAGTGCTCCTTCAATTCGATGATCGCATATTAATACGAACAGATGTTTGCTGTCAACAAAATTCATCCCTACTCTGCGATTCGAATGTAATTGAGTGTTCTTGCAACCACCAATCAGTGGTCAAGCATCCACTTTCAGATTTAACGAATTATTCGAACCAGATTCAAACGCGAATCTAACGGCGATTCTATTGGATCTGCAAAGCGGCGTTTTTCATTATGAGTAGAGCTTCGAGCGTGGTTTTGCGTCGAACTTCTTCCCTATCGCCTTCGAACTGGAATCGAGCAACAGAGGTATCCAGTGGGCTGTGACATCCGATGAACACGGTGCCAACCGGTTTACCAGGCTCTGCGCCAGTTGGCCCTGCGATTCCCGTAACGGAAACAGCGATGTCTGCGTTCAGGGTGTGTGCGACCCCATCCGCCATCTCGCGTGCGACATCCTCGCAAACTGCGCCCTGTGCCTCGAGAAGCGACCCGTCGACGTTCAGAACATCACGTTTGATTTCGTTGGTGTAGCTGGCGACGCCACCTTTGACAACCTCGGACGAGCCGGGAATGGATGTGAGCGAGGCACTGATCATGCCGCCTGTCAGGCTTTCTGCTGTTGCAAGCTTGATGTTATGAGCGATCGAGAACTCGACGAGGTCTTTTGCCGCCGCGCCTAATTCTCCGTATCCAACGGACCTTTTGCTGATGTCCGAAGCTGTCTCTTTCGAGCCGAACCCCAGGAGTGTTCGCGCTTTGACCAAGTAGTCCATCATGGAAACGATGGTCAGCACCAAGGCGATGATCATGACGATCCAGCTCACGACCCAAAACGCATCGCTGAATGTTTCGGCAGCAGTTCCTGCCATGTGGGTGTCCTTGATGGTGAACATGACGATAGCGACCATCTGAAAGACCGTCTTCGATTTGCCGATATAGCTTGCGGCGATGACGACGCCCTCGGATGCCGCGATCATGCGAACACCGGAGACGATGAATTCGCGGGCAAGGATGATGAGCGCGACCCAGCTGGGCAAAGATCCCAGTTCGATAAGCACGAGAAGCGCTGCTGCAACAAGGATCTTGTCAGCAAGCGGGTCCATGAACTTTCCGAAGGTGGTTATCTCGTTGCGGCTACGAGCAAGGTAGCCGTCAAGCCAGTCGGTGCCGGAAATCAGGATGAAAATGGCAGCAGCGATATAACGCTTCATGTTCATGTCGATTTCCGGAAGGTTGATCCACTCCGGCCACGGGCAAACCATGACTGCGACGAACAGCGGGACAAGCAGGATTCTCGCGAGCGTGATGATATTCGATATAGTCCAGTTGGTGTCGTCTTTATGGGAGCTTGCGCTTTGAGACTGCGGTTTTGTTTTCATTAGACGAGAGACCCTTCCATTTCGTACAAAAGGGTGTCGTCTATCACGACTTCCACAACGTCTCCGATGTTGCCTGCGCCTTCAGGAAGATAGGTTACGCCATCAACCTCGGGAGCTTGAGAACGGGTCCTGCCGAACAGCTGGCCATCTTCTTCATATCCGCAGATCAGAACTTCAGCATTCTGTCCCACCCGATTGGCCACGCGGGGAATGCAAACGTTGTCGCATAGGTCGCGAAGCTGCTGAGCTCGATCGGTCTTCTCGTCTTCGTCGATTTGGTCAGGAAGTGAATAGGCGCGCGTTCCTTCTTCGCGGGAGTAGGCGAAAGAGCCGATGTAGTCGAGGTCGGAGTCGGCAACGAAATCAAGAAGTTCTTGGAATTGGTCTTCGGTTTCGCCCGGGAATCCCGCGATAAGCGTCGTGCGAATGGTTGCAGCGGGGATGCTCGTGCGGATCTCCTTGATGAGCGCAATATGCTCTTCGGCAGAGCCGGTACGATTCATCAGGCGAAGAAGTTCGGCATTTGCATGCTGGAACGGGATATCGAAGTAACTGCAGATGTTTTCATGCTGGGCAACGACGTTGATGAGCTCGTCGGTCACGCCTTCGGGCTGGATGTACATAACGCGGAACCATGCCTGGGTGAATTCCTCGGCGAGCTGTCCCATCAGCCATGCCAAGGTCTTCTTTTCAGCAAAATCGTCCCCCCACCTTCCGGTGTCCTGTGCGATAAGGATGATCTCGCGGGCACCTGCGTTGATTCGATTTGCGACATCGTGACGGATCTGTTCGTATTCGAAGCTATGGTAGCGACCTCGAATATAAGGAATTGCGCAATATGAGCAGAATCTATCGCAGCCATCAGAGATCTTCACGTAAGAGCTAGCGCCGAAAACATGCGGGGATTCAACGCGAGCGAAGTTATGGGCCGAATTGCACTGAGCTTCTGTCTTGAGGGGATGCAGCGAAGCGTCGATGATGTTCGAAACCACCTCAACGATGTCGTCTTCCTTCGAGCAGGGTACGAAAGAAGACGCTTCGGGCAGCTCGGCTTTGAGTTCTTCTCCGTAACGTGCGGGCATGCAGCCGGAAACGATAAGCTTTGAGGTTCCTGCAGAAATAGAATCGTATCCTGCGACTTCGAGAACCGCATCAATGCTTTCCTCGGTTGCCGCTTGAATAAAGGAGCATGTGTTAACCACGACGACATCGGCGGATTCGGGATCGTTTTGAATCGCGAATCCAGCATTGACGAGTTTTTCGATCATGTTCGCGGTATCGACCTCGTTCTTAGCGCATCCCATAGTGATGAATGCGATAGATGCGGGTCGGTTCGCAATAGAATTTGAAGGCATGGAGAGTATCGCTTTCCTGATCTCTTAGCGGTAGTTCGTGTATTGAAGAGGTTGACCGTAGTCCTGCGACTTCAGGAATGCGATTACCTCTTGAAGGGTGTCGCGGGATGCGGACGAAACGCGAAGCTTATCGCCTTCGATCTGGACTTTAACCTTGAGTTTTTGAGCCTTGATGTCTTTGTTGATCTTGCCGGCGGTGTCTTTGTCGATGCCGTCGACAAGGGTTGCTGTTTTGGAGACGGTCTGACCGGCGCCAGGTTGAGAAGCGCCCCACTTGACGGCGCCCATGTCGACGCCGCGCTTGACAAGTTTCGTGCCAATGATGTCAGTGACCTGACCGGCAACGAAGTCGCTGGGTGCCTTGACGGTGAGGATCTTGGCCTGCTTGTCGAAGGAAATGCTCGAGCCGGAGTCTTTCAGATCGTAACGCTGAGCAAGTTCCTTTTTAGCTTGTTGATATGCATTGTCGACTTCCTGAATATCTACGGAAGAAACAACGTCGAAGCTGGATTCTTTAGCCATGTTCGGGCCTTTCTGCTAGTTGGTGCTGCTCGTTGAAGTTGGGGTGCCGGTGGCGGTTGATGAACTCGAGCTTGCGCTTGAGCTTGAACTTGAGCTCGATGAGCTGGAAGCGGAGTTCGAGTTCGACGAACTTTCGCTCGAACTTGCGCTCGAAGAGGTTTTCGTGTTGTGCGTGGCGTTCCATTCATCAAGGATCTTATTGAAATCGACGGTGTACGCGTACATTCCGTCATAATCCTGGCTGGTTTGCATGTCGACTTTTTCGCCATCAACGGTCAAGGTGATGGCATCTTTTGCCCAAGTAGCAATAGTCCACTTGCCAGTGACATCTACGGTTTGAGATGTCGGGCCGGTGAGCATCAAAGGCTGGGCATCTCCGTCGTCAATAAAGATCTCGACATAAGCGCTCTGACCGCTCTTTACATCGTATTTGACGGTTACGCTGGTCGGCGCGACTTCCTTAACCGGTGTGATTTCTTCATCTTCTTCGGTAGTGGTATCGGAAATACCGGTTACGGGAAGCGTAGAAACGTCAGTTTGAGCATTGCCGCGCGATCCGATGACAATGGAAAGTACGATGATCAAGATGATGAGCACGACGCCAGCCACTACGATGATAGGCATATGCTCAACGAGTCCTTTGTTTGAGCGGCCGCCGTACATGTTTCCGTACGTGCTGTTGACGGACGAGGGGCCTTTTTTGCGGGGAGAGGCGCTCGAAAGAAAATCACTGGCTACGCCGCCAACGGCACCGAATGCAGTGGTTAGTCCCCGAGAGACGTTGGGGGTTTCACCGCGGCGCGAAGTGCGGCGGCGCGTTGCGGCGTCACCGCGGGTGGAGGCGTCGGTCGAAGGAGTTCGTTCGTTTCTGGCACGCGAAAAAGCGGGCTCGTCAGTGAACGGCTCGCTTTCGGTGTGCTTTCTAGCGCCATAGCCGCTTCGGGCATACTCGGTTCTGTCGTCGTATAGATCGCGACCCATGCGTGTGCGATAACCGCCGGAAGCGGAATTGTACGCTGCTCGCTCACTGGAACGAATGGCATCCCTCGACTCGCGAGATTCACGCGACGAAGTCGTATCAGTTTCCTTGTCGCGATTCCTGGAAAGGCGTTTTTCGTGACCGATCTCGAAGTTTGCATGGGGGTCTTTTGCCGCACGTACGTTCTTGACTTGATGAGCCGAGACATCGTCAAGATACATGTTCACGATTTCGGTGGGATTCAACCCAAGGAAACGCGCATACGCGTTGATCATGTTACGCGTATAACCGCGAGGCGGCATGCTGCTGAAGTCGTTGTTTTCGATTGCTTCTAGGATGTCAGGGCGAATGCGCAATCTGCGGGCAACGGTTTCAAGACCGTAGCCCTTTTTCTCACGAGCGAAACGCAATACTGATCCGCACGTAGTTTGAGCCATATCACATCCTCCTATTCTTGTGCATCGTTGTCCTCGAAAGCCCTTAGAGCCTCGAGTTCCAAGGCATCAACCAGGACATCGCGCGGTTTGGAACCATTAGGGGGTCCCACGATGCCCTTTTCTTCGAGCATGTCCATTATACGACCTGCTCGCGAATACCCAACTTTGAGCTTACGTTGGATATTGGATGTCGAACCCATGCCGGTTGCAACGACGATGTCGGCTGCATCCCAAATCAGAGGGTCGTCGTCGGTAACGCTACCCCCCGAACCGTCGGGCATGGAATCGCCGAGGGTAATGAGGTTCGTCTTGAGAATCTCGGAATGGTATTCAGGTTCACCCTGTGACTTGACGGCTTCGACGACCGCTGAGATCTCTTCTGGGGAAACCCAGCAGCTTTGAATACGCCGCGGTTTCGCGTATTCGGGCTTGGACAGAAGAAGGTCGCCCTTGCCGATGAGGCTTTCGGCGCCGGAGACGTCAAGGATAACGCGACTGTCCAAACCGGATGCAACGTTGAACGCCATACGATTGGTGATGTTTGCCTTGATAAGGCCCGTAACCACATTTGCAGAAGGACGCTGGGTTGCAACGATTAGGTGAATGCCAGCGGCACGGGCAAGCTGGGCAATTCGGCTGATCGAGAACTCGACTTCTTTGCCGACGTTCATCATGAGGTCGGCCAACTCGTCGATGACGATGACGATGAACGGAAGTTTCGCGGCGGATTCGTCTTCGAGTGCACCGGTGTCGACCATCTCGTTGTACTCGCCGATGTTGCGAGCGCCGACTTTAGAGAAGACCTTCAGACGACGTTCCATTTCGGCTACGCCCCAAGAAAGAGCGCTCGCGGCTTCCTTGGCCTCGGTTACGACTGGTACGTAGAGGTGTGGGATGCCGTTGTAAGGTGAAAACTCGACGCGTTTCGGGTCGATCATGATGAAGCGGACTTCATCGGGGGTCGCACGCATGATCATCGACATGATCATTGAGTTGATACCGACCGACTTGCCCGAGCCTGTGGTGCCGCCAATAAGCAAATGCGGCATTTTTGCCAAATCGCAGACGACGGGATTGCCCTCGACGTCTTTACCGATAGCCATGTCCAGCGGACCCCCGTCGGCAAACTTTAGGACGTCGCCGAGCAACACGTTCTCACGTGTGATGTTGGGTACTTCGATACCGACATAATGAGTGCCGGGAATTGGCGCGAAAATACGAACGCCGGGCGCTGCAAGCGCCAAAGCGATGTCGTCGTTGAGCGCAGTGATCCTGCTGACGCGGACACCTGGGGGCAAATCAACTTCGAACAGCGTGACGGTTGGGCCGGCAACCCAGTCCACAACCCGTGCGAGGATTCCGAAGTCCTCGAGCGTGCGCTGCAGATTCGCAGCGGTCTCGGCAAGTTCGGCTTCCATCGCTTTTGTGCGTTTCGTTGGCTTGCTGACATGCAGAAGTTCGAAATCGGGGAGTTTGAAACCGTCTTCGCCAGAGCCCTCAGACTTGTTGCTGCGTTTAGCTGCAGCAACGGAATCATCCTTTTTCTTGGTACTGCTTTCGTTTTTTCGGCTGGAGGTTTCTTCGGTTTCATCGGTCGTGCGCGCGAAGTCACCGAGTCGTCGAGTGAGAGCACGCGATTGCTCCTGCCCTTCAGCGGTGCCCGGTCGAGAGAGCGGGCGAGTTTGAAGCGATTCGCGCGTGGAGGCTTCTACCCTATCGCGGTTGGGCGTGAGAACGGCGTTCTCGTACGGGTTCGCGCCCAAAACACCCAGTTGCTCTTCTTCTGCGGCATGTCGCGTGCGAGCTTTTTCGGCAATCGACCCTATCAGATTGGTCACCGAAAAACCGATGATGGCAAGACCAACCGCAATGACGCCGCCCAAGATGACTACGGTCACGGGAAGGCCCATGAGGGAAAGGCCAATCCACGCAAGAGCGGCGCCAACGTAACCGCCTCGTGCGGTTAGTTGCGCATTGCTGAAAAGCGTGCTGGGAACGGTAGCGTCACCAAGGGAAAGCGGCGTGAATGTCGCGAACAGTCCCAGTACAGCCACGAATATCAGCGCAAGGCCGATGGTCGCGCGAGCTGAGATGCGCTCCTCGTCGAATTTGGCAATGAACGTAATGCCCACGATGATAAGAAGCAAAGGCAAGACATATGCGCCTATACCAAGCAAAAGTCGAAAACCCTGGCTGGCAAAGGAAGTGAACATGCCGCCGGAAGGCGCTAAGACGATGAGCATCAAAACGATCGCGGCTACGATGAATACGATACCTGCGACATTCCGACGCGTCGATTCATCCATGATGGGTTCGCGAGAGAAATCGATCTCCTCTTGAACAGGAGCTGCGTTTTTCGTCGCGCGCTGTGCTTTTTTGTCGGAAGGAGAAGATGCGCGGGAGTTCCTTGAAGCTTGCGTGGTTTGACGCTTCTTCGGTTGAATGCTTTTGCGCTGATTGCTTCCTTCACGAGTGCTGTTCGTGGAACGAGCCAAACCTGCTCCTTTGGTGCTGCGTTTAATTGCTGCGTTTTGGGGTTCGGGCAAATAGTGCAGGTGGCACCATTTGCCCGACGGCTTCAAAAGGATATCTTAGACGGTGATGATGCTCATGATGGCCATGGGGCGCTGCTTGATGCGATCCCAAAGCAAATTGAGGATAGCATCGCGTCCAAGCTTGCGGAGATCTTTTTCGGTAGCGCCTTTCTCGAGACCTTTTCGCATGGCGTTTTCAATAGCGTTGCGAAGTTCCTCAACGATATAAGGATCGTCACCGCCTGTGATGCCGTGCATCTCAACGTCGACGTTGCCGACAAGCTTGTTGCGCGTAAACGAGATGGCGGCACTGGCAACAGCGAAGCCCTGAGCGCCAAGCTTGACGCGGTCGTCGAGAACGTCTTGAGAAGTGTCGCCGACGGAAAGGCCGTCGACGTAAACGACACCGCTTTGAACGGTATCGCCGATCCTGACGCCGTTCCCATCGAGTTCGAGAGATTCGCCGTTCTCAAGAACGAAGACGTTCTCTTCGGGAACTCCGGTTGCGATTGCGAGGTTGGCATGAGCGCGCAGATGCTGTGATTCGCCGTGGACGGGCATGAATGCCTTGGGGTTCACGATCGAGAGCACAAGCTTGAGCTCTTCTGACGAAGCATGGCCGGAAACATGAACCATTGCCCGAGACTTGTCGTAAACATCCGCGCCGATTTTCGAAAGAAGGTTCACAATGCGCGTGACCGCTTTTTCGTTGCCGGGAACGGGCGTGGCGGAGATGATGACGGTATCGCCCTCCTCGATGGTGATGGTTTTGTGCAGACCGCCTGCGATTCGGGAAAGTGCCGACAGCGGCTCGCCTTGAGAGCCGGTGCACATGACGACGATCTTCTCGGGTGGGATACCCTTTAGCTCGTATGCATCGACGAGGTCCTTGTCGTCGACGTTCAGGTAGCCAAGCTTACGGGCGATGTCGGTGTTCTGGATCATGGACCTGCCGGTGACGACGACCTTGCGGCCATTGTCCACGGCGGCATCGCAGATTTGCTGAAGACGGTGGATGTGGCTGGCGAATGATGCGATGACGACGCGACCCTTAGCTTGTGCGATGATCGGGCGAAGGGCCTTCCCTACTTCTGCTTCAGAGGGAGTGAACTCTTTACGCATGGCATTGGTCGAGTCGGACATCATCAGATCTACGCCGATCTCACTGAAACGAGCGAGCGCAGCGAAGTCGGTGGTCACGCCATCGATGGGGGTTTGGTCGAGCTTGAAGTCGCCCGTATGAAGAATGTTACCCGCCGGGCTTTGCAGAAACACGCCGACAGCACCAGGGATAGAGTGGTTGACGGCGAAGAACTCTGCCTTGAAACAGCCGATGTTGACCACGTCGCCGGCCTTGATCTCGACGAGTTTGGCATTCTTGATGCGGTGTTCTTTGAATTTGCCTTCGATAAGCCCCAGGGTCATCTTGGTGCCGTAAATAGGCACAGGACGATCGAGGTCTTTGTACAGGTAAGGCAATGCACCGGTGTGATCTTCGTGACCATGCGTGATGAAGATGCCCTTTAGTTGGTCGGCATGCTCCAACACGTAGGTGTAATCCGGCAGGATCAGGTCGATACCAGGATGATCGTCGTCGGGGAACATCAAGCCCGCGTCGTCAAGCACCAGATCGCCGTTGCATTCAAAGACAGTCATGTTCTTACCGATTGCGTCAAGACCGCCCAAAGGGATAACGCGCAGCTTGGAGCCATTCGACTTTTTGGAAGAAGTGCGCTTGCGTTTTCGGGGCATGCCCTGCCTCTGCTTTTTCGCACCGTCACTTCCCTGCTCACCCTTGGTAAGGACGGGGCGTTCATGCTCGAGTTTCACGAATTTGATCGAGCTTTTGCTTTCAGGGGTGCTGTTATTGGTGTTTTTACTCGTGCGTTTGCGCGGGGTTGCCTTTTTCTTGGGGGCAACGGTCTTCTGTTGCTGAGTTTTTTGCTCCATAGAATTCCTTTTCAATACGCATGAGAAGACAAGTCGCAATCAGCGTCTTGCCTTCTCGGTTTCTTACATACCGGGTTTGCCGGCATTATGGTGGTCATTTATGACCAAAAGCGCAGTTCAGCGCTTACATCCAAGTTTTAAAGAACGCCTACCTCGCGCATGATGGCGGCAAGACGCTCGCTTTGTTCAGGCGTTGCGTCAACCAAGGGAAGACGGACGCCACCAACCGGGAAGCCAACGAGTTTCAAGGCTTCTTTCACAAGGATGGGGTTCGTCGTCTCGAACAGACCGTCCATCATGGGAAGAAGCTTGTCGTTGGCGGCTTTTGCTTCATCCCACTTGCCAGCAGCGCACAGGTCGACGATTTCCTTCATGCGTGCGGTGGCGATGTTGGAGATGGTGGAGATGACGCCCGCACCGCCCATCTTCATGATGTCATACGTGACAGAATCGTCGCCAGAGTACACGACAAAACCTTCGGGGGCATTGTCGATGATCTGCTTGATTTGCTCCATATTACCGGAGGCTTCTTTGATGGCGACGATGTTCTTAACGTCATGCGCCAGTCGCAGGGTGGTCTCGGCGGTCATGTTGGTAACGCAACGGCCGGGGATGTTGTACAGAATGACAGGAAGGTCGACGGATTCGGCAATGGCCTTGAAATGCTGGTACAAACCTTCTTGAGGAGGCTTGTTATAGTACGGAACAACGCACATGAGTCCGTCGACGCCAAGCTTTTCGACATCGCGGGCGAAGTCGATGGTGTCCTGGGTGCAATTGTCGCCAACATTTGCGATGATTTTTGCGCGACCGTCAACTGATTCGATAACGGTTTTGATCACTTCGATTTTTTGAGGATAGAAAATCGTCGGGCTCTCTCCGGTGGTTGCGCAAACGGCGAGCGCATCGGTTCCGCCCTTGACCAGGCGATCAGCGAATTCAGCACACCTCTTGAGATCGAGATTACGCTCGTTGTCGAAGGGGGTGATCATTGCGGTGATGAGTCGACCAAATTGAGGATCAGTCATCATGAGCTCCTGTCATTCCTAAAAACGCCTAGTAATCTTCATTATCGCATCGGATCGGGGTGCGAAATTATTTTGTCATGAAGTTCTCTAAACCTACAATGAGACCGGATTCGTCTTTGACGCTGCGAATGCCAAGAAGAACGCCCGGCATGTACGAGGTGCGATCCCAAGAATCGTGCTTGATGGTGAGCGTCTGGCCCATGGAGCCGAAGATGACCTCCTGAGTGGCCACATATCCCATGGAGCGAACGGAGTGGACGGGGACCCCGTCGATAAGCGCGCCACGCGCACCTTCAGCGCCGGGAATCTCGGTTTCCTTTCCAGGGGCATCGCTTTGCCTATGATCACGAGCCTCTGCAATCATATGGGCGGTGTTAACTGCGGTGCCAGAAGGGGCATCCTTTTTCTTTGCATGGTGGAATTCAATGACTTCTGCTTCTGGGAAATATGGTGCTGCTGCTTTAGCGAATTGCATCATGAGGACAGCGCCGGTTGTGAAATTCGGTGCGTAGAACAAGCATGCGTCATTGACTGCGTGCGATGCAAGTTCTTCGAGAGTGTTGTTCGTCAAGCCGGTGGTGCCGATCACGCAGTCGATGCCCGCTTCGAGAGCAGCTTTGATGTTGCCGGCAACGACATCGGGTTGGGTGAAGTCGACCAAAACGTCAATGCCACCTTGAGCGATAGCTTGTTCGATGGAGGTGTGCACAGGGATGTCATCGTGCGAGCCAAAGGGATCGATACCGCAGGCGACACGCATATCCTCGGCAGATGTGACAGCTTCCACTACAGCGGAACCCATTCGGCCGTTACAACCGGCTACAGCAACATTGATCATGATCATGCCTCCAATTCTCGTTGTCTTCATGCTATCAGCGAATCCGCTCACTAGTGTTTCATTGCGATGAAAGGACCCAAAATACTAGAAAGCGGAAGGGCTTTGTTCCCTTCCGCTTTCTAGAGACGATTGAAGTCGCTTGTGGAGATTAAGCCTCGTGATGACGACGCGGCTTGCGGCCTTCACGGTTGTTGCGGCCCGGACGGTTGTCGCGGTGACCATGTTCGTCGCGAGAATCATGGGACGCGGAGCCTTCGGGAGCATCAGGCTTGTCCAGGCGATCAAGGGAGATCTTACCGGTCTTGGGGTCGACTTCGAGAACTTCAACCTTGATGACGTCGCCAATGGACAGGACGTCCTCCACGCGGCCAACGCGGCCGTTTGCAACGCGGGAAATATGAAGCAGGCCGTCCTTAGCAGGCGTGAGCTTGATGAATGCGCCGAAGTCCTTGATGCCGACAACTTCGCCTTCGAAGATCTCGCCAACCTCGGGCTCCTTCACGATGCCCAAGATCATCTGCTTAGCTGCATCGCCGGCCTTGCCCTCGACTGCAGCGATGTGGATGGTGCCGTCTTCCTGGATGTCGATGGTAGCACCGGTTTCTTCCTGGATGCCGCGAACGACCTTGCCGCCAGAACCGATGACCTCACGGATCTTGTCAACCGGGATATGGATGGTTTCAATACGCGGAGCATAGTCGGAGAGCTCGGCGCGAGGCTCGGGAATCTCGGCCAGCATCGCATCAAGGATGAAGGCGCGGCCGCGTTTTGCCTGCTCGAGTGCACGAGCGAGGATCTCAACGGAGAGGCCCTTTGCCTTGTTGTCCATCTGAAGGGCGGTAATGCCCTCGGTGGTGCCGGTGACCTTGAAGTCCATATCGCCCAAGAAGTCCTCAAGACCCTGGATGTCGGACAGGATGACGACGCCGTCGTCCTCCTTGATGAGGCCCATGGCAATTCCGGAGACAGGTGCCTTCAGCGGAACGCCTGCGTCCATGAGGGCAAGAGTGGAGCCACAAGTGGAAGCCATCGAAGAGGAGCCGTTGGACTCCATGACCTCGGAAACGACGCGGATTGCGTACGGGAAATCGTCCTCGGAAGGAATGACCGGCTTCAAAGCGCGCTCAGCGAGAGCGCCATGACCGACCTCGCGACGCTTCGGGGAGCCCATGCGACCGGTTTCGCCGGTGCAGTAAGGCGGGAAGTTGTAGTGATGCATATAACGCTTGGAGTCGACAGGCTCGAGCGTGTCGAGGCGCTGGGCCTCGTTGAGCATGCCGAGGGTGCAGACGGAAAGAACCTGAGTCTGGCCGCGCTGGAAAAGACCCGAGCCATGAACACGCGGGAGATAACCAGGCTTGATGTACAGAGGCCTGATCTCGTCGGCCTTACGGCCGTCTGCGCGCTCGCCGGTTTCGATGATCATGCGACGCATGGCATGCTTCTCAAGGGACTTGAGGGCGGCCGCGATGTCGGCACCCCAAGCGGAGAGCTCTTCCTCGGTGAACTTCTCGGCCTTGATGCGGGCCTTAAGTTCGTCAACCTTGCCCATGCGAGCCTGCTTGTCGGCGTCCTTGAGGGCTGCAGACATTTCATCGAAGAAGGGATCGATGCGCTCCGCGATGGAGGCGTCGGGAACGTGGATGCTCCATTCCTTCTCCTCGATGGTGCACTTGTCGAGGAAGCGCTGCTGGGCTGCGCAGAATTCGGCGATGGCGGTCTGGCCGAACGACATGGCTGCAAGCATGTCCTCCTCGGCGATTTCCTCGCCGCCGGCCTCGATCATGCTGATGTACTCGGTGGTGCCGGCGATGACCAGGTCGAGATCGGAATTTTCCTGTTCCTGGTACGTGGGGTTGCAGATGAAGTCGCCGGTGTCCTTGTCGCGACCAACGCGCACACAAGCAACGGGGCCGTCGAAGGGAGCGGAAGCGAGCATCAGGGATGCGGATGCGCCTGCAACGCAAATGGTGTCAATGGGGTTGGTGTGGTCTGCGACCAAGGTGGTTGCGACGACGTGAACCTCATGCTTGAAGCCGTCGACGAAGCCAGGACGGATCGGGCGGTCGATCATGCGTGCGGTAAGGGTGCCCTTCTCGGAAGGACGAGCCTCGCGCTTGAGGTAGCCGCCGGGAATGCGGCCGACGGCGTACATCTTCTCGATGTAGTCGACGGTCAGCGGGAAGAAGTCGTAATCTTTCTCTTCCTTCGAAATGACGGAGGTCACCAAGACGGTGGTGTCCCCCTGAGTGCACAGCACAGCACCCGAAGCCTGCTTAGCAAGTTCACCCGTCTCCAAACGGTACTGCTTGCCGTAGAGCTCGAAGGACTCGACGATTTTCTCCATGTTGTTTTCTTCTCTTTCTTCGTTCCATCTGCCCTATTGCTGATGGAGTCTTCTTCGGCAATGCTACTTTCGTTTCGCATTGCCACGACGGGCAAGACCCTTGCCCTGCCCGCCGTGTGCATCACCATCTAAACGAAAACCCGCCGGCAAGCGGGTTTTCTGACAGGTTTAGATGTTGTCGCGGATGCCGAGCTTCTTGATAAGAGCACGGTACTCATCGATGTTGCGGTTCTTGATGTACTTCAGAAGACCGCGACGTTTACCGATGAGCTTCATCAGGCCACGACGAGAATGGTTGTCCTTTGCGTGAGTCCTGAGGTGCTCGGTGAGGTTGCGGATGCGCTCGGTAAGGATTGCAACCTGGACCTCGACGGAGCCGGAATCGTTGGCGTCCTTGCCAAACTCTGCGATGAGCTCAGCGGTGCGCTCCTTGGTGATGCTCAGTTTATCTGCCACGATAAACCACCTTTCTGTGCTAGTGCACTGCCCTTTACGGGCGACTTGTACTTGGCTTTCTTCTGAGCCGCATGTGGTGGGTATGCAGGCTAAGAGGAAAGACCACTGCTGTTCAGCAGCGTTTCCAATAATACGGAAAACGGGTTTGACGTGCAATGATGAGGCTGGTCGAACACAGCTTGCGCATAATTGAGGCAAGCTTGCCGGGAGTAAGCGCTACTCCTCGTTGTTCGCTGCTTGCTGCTTCTCGTATTCGCGGATGGCGGCAAATCCGTGGACCATCTGGTCGGAGCAGGACGTTGGTTTCTGACCACAACGAGTGCCCGCAAGAAGTTCGGTGAGCTCGTCGACGTTGCGACCTTCGACGAGCTTGGCCACAGCAAGGCCGTTGCCGGGGCATCCGCCTACGAATTCAACCTTCTTAACCGTGTCGCCATCAAGTTCGATGTTGATGTATTTTGCGCAAACGCCTTGCGTCTGATAGGTGTACATAGTCATTGTTTCAACTCTCCCCTTCTAGAATCGACTCGGGCGATTATACACAGAAGACGGATCGTTTCTACCGAGGGGTTTCCTAACGCGTCAAAATAAGCCGCAGGTGAATAGGAAATTCAAGGACTTGAGATTCTTCCCGATATGCACACGCGACCATTGTTGAGCGAACTGCAGCACCTGAAAAGAAACGATGGGATCAGGATCGATGCTCATGAGATCCTTGAATGTGGACATGAGGAACGTGTGGGTCCATGCTATGTCGTTGGCGGGCATTAGGTGGGTTTCGGTCAGCGTGCGGCAATTATCGCAAACCACGCCGCCATCGATATCCGAAATGCAAACATTGTCGTAACGCTCAAGTTCAAGGGGCCTTCCGCAAAAGACGCAATGATCGAGTGAAGGTTTGAATCCAACCATCCCCATGATCTTTATAAGACTGGCCGCGCAAAGGGACACAGCTTGAGAGGGCGATGAGTCGCCCATTGCGGAGAACGCGGCGCATGCAAGTGCGAACAAACGCGGATCCTCAAGACCCTCTTGGGATACGGTGTCAAGAAGCTCTGCGATAGGCGCAGCGCATGCGGTATGCTCGATGTCTGATCTCGCGCGGTCGTTCGATGAACGCAAACGTGCTTCTTTGACGATGTCGAGGGATTTGCCTCGTGCGCAATGGATATCAGCTTCGGAGTAGACCTCCAAACGTGCCGACAAACTGCTCGAAGGCTTTCTTGCTCCCTTTGCGACGCATCGCAGCTGAGACCCGTTATCGGCAAGAAGCGTCACAATCAGGTCAGATTCACCCAAGGGCGTTTTGCGCAGCACGAGGACATGCGCGTTATACAGTTCGGTTGACATGGTTTTGACGACTTAGCGTTATCTACGATGAAGTGATCGAAGAAACGGTGTTGCTTTCGGTCCAGACGATAGTGCCCGAAACGGTTCTCGTGGTGCCAGAGAGGCGTTCTCCGAACAGCGACACGAACGGCGTGGCCGTCATGCTGTAGGTGGTTTTGTCGTCTCCAACGTATTGCACCGAATCGAGCGACGAAATCGAATAGCTAACGCCCGAGATGTCGATGGTGGAACCAGCGGTAAGAAGACTACGCGTTGCGGAGATAAGCTCGGCACTACGAACCCTGGTGACGTTGATGGTGACGACGGTGTCGCTTTTGACCTTCTCTTTGGCGGCAGGCTGGGTTCCGAGGATGGTTCCGTCAGGGTATTGCTCGGAGTTGGTGTAATACACCTGATAGGTCAGACCGGCATCGTTGATTGCTTTCTGTGCTTCGGAAAGAGACATTCCGGACACGTCGGGTACGCAATAAGGCTGGGCGACCTCGATCTCAATGGCGGTCGATCCCTTCGCACGGGTATTTGGCTCCGGCGTGATGGAGAGGATCTTGTTTTCTTCTTCGTCGGAATTGACGAAGGTGTACGTGACGTTTTCGAACCCTTCTGCGGCAATGGCGGATTTGGCTTCGTCAAGGGACTTGCCAACTACGTCGGGAACGAAACGATGGGTGGTGATGTGGATGACTACCTCAGATCCTTCGCTTAGGCGTGAATTGCCTTCAGGATCCTCGACAAGGACGATGCCCTCTTTATCGTCGGACTTCACCTGAGTGGAGCGTACGGCAAAGCCCTTTGCTTGAAGGGTTTCGGTAGCTTCGCTTTCAGACATGCCGGTTACATCGGGGACGGATTTGCCGCCCCAGATCTCCAGAGCGTAGGTGACTCCAGCGGCAACAGCGATGATGATCACGAAGGTCGCGATAATTACAAAAATGGTCTTCTTGGAAGGCTTATTCGCCTCCTTTGAAGAAGAAATGCGAAAATCGGTGCTCTTTGGCGCGGATTGGTCGGGTTCGATGACAGGCATTTCCATAGTTGCGCCATCGCGCCAGTCGGGTTTGGGTGCGACGAATGCAGACGCCACAACGCGATCGCTTACGTTGTCGTCCAGAGGCTTGGTTGCCCCATTAAGGCCAAGGCTGGAGAGATTAAGCGTCATGTCAGCGGAATTTTGGGAGTTCTCTTCATTCTTGGCTTCCGAATCGTCTTTCTGCTCGCCCTGCTCGACGTTCGTTTCGTCGAGGGATTCTTCGTCCTTAGCATTGTCGTCGGCGATTGGGGTCTCGATATCAGAACTAGGAAGATCAACCTGCTCATTAGCAGAAACATGCTGTTCGTCTGAGGATACAGGTTCGCTGCTGGAAGCCTTCTCCTCTATTGAAGGAAGATCGAGCTTGTTTGTGGTCTGAGAAAGGGGAAATCCGCAGGCGTCGCAGAACTTGGCGCCTTCGCGGTTTTCGTTGTTGCAGTTAGGGCAAATCATGAAGCCTAATCTCCTTTTTCGCACTTGACTTCATTGTAAAGGTAAATAGGGCGAACATGTTCGCCCTATTCGTTTCGATTCCATCTCCCCTATTCCTGCAAACGTTTATGCGCCTTCGCCGTATCCGAAACGACGGATTTGGGAGGCATCGCGTCTCCAGTTCTTCTTAACTTTAACGGAAAGGTCAAGGAACACCTTGGTGCCCAGCAGTTGTTCGAGATCGGCGCGAGCCTCCGTGCCGATTTTCTTGATGGCGCTACCGCCCTTGCCGATGATGATTCCCTTTTGGCTGTCGCGTTCGACGTAAACGATGGCGGTGATGCCATTGGTTTTGTTGCGCTTGCTGTAACGCATTTCCTCGACCTTCACGCCGATGGCGTGAGGCACCTCGTCGTGAAACGAGCGGAGGATCTTTTCACGGATGAACTCGGCAATGACGACCTCGATAGGCTGATCGGTTTCCATATCGTCGGGGAACCACTTCGGACCCTCGGGCAAGAGAGCCGCGATGTCGTTGACCAGGTTTTCCACGCCCTCTCCGGTTTCGCCGGAACAGACCATCACGGCGCCCCAATCAGCTAGTTGGCGTGCTTTTTCCATCTGGGCGGCAAGTTGCTCTTCGTTGACGAGGTCGCATTTTGACAGTACGAGGATTTTAGTGGCACGAACAGAATTGAGCTGAGACGCAACCCATTCGTCGCCCCTTCCGACTTCCTTAGAACTGTCGACAAGCATGCATACGGCATCGACATCTTCAAGAGATTTCAGCGCGGATGTGTTCAGTTCTTCGCCCAGGGCGTCGTGCGGCTTATGAAGACCCGGGGTGTCAACGAGAATCATCTGGAAATCATCGCGAGTGAGAACAGCGCGGAAGCGATGGCGCGTTGTTTGCGCGGTGTTTGAGGTGATGGCGATTTTTTTGCCCATGATGTTGTTGATGAGGGTGGATTTGCCGGCGTTCGGCCTGCCGACGAACGTGACGAAGCCCGACCTGAATTCCCTACCTTCAACATGACCCATTGTGGATGCCATGGTTATCCTTTCTATATGCGGAAGACGATCAGGCAAGGCCGATCATCAAGAGGATATGGGGAACGAAAATCATGATACCGACGGCCGCCGATGCGATTGCGACTAGGTAAACGGCCCCTGCAGCACAATCTTTAGCGTGTTTGGCAAGGATATGGTACTCGGGCGAAACAAGGTCGACAACTGACTCAATGGCAGTGTTCATGCATTCCATGCCGATTACCGAACCAATGCAAAGGCAAACGACAGCCCATTGCGTGACGCTGATCTTTAGGATAAAGCCCAAAGTTAGTGCGATTGCGGCGAATGCGAGATCGATTCTTACGTTGCGTTGGGTTTTCATCGCGTAGGCGATTCCTGCGCCTGCGTTTTTGAATGCCTTTGCTAACGAATAATCTGAACGGTCGTTGCTACCGCTCTCTCGGACGTAATGCTTGTCTTCGTTTCGGTCTTCTATCTTCATCGCTGTACCAGTCTAGCGGGCGAATGGCCTGCCGTAAAAGGAGCTTAGCAATGCGCGCTCCTTGCCTTCCATGATCTCGGCTTCGTCTTCCTCCATGTGGTCGTATCCGCACAAATGCAGAAGACCATGGACGATGAGGAGGCTAACTTCATCTTCGAAAGACGTCCCGAACTCCTGTGCCTGCGCTTCAGCAACATCGGGTGCGATAACGATATCGCCAAGTTCATACACTTCGAATTCGGGGCATGCGAATCCTTCGTCTTCTATGCCGTCGCACTCGAAAGAAAGAACGTCGGTGACCAGGTCGACACCTCGATAGTCGTTGTTGAGCGTTTTGATTGAGTCGTTGTCGACGAAGTTGATAGAGACCTCGGTCGATTCGGGCTTGTTCTCGCTCGAGATGACAAACATCGCGAGGTTTTCAACGGGCACGTTCTCGAGTGCGTCTTCTCGGTAGTCGGCATTGATGGTGATTTCCATGTCATCCCCCTACTCTGATTGTTGGGACCGAAGCATGTTGGATTCAAGCTTAACCGAAATCAGATCTCCAACTGCGCCGATCACGGGTCGTTCGATTTCATGATAGCTTTCCGTCAAGGCGAAGTCCGGTTCGATGATAGCTGATTCGTAAGTCCCCACGCGCCGTTCGAAATCGGCTAGAGCTAGTGCATCGGAGAGCTCACGCAGCTGCGCTGCACGCTTTTGCTTGACTTCAGCGGGGACCTGATCAGGTCTTTTTGCTGCGCGTGTTCCCTCTCTCATGGAGTAAGGGAACACATGGATCTTCGAGAATCGACATGCGGCGGCAAGTTCAAGCGTTTCTTGGAATTCGTCATCGGTTTCGCCAGGGAATCCGACGATGATATCGGTGCTTAAGGACATTGTTGGAACGAAGCGGTAGATGGTGTCGACAAGCTGTTTGAATTGATCAGCGGAATAGCGCCTTGCCATTTCCCGAAGCACTTTGGAGCTTCCTGCCTGAAGCGGAAGGTGCAGATGACGACAGACCCTGCCATTGGCAGTCGCAATGACCTGAAGGAGCTTATCATCGATGCATTCCGGTTCGATGCTTGAGATACGGAATCGAACCGGTGAAGCGGCGTCGGGTAAACCAGCGGTTTTGAACAGAAGCTCGTTCAGGAGCTCAGGGAGCATGCGGCCTTCGTGGTTATAAGATCCAAGATTGATTCCCGCAAGAACGATTTCCCGTGAACCGTTTTGCGCATAACGCACGCACTCGGACACCACTTCGTTGAAGTTTCGGCTAGTGGCTTTGCCTCGGGCCACATGAACGATGCAGTACGTGCAGGCGTTATCGCAACCGTCTTGCACTTTGATGTTGACTCGCGTGTTGAACCCTTCGCCGATACGAAGGCGATCTGCGTCATCGCTCTTGATATTGGCCGGTTCCAAGTACGGCGTCGTTGATCGAGACATGATGCCTTGAACGAAACCGGCAAGCTCTGCGCGGCCTATGACATCCACGCGAGCAGGGTCCATCTCTTGGAATTTGCCTGGATCGATGGCCGAGGCGCATCCCGATACGACCACGCGAGCATTCGGATGGTTGTTGAGGGCATGGCGGACGGCTTTGCGTGCTTTCTTATCGGCTTCTCCCGTAACGGTGCAGGTGTTGACGAAGACGACGTCTGCGTCATGCGACGAAGCGGGTTCGAGACCTTGTGAAAGAAAGCAGGCTGCAACGTCATCCGATTCGACTCGGTTGACCTTGCAGCCCAGGTTTATTACTTGGAACTTCATTGATGCAAAGTTAAGCGTTTGCTTTTTCAAACGCGGCATTAACCTCGTAGCTAGCGATTGCGCAGCCGGCAACTGCTGCGATATCAACGCTTGCAACGATGTTGGAGAACGAGCCCACGCCGACGTTCGAGCAAACGGATTTCACAACGTCGATATCGAAGTCGGTGATACCGCTTGCGGGACCAATAACAATGGTGCAATTGAAGGGAGCGGTTTTGCCGGCCTCGCTATAAGCGGCAACGGCGCTTGCTACCGCATCCTGAATAGGTGCGAACTCGGTGGACTTTTCGGAGAAGATGAGGCATACATCAGGCTTGCCATCGCGGGTGACAGCGCTGGCAAGAGAGTCGACGAAAGCAACTTTAGGGATATCCTCGCGGTTGCAGTCCTTGGCATCAAGGGAGGCGCCCTTCTCGAGGATGCTGGCGTAGGGCTTGAGGGCGTCGTACACTTCGGTTTCGGGGGCGGTAAGGTAAACCGTCATGGAATCAAAGCCAAGCTCGGTCACGCCTTTCACGCAAGTAAGCAGCGGCTCTGCATCGCAGGGACCGACGACAAGGCGAAGCGTGGTCTTCTTTACGTTCTCAGTTGCCATTAAAGGTGCCTTTCTATTGGGGCTTTCGTGTTGGCTGTGCTTTTGAGTCGATTCAATACCTTACGCTAACTAAGCGCGTCGCGCAATTTTTGAAGCGGATTGCGAGATGAGGAAACGTCTTCGCCAAGCTCTCGCGCAAGCGATTCGAGGATCTCGCGCTGTTTCTTATTCAGCTTTCTAGGGATTTCGACCGAAACATGCACGTATAGGTCGCCGCGATTGGAAGACTTGAAACGCGGCATTCCTGCGTTTTTGACGCGAACGACCTGATCGTTCTGACATCCCTCGGGAATGCGGACTTTGATCTTCTCGTCGGGCAAGATGCCATCGATCTCAACCTCGCATCCAAGAGCAGCTTGCACCATGGAGACGTTGGCGCGAGCGTGAAGGTTGTCTCCGTCGCGCTCGAAGAACTCATGCGGCTGGATGCGGCACGTGACGATAAGATCGCCGGTGGCGGCACCGCGAACGCCTGCTTCACCGAATCCGGTAACGCGAAGTTGCTGGGCATCCCTGATACCAGCGGGGACCTCGACGGTAACACGCTGACGATCGGGGACGCGTCCCTGACCCTCGCACTCGGGGCACGCATTCTCGATGATCTTGCCGGTGCCTCCGCAGTGCTTGCACGTGGAAGTTGATTGCATGTCGCCCAAGAAAGTGCGCTGGACGGTAACAACGCGACCGGTGCCGTGGCAATCGGGACACGTGGCTTCATGTCCGTTTTCGCCTAGGCCATTGCCGCCGCATTCGGGGCACGGCGCCAGGCGATCGTAGATGATCTCCTTCTTAACGCCGCTCGCGGCTTCTTCAAGAGAAATGCGCAGGCCAACGCCCATATCGCGACCATCTTGACGAACGCGGGCGCCGCCGGCTGCCCCGCCGCCAAAGAAGCTGCTGAAGATGTCGCCCATTCCTCCGAATCCGCCGAAGATGTCGTCGAAGTCAACGTAGCCGCTGCCGCCGAACGGACCCTGACCGCTTGCTGCGCCGGGTATCGTGCCGAAACGATCGTATGCAGCACGTTTGTTGGCGTCAGAGAGCACATCGTAGGCTTCGTTAAGCTCCTTGAACTGATCTTCGGCGTCTTCCGCCTTGTTCACGTCGGGGTGGAGTTTGCGAGCTTGGCGTCGAAACGCCTTTTTAATCTCGTCTTCAGTTGCATCGCGGGAAACACCGAGCACTTCATAGAGATCTTTTGCCATTGAAGTCGTTACCTTTCAGTTCTCATCCGAACCTGCAATATGCGGTCGGCCTTAGTCTTCATCGAGGGCTGAGCTGGCCATATGGACGGCCTTAAGCGCTCGTGAGTAATCCATTCTGGTTGGTCCGATGACGGCGACTACCCCCTCGTTCTCGCCGCGACCGTAACGGCTGGCGACAATCGAGACACCCGAAAGAAGCTTCGAGCTGTTCTCGGCGCCGATTTTGACGATGGGCATATCGTCGGTGGAGCATTCCATGAGTTCGAGGAGAACCGTGTTGTCGTCGAACGCCTGAATTATCGGAAGAAGAGATTCCGACCGACTGAACTCGGGTTTCTTCATAAGCGAGGACATTCCCAAGCGATGGGAACGATTCGAGTCCGAATCGTTCAGGCAGTCGAGGATCTCGTCGATGACAAGCGCTGTAAGCGGATCACCTGCAGCATCGCTTTTTAGAAGCGTTGCAATATCGGAAATGCGACCGGCTTCGCTTAACCGCGCGCAGAACGCGTTGTTCAGCAGCCTTTGAACGCGTGACAATTCATCAGCGGAAACTTCGTCTTTGAAGTCAATTTTGCGATTGAGAACATCTCCCGATTTGGTGACGATGACGATAACCGCGTGATGAGCATCAAGCGAGATCAGAGTGATTTGGCGCACCTTGCGCTCTTCAATTACCGGAGCAAGAACAATGGAAAGGCAGTCGGTAAGATGCGAAAGGGCTGCCGAAGTTTGCTCCATCAGGTCATCGAGTTCGCGTGCGCTGTTTCTGAGGCGTGTGACGGCCGCCCTGGAGCGTTCGTCACCTTGCACCACGCCCGAAGAGATGAGTTCGTCCACGAACGCGCGATAGCCGAAGTCGGTGGGAATACGACCCGAAGAGGTGTGGGGCTGCGAAATGTATCCCTGTTCCTCGAGGGCCGAAAGCTCATTGCGAACCGTAGCGGGACTTACCCCAAGCTGATAGCGCTCGGTAAGGGTTCTAGAGCCGACGGGCAATGCACGTTCCACGTACTCTTCGATCAGCGCAGAAAGAACACGCTGACGACGATCGGATAGCACTGCCATCACCCTTCCCTGTTCGATATGTTTACGAATCTGCTGATCGGTTATAAGAACAGCACTCGTATTCTAGCAGTATGGATGCGAGAGTGCTAAGCCAGTCAGTTTCAAAACGCTATTTGCACCGAACCGTTACCTAACGGCACTTTTCGGGCGCGGTGACAACAGATTTGCTAGGCAAGTGAAAACAGCTCGCCGTAAAGCTCGTTGCCGCAAAGCCAGCCTTTCTCGGTTGGCGCAAAGCCCTCGTCAGTGCAGGTAACCAGCCCCTCGTCTTGCAGCTTGGCAAAGGCTTGGTCTACACCGTTAAGGTAGAGTTTCGCCTGATCGAGTTGTTCGTGAGAAATGCCACGCGTCATACGCATCCCAAGCATGAGATCCTCGGATTCTCGTTCGGGGCGGCTGAGATCGTCGGTCACGACGCCGTCGGTCATGCGCATGCGGCGTTCATCGTTTTGGGTCATAGTAGCGGCGCTTCTGCCGAATCCGATGTAAGGCACGCCAGTCCAATAGGCGATGTTGTGCTTGCATTCATAGCCCGGTTTGGCATAACTCGCAACCTCGTAACGAGCGAAGCCAGCCTCGAAAAGGATGCTCTGAGCTATTTTCATATGGCGAGCTTCAACATCGTCGTCGGGTTCGGGAATGCGGCCCGCCATCACGTCACGGTAGAACGGGGTGTGTTCCTCGATGGTGAGCGGGTAGATGCTGACATGGGTAACGCCTAGTTCGATTGCTGTTTTCACACTATCGGCAAACGATTCATCCGATTGCCCCGGAATGCCGCACATCAGATCGACGCTGATATTCGTGAATCGACTTTGCGCGGTTTTCACTGCCTGTTTGGCCGTAGCGGCATCATGCGGCCTTCCCAAAAATAAAAGCACGTCGTCGTCGAAGCTTTGTACCCCGATCGAAAGACGATTGACTCCCATAGCCCAGATATCCCTGATCAGACGTTCGTCGATGCTTTCAGGGTTCGCCTCCATGGACCACTCCATATCCGGGCGCGTTGTGATGACCGAAAGCGAGATGGCGTACAGCAGGCTGGAAAGGCGAGAAAGCCCGATGTAGGAAGGCGTGCCCCCGCCAATGTAGATGGTTTTGATCGAGCCGAGTTCGTCGGCCTTCGATTGACGCCTTATGTCGATGACCAGACTCTCGATATACTCGTCGATCGCCTTGGAATCGTTCGGAATGGCTTCAGTTGCGAAATCGCAATAAGCGCAACGGCTTTTGCAAAATGGTATGTGGACGTACATCGCACCATAGGGATCATGAGGCATGTTGTTTCCTAGTTCTCGTAAGCAAGCAGTTCGTCGAATACTGCGTTGAAGTCGTCAAGCGTGTTGCACAGGTTGAATTTGCCGCGTGCGATGGAGGCTCCGGGGAGACCCGCAACATACCACATGGCGTGCTTGCGCATGCGCGAAAGCGGTTTACCGGGAAGATGGGACATTAATTCGGCGTGGCGCTTGGCAAGCTGAATTCGCTCGGTTGTGCTTGGTGGGTTCCAGGCAACCCCCTCTTTGGCGGCTTTCACTTCTTCGAAAATCCACGGGTTTCCCTGGGCAGCTCGTCCGATCATGATGGCGGCACAGCCGGTTTCACCGAGCATGTTCAGAGCATCTTGCCCCGACGTGATGTCGCCGTTTCCAATAACAGGGATGTTCACGGCATCCACTACCCTGCGGATGGCGTCCCAATCCGCGTGCCCGCTGTACATCTGCATGGCGAAGCGCCCGTGAACAGCACAAGCTGAAGCGCCTGCCTGCTCCATGCGCTTGGCGAATTCGACGCAGGTATCGTCGCCGGTATTGTATCCGCGTCGGAATTTGACCGTGACGGGATGGTTGATCGCTTGAGAGACGCTTTCGACGATTTGAGAGGCAAGTTCTGGCGTTTTCATCAAGGCCGAGCCATCGCCTTTCGACACGATTTTTCGCGCAGGGCAACCCATGTTGATGTCGATATAGGCCAGTCTGTCTTGAAGCTGCTCTTCGATCCAGGCGGCTTCTCGTGCGATGACCTCGGGTTCGTGCCCAAAAACCTGAACGGCGACAATGTCCTCGTTTTCGGCGAGATCTAAAAGATGACGGGTCTTCTCGTTTGCGTACGATAGTCCCTTTGCAGAAACCATTTCGGTGTAGGTGAGATCGGCTTTGTGCTCGCGGTTGATTCGACGAAACACCAAATCGCTCACGCCAGCGAGAGGCGCAAGAAGAACACCGCGTTGATTCAGAAGAGAGCGCATGCTGGCAATGGACTGATCGCTCAAAACGAACTCCTCTATGCAGCGGAAATAGCGCTGAGGAGACCCAGGCTGGAAACGAAGAAGATGACGGTCAGGATGACGGCGCCAAGGCAGCCGATGCCGACAAGAAGCTTTGAAGATCCGCCCATGCGAGCATCATTGAGTTCCTGATCCTTCTTTTCGTTGAAGGCGTCTTCAAGCCAGTTTTCTTCTTCGTTCCTCATTGCTGGTCGTTTCTCCGTTGTGTCGTTTGATGCTGGAAGGCATCAAGATTTATCAGTCGTCAACCTTCAAGATGGCCATGAATGCTTCTTGGGGCACATCAACGTTGCCGATGCTCTTCATGCGCTTCTTGCCTTCCTTCTGCTTTTCAAGAAGCTTGCGCTTGCGGCTGATGTCGCCACCGTAGCACTTGGCCAAAACGTCCTTGCGCTTTGCCTTGACGGTTTCGCGGGCAAGGATTCGACCGCCAACGGCAGCTTGGATAGGCACCTCGAACATCTGACGCGGAATGATGTCTTTGAGCTTCTGCGCTAGGACTTTTCCGCGCTCGTATGCCTTGTCCTTGTGAATGATGAAGGAAAGGGCATCGACGGGTTTGCCGGAAAGCAGGATATCGAGCTTCACCAACTGAGAAGGTTTGTAGCCGTCGAATTCGTAATCGAGCGAAGCATAGCCGCGGGTGCTGGACTTCAATTTGTCGAAGTAGTCCATGATGAGTTCGCTAAGGGGGATCTCCCAGACCATTTCGACCGTGTTCTGCGACAAGTAGTTCATGGTGACGAACGTGCCGCGACGCGAAACGGTCAGGTCCATGACAGCACCGACGTAATCGGGCGGAACAAGGATCTTAGCCTTGAGATACGGCTCCTCGACGTGATCGATCTCGGCTGGATCGGGCATTTCTTGCGGCGAGTGAAGGGAGATCATCTCCTTGTTCGTTTTGAAGACGTGATACTCGACCGAGGGTGCCGTGCACAACAGGTTAAGGCCGAATTCGCGCTCGAGGCGCTCTTCGATGACCTCCATGTGCAAAAGGCCCAAGAATCCGACTCGGAATCCGAATCCGAGTGCGTGAGAAGTTTCGGCTTCCCAGATCAGGGCAGGATCGTTAAGGGACAACTTTTCAAGGGCGTCTTTCAGTTGCTCGTACTGGTCGGAGTCGATGGGGTACAAACCGGTAAACACCATTGGCTTGACGTCGCGATAGCCGGGCAGAGCTTTATCTGCTGGCGTGGATTTTAGGGTGATGGTGTCGCCTACCTTAACTTCGGAAACATCCTTCAAACCAGTGACGATATAGCCGACATCGCCGTAGTTCAAACTGTCGAGCGGCTGCTCCTTCGGTGTGCGAGCGCCAACTTCCTCGACAAGGGCGTTGGTGCCCGTTGCCATCATGATGATTTGATCGCCCTTGCGAACGCTGCCATCGACGATGCGCACGAAGGCGATGACGCCGCGATATGGGTCAAAATAGGAGTCGAAGATAAGGGCCCTAAGAGGTGCGTCTCCGTCGCCCTGAGGGGCGGGAATGTTGTACACGACGGCTTCAAGAAGGTCGTGAACGCCCACACCCGTTTTCGCAGAGCAAAGGACTGCATCTTCGGCTGGGATGGCCAAACCGTCTTCGATTTCCGCTTTGACGCGTTCCGGTTCGGCGGAAGGAAGATCGATTTTGTTGATGAGCGGGACGATTTCGAGGTTAGCGTTCATTGCCATCATGGCATTAGCAACGGTTTGGGCCTCGACGCCTTGCGTAGCATCGACTACCAAGACGGCGCCGTCGCATGCGGCAAGCGAGCGGCTTACCTCGTACGTGAAGTCGACGTGACCCGGTGTGTCGATGAGGTTGAACTCATACGTTTCGCCATCATCGGCGGTATACGTGACGCGAACGGCTTGGCTTTTGATGGTGATTCCACGTTCGCGTTCAATGTCCATGCTATCCAGAAGCTGCGCGCGCATGTCTCGTTCGGACACGGCGCCGGTTTGTTCGAGGATACGATCGGAGAGCGTGGATTTGCCATGATCGATGTGCGCAATGATTGAAAAGTTCCTGATCCGCGAAGGATCGTGCTCAGATATGGCGTTCTTCTGGCTCATTCAGTCATCTTTCATTACGTGACGTATATGGTCTATAGTGTTTGCAGCGTAATGCAATGCCGCAGTCAGTGCGATTATCGGCATGGATCATCCGTGTTTTGTGCTGTACGGATTATTTTACCAAGCCAAGTTGCATTTATGCTGGTATTGTATGTTAAAATCTACAGGTTTTCGTTTGGAAACAAGATATTACAACGGAGGATAAGAGTGGCAAACATCAAGAGTCAAAAGAAGCGCATCATCACCAACGAGAAATCTCGTATGCGTAATCGCGCTGTCAAGTCTGAACTGAAAACCGGCATTCGTCGCGTCCGCGAAGCAGTCGCTGCTGGCAATGCCGAAGAAGCATACGCATCTGCACTTGCCGCCTGCCGTCTGCTTGACAAGGCAGCTTCCAAGGGCGTTATCCACAAGAATCAGGCCGCTAATCGTAAGAGCGGCGTTATGAAGCTTGCGAACACCATCGTTACCGATGAGGTTCGCGCTGCTTACGTGAAGCCCGAGGCTAAGAAGCAGGAAGCTACCGGCTCCAAGAAGGCTGCCGCTAAGGCTGCCCGCAAGGAAGCTTACGCTGCCGCTGCTGTCGAGAAGCAGAAGCGCGTCAAGGAGCAGCAGAAGGCCGAGAAGGCAGCTGCTGAGAAGAAGGCTGCCGCCGCTGCCGCAGAGGCTGATGCTGCTACCGAGGAAGCTGCTGAATAAGCTTTTTCTTGAACCTACGGGTTCATCCGCATATCAAGAAGAGAAGCGCCCCACCTCAGGGGCGCTTCTCTTTTGTCTATCGAGTAAGCAAGGAAGCCGTCGAACAAATCGACGGCTTCCTTGCTTCAATACGCTTGTTAAGGATAAGGGATGCTTAATGGATGCGACGTGCGATAGAAGCGCACATCCAGTCCTGGAAAACCTTTACCTGGTCAGTACCGCTCTTCATCTTCATTTCTGCATCGCGAGACGAGATGAGCGCTTCGACCAGTTGCTGCTCGCTAAAAGCACGCGCCCAGCGCACATGGTTTTTTACCTTCCAAGGTGGTACCCCAAGAACGGTTGCAAGGTCGCGGGCTCTTCCCTGTCGCTCGAGCGCTTTGGTGCAAAGAAGCTCGCGTAGGCGAGTTTGGCACTGTGCAAGCAAGAAGAATGGAGACGACTGTGAAAGTTGAGGAAGCAGATGGAAACACCGGGCAAGGTTGCGTGCTGCAAAAGCGTCAACAAGGTCCCACGGTTTCGCTTCATTCGTCCTGGCCACCAGCGAAGCAACCTCGCTATCGGTGACAGGATCGTTACCGTTGTGAGCTAGGGCAAGTTTCTTAAGCTCGGTATCAATGCGAACCGTATCTTCGCCAACTAGTTCGAGTAGTTTTTCGCAAGCGCCTGGGGTCATGGTGAAACCGTGGGAGACCGCCATGGAGCGAAGCGAGCTAGCGAGCTCCTGCTTTTTCATGGGCGTGCAATCGATGATCGCATTCTTTCCAAGGTTTGCAACTGCTTTGTACAGACGTGTGCTTTTAGCTAGCTTCTCGGCCGAAAGCATCAAAATAGTTGATTCGCAGGGAGCGCTCAGATACGAGATAAGCGCTTCCGTTGATGCTTTTGACAATTTGTCGGCATCGCGAACCTCTACGAGTCTGACTTCGCTGGCAAACGGTAGCGTATTGCAAGCGGCAACTATCTCGGCGCCATCAGCGTTGTCGCCTTGAAAGACATCGTTGTTGAATGTAATGTCACCGAATTTTTCAAGTCGTGAGCGCAAACGCTCGATCACACGCTGTCTTTTCAGTGTGTCCGCGCCAACCGCAAGATATGCGTTTATGAATCCATCAATTGCCATAAAATAATTCTACCTTTGAGTAGTGATCAGCAACCTGTCTGTTTCGATTTTGCATGAAACGTCCCCGTGATCGTCAGTCCGATATATCGTTGAACCTGCTTCGGTTAAAGCCGCAACTACCTCCTTGTGAGGGTGGCCGTATCTATTGTTTGCACCACAACTCACCAAAGAAATTATCGGCTGAAGTCGAGTTGCGATTTTGTCATTTGTACCGGTTTTTGAGCCATGGTGGGGAACCTTCAAAATGTCGATGGCGTAAAGATCTTCCTTCTTCGCGATTGCCTCGAGGTTCTGTATTTCCGCATCTCCCGTGAACAGTGCCAGGGCATCGGCTTCGCCGTCGTCGTTCACGTCTGCTTCGGCAACCAAGCAGAGGCTATCGGTGTTGCCCCCTTCATCTGTGAATTCGCTTGGCCAGACTACCTTTAGCGAGAAGTCTCCAAATTCAACTCTGTCGTCGATTTTCATATACGTGATTTCGGGTGAACACGCTTCGGCGCTTTGCAGCAATTGTTCGCATGAATCACACGGGCAATTAGCGGTGTCATTAGCAAGGAGAATACGATCGACGGTAATGTAGGAAGATAAGGAAGAAAGCGATCCGTAGTGGTCGTCGTCGGCATGGCTGATTACTACCCCATCAAGTTTGAAAACCATATTTCTAGCGAGTGCTTCTCGAAGCATTGAATCCTGATTGCCGGTATCTATAAGTAAATTTCGACCCCTGCTTTGTAATAAGATCGCGTCACCCTGCCCTACATCAAGCATGACGATCCGCGTGCCCGTCGTTGCGGTCAATATGCCAAGAGAAACGCCGACTATTAATATGAAGGCTGAAAACGAGAATGGTAATAACCCGCCTTTAATGTGTGGCCAGGTAATCCAAAGAAGAATGCAGGACAGAAGCGAAACGGAAAATCCCACCCAAGTAGGCATCGATAATGGAATGCTTGAGTAAGGAATCGATGCGACGAATTCAACAATGCGAACGAACAGGTTGAAAATGGGAGTCGCGATTGTCAGAAGAGGCGCGAATGCTGAGGGCAATACGGTTGCCGATAGGCCTACAGCCAGCGAAGCAACGCATAGAACTGGGAATAGGGGCGCGGTGATCATGTTTGCAAAAACGCTCACAAGTGGGAGTTGCGAGAACAATGCAACTGAAATGGGCATGCAGATGATATTTGCCGCAATAGTTAAAGACAGGGTCTCTTTTAGAAATCGAGGAAGTGGGAGCAGCATCGAGTCTATAACATATTGAAAATAGCTTGCAAAGAAGACTATGCCGGCGGTAGACGCAAAGGACAGCAGCAGCGATATCGATAGTGAGCTTGCAGGGTCAGATAAAACAATGGCTATGATGCATAACCCTAAGGAGTTCAACGAGGAAGAACGACGCGAACTTACAATCGATGCGATTCCGACAATGCTCATAATTGCCGATCTGATTGCGGATATAGGGAAAGCCGAAAGGGCGAGGTATGCAATGATGACCGACGATAATAGGAAGACAACCAGTCTACGTTGAAGCTTGATTGCATTGAGACCCGCCATCGTTATCGTCGTTACTGTCACGAGATGAGCTCCAGAGACGGCAACAAGATGAGCCAAACCGTCACGCTTGATGGATGAGTACAAATCGCTATCGAATAACCGAACACGGTACCCGCAGGATAGACCTTCCATAAGCGCAATGGAATCGTTATCAACTCCCTGAGAGGAATGGTTCTCAAAAGCATTGATGGCGTTGTTTCTGATTGCGTAGAGTCCATCAAATAGCGATATATGTTCAGACGGCTTAAAAGAGACAATCTGAAGTTTCGCGACCGCTCCCCGTTTCCAACATAAATCAGACTTGCTAAAGGCTGGATCGATGATTTTAAAGTGAGCCTGGAATGAGTCACCAAAGTGAAAACCACGATCAGTCTCGACCCATTGAGGGAATTGAGTTAAAACTCGATAGCGATTCCCATCTGATGTGACCAGATCACACAATGCCTGGTTCCCGAATCGGCCTTCTCGTGCATCTTCTTTAAGAGTGAGCGTACCTTCAGTGATGGCTGAAGCCATCAGCTCGCTTGAAATTGACGTCATGCTTGTTGCATGCGCTACCCCGAAAACGATGCCAAGGAAAAAGAAGCAGATTATTAAGCACCATAAACTACTGCGTCTCTTTTGCATTAAAACGAAGAAAACCGCCGCAATCAAACACGCCGCACAAAGAGCCTGAAGGAATAACGGTGAGGGCAGCTCTGCTGTTCGAAGCATGATAATCAGAAATGCAGTTGTCCCCCAAAAGACCAACCCACAGAGAAATAGCCGGGGCGGCATCGGCCTGATGGGCACATCCTGAGTGCGACAATGACCATTCATCGTAGATTTACCCAATAGTAATGAACTCGCGCATGGATTCGAGCTTCTTTTCGCCAATGCCTGAAACTCGAGTAAGGTCATCGACGGAAGCGAAGGGTCCATTGCTTTCCCGGTCTTTTATTATTTTCGCGGCCAAAGATGGGCCTACTCCAGGTATCGATTGCAGGTCGCCTTCGCTAGCGCGATTCACATTGATTTTCGGGGCCGTTTCAGATGTGTTCGAATTCGAACCGAAGCTGATAGATGCGTTTGGTGCACCTGAGCTGCTCTCGCCAGTTTTTGAGGGTACGAATAATTGCTCACCGTCAGTTAGGGTGCGAGCAAGATTCAAAGATGTTTGATCGGCTTCATCAGTAAACCATCCGGCTATATTAATCGCGTCATTAACACGAGCCCCTTCTTGGAGTTCATACAATCCTGGAGCTGAAACAGAGCCTGCAACGTGGACGAATATCGTGCGTTCGGGGGCAGCCTCGGTTAAGGAATCGCTATAAGAGCCTTCGCTGTTTGCCTTCTGCTCTTCGGTGGACATGATGAGTAATTGATCGTTCTTATTTGGTGCGAACGCGAATAGCATGGCACCGAGAATAACAACAACAGCGATTCCGAAAGCGATAATCGACATCTTCTTTTGTTGCCATAAGCGCGTTAGAAAAGATTTGATGTCTTCAAGTTCAAGCTTGTTGCGAATTTCCATTGTTGCCTCCCTTTTGATAAGAGGCTAGTTGGAAGATCCGACAACCATATAACCTGGATCCAACAGCTGCTTACGTAAAACAAGCGGTGAAGCAACATGAATTGAAGTACGTTGCAATAAAAAATGGGGTGCGATTCTAATCGCAGCCCATTTGAATCGATATAAAGGTTTAGTCGTTACAAGCCATAGAACTTAAGACCGGATGGTTAACCTCTCAGCGCATTCTACGCTTGAGGCGCTACCTTCATCATGGTTGTTCTGATTCGTCTTATTACGCTTGCGCTTGTAAGACGGGCATGCATAATCGTGGACCTCGGCAGAATCTGCAATGACGCTTACCCATTCGTCAATGGGCAGAACTTTTTCGGCTTCTTCAACGTCCTGCAAGTTCGCATGAGTCTCGGGATTTCGAGGCATGAACAAAGTGCAGCAATCAGGAGTATCCTGAGAAGAGATTTCGAATGTGCCAAGCTTCTGCGCATCCTCGATGATCTCGAGTTTGTCGGTACCGATAAGAGGCCTGAAAACGGGGAGGCTTACAACAGCATTGGTTGCCATGATGTTGTCGAGCGTCTGCGATGCAACCTGACCCAAGCTTTCACCGGTAACGAGCGCGCCAGCATGCTCGCGACGAGCGATTTCCTCAGCGACTCTGAACATAAGGCGGCGGTACATGATGATACGGAGTGCAGGTGGAACTTTTAGTGAGATCTCACGCTGATAATCGCCGAAGGGCACAACGTAAACCCGGGCAATGCAGCCGGTTTTCTCGAGAACGCGGGCAATGTCGTCAACCTGGTATTCGCTTGCGTCAGACGTTTGAGGGCGTCCGCTGAAGTGAACGCCAATGCAGATGGCACCGCGACGAGCGATGCGCCAGAGGGCTACAGGAGAGTCGATACCTCCGGAAAGCAAGGAGACTACCCTACCAGAACTGCCAACGGGCAAGCCACCGATGCCGCGTTCGCTGCGAGCATAGATGAAGACTGCATTTTGAACCACCTCGACGCCAACGGTGACATCAGGGTTCTTCATCTTCACCTTTTTATCGGGGAACGCCTCGCACAGAGCAGAACCGACGATCTGGTTCATTTCCATGGAGTTGGTTTGGAAGTCGGTGTGGTTGCGCCGCGCATTCACCTTGAATGAGGTGAAATCTTCGACTTCGGAAAGCGCGCTAATGGCCACATTGCACATCACATCAAGAATGCGTTCGCATTTATAGCCGCAGGAAATGCGTGCAACACCAGGGATGCCAAGCATGGCGTTGGAAACTTCGAGTGCCGTCTGAAGATCGGTTCCTTCTTTCAGGAACACGACAAGGCGCCCCGAGATTCGATGAATGGTGACCACCGGATAACCCTCAAGGAGCGCCTCGATATTCTTGGACAGACGCATCTCGAATTTCGAACGGTTATGACCTTTCAGGCCAATCTCGTGATAATGAACGAGACAAATTCGTTGATGATGCTCTGACATGCGATTTTAGTGATTCTTAACGTCGATGGACTCAGGATCGTAAGAGACGTCGCCACGAGCGATCTCTGCGAAAGCAATGCTCAGGGGCTTCTTCTTAGAAGCACGAGCGATATCGACAGCAGTCTGAAGCTGAATAGCGCGATCACGCTGACCACGCATCATGTCGTTGATGTCATGTGCGCGCTTGGAAGCAAGCGAGCACAAAAGAAAACGATCGTTATCGGTTTCATCAAGGAGCTTGTCCATTTTGGGTTCGATCAAAGTCATCTTTACTAACCTCGTATTCCTTCTGCGAAATCGTTAACATAAGCAACCAGTTCGTCGGTTGCTCGATCAAGGTCGTCATTCACTAAACAGATATCATACTCCATCTTGCGCGAAAGCTCTACCTCTGCGGTGGCCAAGCGCCTCAGAATGGACTCTTCCGAGTCGGTTCCCCTGCCCCTCAGGCGCTCTTCCAGTATTTTCATAGAAGGTGGTTCGATGAAAATCAAATGAGCTTCGGGCATGCGTTCCTTTACCTGCATAGCCCCCTGGACTTCAATCTCCAGAATGACTTGATCACCTTTAGCGATGTGCTCCTCGACGGATGCACGCGGGGTTCCGTAGCTGTTGCCTGAATAAGTTGCCCATTCAAGCAAGCCTCCATTGGCAGCGAGCGTGTCAAACTCATCTCGTGTGATGAAGTGATAGTGAACACCGTCGATCTCACCCACGCGAGGTTCTCGCGTGGTTGCGGAGATGGAAACCCAGGAATCGGGAACCGCTTTCAAAAGACGAGCCACCAGCGTGCCTTTACCAGCACCTGATGGCCCGGATATCACGAATAGATTTCCGTGTCGCATAGAGACTAGCTCAAACGTTCGAGGAGGGCGGCTTCCTGACGGGCGCCAAGACCGCGAAGACGACGGCTTTCAGCGATCTGGAGCTCGCTCATGATTTTCTCGGATTTGGCTTTGCCATAACCAGGCAGAGTCTCGATAAGGGTGGAAACCTTCATACGACCGACAACGGGGTCGTCTTTCTGAGCAAGAACGTCTTTAACGGAGAGCTCGCCGCTCTTAAGCTGATCGCGAACCTCTGCACGCTTGATACGAGCAGCTTTGGCCTTTTCAAGGGCAGCCTTGCGCTCTTCAGCGCTAAGTTGAGGAATTGCCATGTAATGCTCCTTTAAAATCAATCTAGATGAATGACCGCTTGAAGAGCGGTGATTCGACTTGGTCAATTTAGCATAATCGCGATAGCGCTCCCCCGCTTTGTCGAAAATTTCAACACGCGCACACAAGAATCCCCGCTCAGACCTGCTGATACGGGGATTCTAGGTAAGATGCGCTTTTGCTTGTTTATAGTTCCTCGAGCTCTGCGGCGATGGCGTCAAATGCAGCTGCAGGGTCGTCGGCCTGGGTAATCGGGCGACCGATGACGATATGGGAAGCGCCTGCGGCAAACGCCTCGGCAGGAGTTGCGATACGGCTCTGATCGCCCTTATCGGAACCCTTGGGCCTAACGCCAGGGGTGACGATGTAGGCGTCGTGACCAAGGATCTTGCGAAGCATAGAGGCCTCCTGAGGGGATGCCACGACGCCGGAGATGCCGGACTCCTTCGCCACATTAGCGAGCAAGTCAACCTGCTCGGCGGCTGTACGCGAGATGCCTACCTGGGCAAGAGCCTCGTCGTCCATGCTGGTAAGAACGGTGATGCCAAGCGTGATGGTGTTCTCGCGGCCTTCAGACTGGCACACCTCGGCGACGCCTTCCTGGCCGGCCACCAACATCTGCTTGCCGCCAAGCGTGTGCATGGTGATCATATCCGCACCCTCACGAGCAGCAGAAGCGGCTGCGCCGTGAATCTGGTGTGGAATATCGTGAAGCTTCAGATCCAAAAAGACATTGAATCCGAGTTTTTTCATGGCATGGATGATGGTAGGACCGCATGCGTAATACAGCGTCATACCGATTTTGAGCCACTTTGCGCGACCTGAAAGTTGGTCTGCAAGGCGCATAGCCTGATCAGCGGGGCAGTCAAGTGCGACGATGATTCGATCGCGTGCGGGTACGTCGTTGAAAGAACCTAGCATTTCAATGCACCTTTCAGTTCGTTGATGTCCTTAACGCCATGGCGTTCGCAATAGTCGATGATACCGTTGATGACCTTAACGGTGCTTGCGGGATCCATGAAATTGGAAGTTCCAACAGCGACAGCAGTGGCTCCTGCCAAGATGAACTCGATGGCATCCTGACCATTGGTGATACCGCCCATGCCAAGAATAGGAACGTCAACCGCACGGCTGGTTTCCCAGACGCAGCGCAGGGCGACGGGTTTCACAGCCGGGCCGGAAAGACCGCCTATCACGCGCGCTAAAAGCGGGCGCTGCGATTCTGCGTCAATCGCCATGCCTGTCAGTGTGTTGATCATGGAGAGCGCATCGGCGCCTGCTGAAACTGCCGCTTTCGCAATCTCGGTGATATCGGTGACGTTAGGCGTGAGCTTCACGATAAGCGGCTTCTTTGTTGCCGCACGGCACAAACTGACAACCTGCGAAACGCTAGCCGTGTTGGTGCCCATGTTCAAGCCGCCAGCATCGACATTGGGGCAAGAGATGTTGACCTCATAAGCGCCAACGCTGTCAACATCTTCAAGAGCCTCGATCACGTCGACGTACTCCTGAAAGCTATGACCCGAGACATTGACGATGGTTGTGGCACCAACCTTCGCAAGCCATGGAAGTTCGAATTCCTTCAAATGGGTAACGCCAGGGTTCTGAAGGCCGATTGAGTTAAGCATCCCGCTCGGCGTTTCGGCGATGCGCGGAGAGGCGTTACCCTCCCAGCCGTTGAGCGAGACCCCCTTCGTCGTAACTGCGCCAAGAGCGCTGACGTCAACGAAATCGGAATACTCAAGACCTGCTGCAAACGTGCCCGAAGCAACTGTAACGGGATTCTTCATCTCAAGCCCGCCAAGGTTTACTGAAAGATTCACCTGCGTGTTCATGGGGATAGCAGCAGGTGCAAGTGGGCAAGCTTCAATCGTCATTACCAGATCACCTTCTTCGAATCGAAGATCGGGCCGTCTACGCAGGAGCGCTTCTTTCCTTCGGTGGTGTCGACAACGCAGGACAGGCATGCGCCTACGCCACATGCCATCTTTCGTTCAGTAGAAACCTCGCAGAATGCGCCGGCCTTTTGAGCAAGGTCTGCGACGATGTGCATGAGCGGATTCGGACCGCAGGTTGCAACATAGTCATACCCTTCGGCCAAGCGTTCCTCAACAAGTGAAGTGCAGAAGCCGGCACGCCCAAAGGAGCCGTCGTCGGTAGCGACGAAGACGTGCTCTTCGCCAAGAAGCTGCTGATAGCGCTCCATGCAGACAAGGGCGTCCTTAGTAGCGGCGCCCAGAACGACATCGACTTGCTTTCCTGCTTCATGAAGCTGTTTAGCGAGCATGAAAACGGCAGGAGCTCCCGCTCCGCCACCGACGATCAGCGATCTAGCTGGTTGGAACCCAGCAGAGTCCTTTGAGGGAGCCCATGCGTTTCCAATGGGTCCGATAAGCTCGATGTCGGTTGCAAGACGATCGCCAGGTTGAAGCTGGGTAAGGTGGTCGGTTCCGTAACCGACCACCTGATAAAGAATGTCCATGACGCCGGTTTCAGTGTCCCACGCATATACCGAGAACGGGCGGCGAAGCACATGATCGGGCATGCCCGGGATGCGCATATGAACGAACTGACCCGGAAGAATCGCCGAGCAGATCAGTGGGGACTCGACGCGCATGAGGTACAGGCGCGGCCCCACCATTTCATTGGAGAGCAACTTGGTTTGCTCGTTGACCAATCCAGTCATCGGTTCCTCCTATGCCCATTGGTCGAAGTCTTGCAAAGCGACGATGTTCAGGCCCGTGGCGCGAACGACTTCCATCGCCTGAGCCAAAGCCTGGGCACCTGAGAGAGTCGTGGCATATGGCACGCCGTGGCGAACGGCAGCAAGGCGCAGCTCGTAGCCGTCGCCGCGCGTCTCATGACCGAACGGGGTGTTGATCATGAGGTCGATCTCGCCGTTTGCGATCATGTCGAGGATACTGCGGCCGGCATCGGGGTTGCTTTGGGTCTCGCGAACCTTAAGCACGCGCTCGCACGGAACGCCAGCTGCGGTAAGCGCGCGCTCGGTGCCAGACGTTGCTACGACCTTGAAGCCAAGGCGGCTGAAATCGCGTGCAATAGGCACGATGTTGCGCTTGTCGCGGTCGGCAACGCTAACGAAAACAGTGCCGATCTTAGGCAGATCGTAATCGATGGCCAGCTCGGTCTTAGCGTAAGCAGCCGGGAAGTTGTTGGCGATGCCCATAACCTCGCCAGTGGACTTCATCTCAGGTCCAAGGACGACGTCGGAGCCTGGGAAGCGACCGAAGGGCATGACGGCTTCCTTGACGGAGTAGCGATCGAGGCGACGATCGTCGGCCGGAAGGTTCAAGTCGGCGATCTTCTCGCCTGCCATGATCCTTGCTGCTGCTTTTGCGAGAGCGACGCCGGTTGCCTTAGAAACGAAAGGTACGGTGCGGCTTGCGCGTGGATTAGCTTCGATGACGTAGATGGTGGAGTCCTTCACACCGAACTGAATGTTCAGGAGACCCTTAACGCCCAGACGCAAAGCGAGGTCGCGAGCGATGGCACGAAGCCTCATGACAAGAGAGTCGGACAGGGCGAACGGCGGGATGCAGCATGCGGAGTCACCGGAGTGGATGCCTGCCTCCTCGATGTGCTCCAAAACGCCGCCGATGTAAACCTGCTCGCCATCGCAAATGCAGTCGAGGTCGACCTCAACTGCGGCCTCGAGGAAGCGGTCGAGATAAACGGGATGATCCGGAGAGATCTTCGCAGCCTCGCCCATGTACTTCTCAAGTTGAGCGCCATCGTAAACGATGGCCATGCCGCGTCCGCCAAGAACATAGCTGGGGCGAACGAGCAACGGGAAGCCGATCTGGTCGGCAACGCGCACGGCTTCTTCGAACGTGGAGGCCTCACCGGAAGCCGGGTACGTGATATGAAGCTCGTCAAGTACAGCAGCGAAGCGGTCGCGGTCCTCGGCGAGGTCGATAGCCTCAGGTTGGGTGCCCAAGATGGGAACGCCTGCATCCGCTAGCGGCTTAGCCAGCTTAAGCGGGGTTTGACCGCCAAGCGTGACGATAACGCCATCAGGCTCCTCGACGTCGATGATGTCCATGACGTCTTCGTACGTGAGCGGTTCGAAGTACAGTTTGTCCGAAGTGTCGTAGTCGGTGGACACGGTTTCAGGGTTACAGTTGACCATGATGGTCTCGTAACCCTCTTCAGCAAGAGCATAGCTTGCATGAACGCAGCAGTAGTCGAACTCGATGCCTTGGCCAATGCGATTGGGGCCGGCACCCAAGATCATGATGCGCTTCTTGTTGCCGCGGGTGATCTCGGTTTCGGCGGCATCATAGGTCTTGTAGTGATAAGCAGTCTTGCTGGGGAACTCGGCAGCGCAGGTGTCTACCGTCTTGAAAGACGGGATGACGCCAAGTTCTTTGCGCATTGCGCGAACAGAAAGCTCATCAGAGCCGCAGAGATTAGCGATCTCGATATCGGAGATGCCGTACGATTTCGCAACGCGCATGGTATCGGCATCAAGCGAATCGAATGCGATCTTGGAAAGCGCGGTCTGGACGGCGACCATGTCGTGCATCCTGCCCACGAAGAAGCGATCGATCTTGGTAACAGCGCAGATCTCGTCAACAGTCCAACCTGCGCGAAGAGCATCGGCAAGATAGTAGATGCGATCAGCTGTGGGACGGGCAAGCAACGGCTCGAAGTCTTCCTTGGGGAGCTTTTGACCCTTGCCGTCGCCACCGAAACCACTACGACCGTTCTCGAGGGAACGCATGGCCTTGCCAAGCGCTTCTTCGAAAGTACGACCGATGGACATGATTTCACCGACGGCCTTCATGCGAGTGGAGAGCGTGTCGTCGGTGTCCTTGAACTTCTCGAATGCAAAGCGCGGAACTTTGACGACGCAGTAGTCGATGGAGGGCTCGAAGCAGGCAGGGGTTGCCTTGGTGATGTCGTTGACGATCTCGTCAAGGGTGTAGCCTACAGCAAGGCGAGCTGCCGCTTTAGCAATCGGGAAGCCGGTTGCCTTGGAAGCCAGGGCCGAGGAACGCGAAACACGAGGGTTCATCTCGATGACCACCATGCGGCCGTTCTTGGGGTTGATGGCGAACTGAACGTTCGAACCGCCGGTCTCAACGCCGATCTTCTCGAGAATGGCCAAAGATGCCACGCGCATGCGCTGATATTCAACATCGGAAAGCGTCTGAGCGGGCGCTACGGTGATGGAGTCGCCAGTGTGAACGCCCATGGGGTCGAAGTTCTCGATAGAGCAAACGATGATTCCGTTGCCGGCCTTATCGCGCATGACCTCCATCTCGAACTCTTTCCAGCCCTCAATGCTCTCTTCAACGAGAACTTCGCTAGCCGGGGACAGCTCGATGCCTTGGGAAACGATGAGCTTAAGCTCCTCTTCAGTGTGGGCGATGCCGCCGCCTGCACCGCCCAGGGTGAAGGACGGACGCAGAACGACCGGGTATCCAAGCTCGGCAACGATGCCAAGAGCATCTTCGACGGAGTATGCGTAACCGCTGCGAGCGGTCTCAATGCCAAGCTCTTCCATACAGTCGTTGAAGAGCTTACGGTCTTCGCCGCGCTGAATCGCAGCAAGGTCGCAACCGATCATCTCGACATCGAACTTTTCAAGAATGCCAGCTTCAGCAAGCTCGACAGCAGTATTCAGACCGGTTTGGCCGCCAAGGGTCGGAAGCAGTGCGTCAGGGCGCTCCTTCTCGATGATCTTCTCGACGAACTCACGCGTGATGGGTTCGACGTAGGTGCGGTCTGCCAAGCCGGGGTCGGTCATGATGGTTGCGGGGTTTGAGTTAACCAGAATGACGCGATAGCCCTCTTCGCGAAGGACCTTGCATGCCTGCGCGCCGGAATAGTCGAATTCGCAAGCCTGACCGATGACGATAGGGCCCGAGCCAATGACGAGAATGGATTCGATGTCGGTGCGCTTAGGCATTCTGAACCTCCTTGGTGCTGGCAGAATGCTCTTCTGCTTCATCATTCGTTGCAGTTTGATCAAACGTCCAACCGTCAAGACGATCCTTGGCGATGTCGATGTCCAGATATGCTTGATCGCCGTCCATCAAACGCGTGAACGCGGTGAACAGGTAATGGGCATCGGTGGGGCCAGGGTTTGCTTCAGGGTGGTACTGAACGGAGAACGCAGGGATATCGAGCAGTGCGATGCCCTCAGCAGTGCCGTCGTTGAGGTTGACATGGGTGAGACGGATGCGTCCATAGCGATCATTCTCGACCACGGGAGCAATCTTCTTTTCGACCCAATAGCGAAGGTCGGTATGGTGTTCGGTCTCGCCACCCGATTCTTCGGGAATGAGCTGACCCAAGGAATCGAAATCGAGATTGAAACCATGATTTTGCGCGGTGATCTCGACACGGCCGGTAAGAAGGTTCTCAACAGGATGATTGCCGCCGCGATGACCGAACTTGAGCTTGGAGATATTTGCTCCGCAAGCCTTGGAGATCATCTGGTGGCCAAGGCAAATGCCGAATACGGGAACCTTGCCCAGAAGATTCTGCACTTGGTTATAGGTCTCTTCGACGGCTTCGGGGTCGCCGGGGCCGTTAGACAGGAAGACCCCGTCAGGATTCATCGCAAGAACCTCTTCGGCGGAGGTGTTCCAGGGCACAACCGTAAGGTTGCAGCCAACGCGGACCAAGCCTTCGAGGATGGACTGCTTTGCGCCGCAATCGTAGGCAACGACGTTGTAACGAAGTTCGGGGGCTTCGGTAAGCGCGAAAGCCTTGGACTCGGGAAGCTCATCGGCGCTCATCTTGAAGGGCGCAGGGCATGAAACGGTTTCGGCAAGGTTCACGCCCACAATGGACTGGCTGTCCTTTGCCTTTTGAACCAGACTTGCGTCGTCAACATCCTCTGTTGAGATAACGGCTTTCATGGCGCCGTTATCGCGCACGTGGCGGACCAGAGCGCGGGTGTCGATACCTTCGATGGCAACGATGCCGTGCTCCTCAAGGAACTCGGGGAGCGTTTTGGTGGAGCGCCAGTTCGAGGGAACCGTGCACATATTGCGAACGACCAAGCCGCGCAGCGCGGGTTTTGCCGACTGGGCATCCTGGTCGTTCACGCCATAATTGCCGATTTGCGGGTACGTCATGGTGATGATCTGGCCGGCGTACGAAGGGTCGGTGATTACCTCGAGATAACCCTCCAACGAGGTGTTGAAGCAGATCTCGCCGAATGCCTCGCCCTTGGCGCCGCAAGCGGTGCCGTGGAAGACGGTTCCGTCTTCAAGAGCCACGGCCGCTGGCACTGCCTGAGGTTTGGACGTGTTCTGGAACAGCGTCTGAGAAAGTTCGCTCACTGGTTCCTCACTTCCTTAATCCTGATTGAATGCGTAGTCGCGAAATTGAATATCTTGATGGCTGTCCGTAACCGAACCGTCGATCATAGTGGGAATACCGCCAACGTACACATCGGTGGCGCGACCCTTGAAAGTGCGGCCGATAAAACCGCTGTTGTTTGCCTTCGACTCGAAATCGTCGGCAACGACAGTCCACTGCTTTTCAGGGTCGACGATGGTGAGGTCGGCCGTAGAACCTTCCTCGATCTTAACCGATGGGATGCCGAGCAACGTGCGCGGATTGACGCACATAAGCTCAACAAGACGCTCCCAGGTGATGATGCCTGGATTCACCAAGCCGTCGACGACTGAAGCAAGCGAAGTCTCAAGGCCCGTCATGCCGAAAGGCGCGAGTTCGAACTCACGGTCCTTCTCGTGATCGGCATGCGGAGCATGATCGGTGACGATGCAATCGACGGTACCGTCAAGGATGGCCTTAACCAAAGCCTGCGAATCCTCTTTGGTGCGCAACGGCGGATTCACCTTGAGAGAGGTTTCGTATGCCTCGGTGATGTCATCTTCGGTAAGGAACAAGTGGTGAGGCGTGACCTCGCAGGTAACCTTGACGCCATCGGCCTTGGCACGGCGGACGATCTCGATGCCGTGTGCCGTAGTAAGATGCTGGATGTGGATCGGACAACCCGTGAGCCGGCTGAGCTCGATGTCGCGATGGATTTGGATTTCCTCACCGGCACCAGGCCAACCCTGAATGGCGAGACGAGTTGAGGCAACGCCTTCATTGACCTGGCCCTTATCAACCAAGCCCTCGTCTTGGCAATGGCTCATGACAATCTTTCCGAACTGTACGGCGTAGTCCATGACGCGGCGCATCATACCGGAATCTTGAACGCCTCGACCGTCGTCGGTGAAGGCCACGCAACCATGGGCAACCATATCGCCCATCTCGGCCAAAGCCTCGCCTTTCAGGCCTTTGGTGCAGGCGCCGGACACATGCACGCGGCATTTGCCAAGGTCACGTGCTCGCGACCTGATGTATTCGACTACCATGGCGTTATCAGTGACAGGATCGGTGTTCGGCATGCAACAAACATCGGTGAAGCCGCCATGTGCTGCAGCGCGAGAGCCTGTCTCGATGTCTTCTTTATATTCAAGGCCGGGATCGCGGAAGTGAACATGAATGTCAACCAAACCAGGGAGGCAGACTTTACCACCCAGATCGCGGACCTCGTCGTTCGCCTGAGAAGGAAGGTCCTTCCCCACTTTCGCGATGCGTCCGTCCTCGATCAAAATGTCGCATGCCTCGTGTAGCGAAACCTGAGGATCGATCGCAAGAATGTTTTTAAGCAGTAAGGCCATCGTCGCTCCCTCCAAGCAGCAGATACAAAGAAGCCATACGAACCAAGATGCCCGAATACACTTGATCGGTGATGACGGAGAAGTTGGGGTGGTCAACCATGAAGCTGTCAAGCTCAACACCGCGATTGACAGGACCGGGATGACAGACCATGGCATCGGGCTTCAAAAGACGCGAACGCTTCTCGTTAAGGCCGTACAGCATGCTGTACTCACGCAAGCTGGGGTACGGCGCGCCTTCTAGGCGTTCGGTTTGAATGCGTAGCATGTAAACAACGTCAAGTTCCGGGAGAGCACCCTCGAGATCGGTGGTCACCTTATCGGCGCCGAGCACATCAGGGCGCGCAGGAAGAAGCGTCTGCGGAGCGATGAGCGTGACCGAGCAGCCCATCTTCTTCAGTGCGGGAACGAGCGAGCCGCATACGCGGGAATGCGAGATGTCGCCGATGATGCCAACCATAAGGCCCTCGAAGGCACCTTTCCTTTTCCAGATGGTGTAAAGATCAAGCAGCGCCTGGGTGGGATGCTGATGCTTGCCGTCGCCCGCATCGATTACGGGAACGCCGGAAACATCGGCGATTTTACGAGGTGCACCTGCATGTTTGTCGCGCACGACAATGAGGTCGATCTTGTAAGAGCACAGCGTCTTGACGGTGTCGACCAAGCTTTCACCTTTAACGGTGGAGTTATTGGAACCACCGAAGTTCAGCGTATCGCAGCTCATGCGCTTCTCGGCCATCTCAAAGGAAGAACGGGTGCGCGTCGAGGGCTCGTTGAACATGTTGACGACCGTGTAGCCCTTAAGCGTAGGCACCTTCTTGATGCGACGCTCGTTGACCTCACGAAAACGATCAGCGGTATGCAGGATCGTCATGATGTCTTCTGCGGAATAGTCGTGCAAATCAATCATGAGCTTGTGGTTGAATGTCATGGTCACTCGCCTCCCAACGGGGCTGATCCGATACGTTCGCCAGGTTCGACAGAGAGAATCTCTACCTCGGTTCGTCCGTCAACTTCTTCCAAAAACAAGCGCACATTCTCGGTGGAAGCCGAAGGGACGTTCTTTCCGACGAAATCAGCGCGAATGGGAAGTTCGCGATGACCACGATCGATGAGAACAGCAAGCTGGACGGCTTGAGGACGGCCGATATCCATAAGAGCGTCAAGAGCGCTGCGGATCGTGCGACCGGTGAACAGCACATCGTCAACCAAAACGATGTCAAGGCCATCGATGTCGAAATCGATTTGCGTTGAAAGAACCTCAGGGGAAAGATGGGTTGCAAAATCGTCGCGATAAAAGCTGATGTCAAGCCTTCCGAGGGGAGCCCGAACTCCCTCGATCTCGAAGATCTTATCTGCGAGACGCTTCGCAAGAAGATCACCGCGCGTGACGATTCCGACCAACGCGAGGTTCTGAGCGCCGTGATTGCGCTCAAGAATTTGATGGGCTATGCGAGTGACAGCCCTTTCGATGTCGTCTGCATCCATGCAGACATTCTTGATTGTCTGACCGTCTTCTGCCATACACACCACTCCTTGGTTACGTGCACGAACAGAAAGACACCGCTACCCTGCCAGACATAAAAAATGCCTTCGCAGGGCAAAGGCTTATATAACAGATGGCGTGAAGTCGCCACGCTGCATTGCCTTGCCGGTCTCTCTGTACCGTCTTAAAGGACGTATATAAATATACGAGTAGATAACCTTGAATGCAATTGCGAATCAGGCTCCGTAACAGAATAGAAGCGCTGCCGGTTTGAAGCGGGATCCCCCAATGAACGATCGGATGTCGTGATGAGATCTGATCTGCTATTGTTCTCCAACGACGGGTAATGATCCTAGCAAGGAGAAGCATGAGCCAGAACAAGTCGACATCATTCATGGGGAAGCTTATGCGCTTGTTCTCAATCGCGCTGCTTGCCCTTTTGCCAATCATGCTTATTGGCTGCTCGCATGGCGCTTTCATTCATCACAGTGAAGAACACGAAACCTCAGCAAGCACTCAAATCAGCAGCATTGCGATTCAGGAAGACGGGCACTACACCAGCAAGGATGAAGTCGCTGCGTATATCAATGAGTACGGTCATCTCCCCTCCAACTTCATATCGAAGACGAAAGCGCGAGATGCTGGATGGGATGCGCAAGATGGAAATTTACAAGACGTTTGCCCTGGCAAAAGCATTGGCGGAAGTCGATTCCACAACGATGACGGCCTGTTGCCCGACAAAGATGGACGCATTTGGACCGAATGCGACATCGACTATCACGGTGGACATCGAGGTGCGAAACGTATTGTCTTCTCAAACGATGGATTAATTTATTACACCCAAGACCACTACCGCACATTCGAAAGGCTGTATTGATGATCATCGGTAACAATCCGAGCAATGAGCATGCTTACGGGACGCGCGTTTCCCAGAATGTGTCGCTTGCGGTTTTGAAAGGAGCGGACCTCGACACGATGGAGGAAATGCACCAGTCGCTCTTGAATCAGTTGAATTTCCCTCCGTATTACGGAGGGAATCTTTCCGCACTTGCCGATGAGCTCTCTTCTATAACGCATCCCGTTAGAGTCAGGCTGGAAATCGATAGCTGTCACCTTGGGCTTGATCACGTAGAGCGATTTGCGGCAGTATGCTGCCGTGAAGCCATTTCGAATAAGTACCTGACTATCGCAATTGAGCACTGGTAACTTCAAGAAAAGATCTAACAAGACTGCATCCGTGCCGAAGACGATTGCGATTCAATCAAAAAGGCGCTCCGAAACGGAACGCCTTTTTCGATAGCTAGAGCAACCGTTCAAACGGTGCAATTAAAGCGATGCGCCCAGATCGACTGCCTTGAGGTTCGCATCAATCATGTTAGCCTTACGCGCAGGCACGACTTTGCGAATAGCCGCCTTGAGTGTCTCCTTGTCGCAAAATGCGGTTTCCTTGAACAGCTTGCCGATCATGACGATGTTTCCAAGACCTTTGATCCCCTGCTCTTCAGCAATGCTGGTTGCAGGAATGGCAAAGACATTCACGTCTTCACGGCTCGGAAGCCTGTTGACCAAAGACGAATCGACGAAGATCGAACCACCGGGAACAACCGCGTCTTCGAACTTATCAAGTGACGGCTGGTTCATGGCAACCAAGACATTCGGATCGAGGATCAGCGGAGAGCCAATAGGTTCATCCGACAAGGTAACGCTGCAGTTAGCAGTGCCACCGCGCATCTCAGGACCGTAGGAAGGCAGCCAAGAGAGCTCGCGGTTGTCAAGCAAACCGACATAAGCGATAACTTTACCGGCGAAGAGGATGCCCTGACCGCCGAAACCCGCAAGTACGAATTTCATTTCGTTGGACATGCTACTCACCGTCTTTCTTGCATGCGATCGGGCAATCTGCAGCACGTGCCGCAGCGGCTTCGCGGGCGTTTGCGTAACCATCGGCTACGACGTCGCGATAGACGCCCAACGGATAATACGGAAGCATGTTCTCGCGCATCCACTCGAAAGCCTTTTGCGGAGTCATGCCCCAGTTGGTCGGGCACGTGGAAACAACTTCGATGAGCGAATAGCCAACGCCGTCGACCTGGTTCTGGAAGGCCTTCTTGATTGCGCGCTTAGCGTTGCGCACGTTCTTCGGTGAGTCCACGCAGACGCGCTCGAGATATGCCGGGCCGTCAAGAGAACTCAGCAACTCGCATACGCGAACCGGATAGCCTGCGGTATTGACGTCGCGACCGTAGGGCGAAGTTTGCGTGACCTGGTTAGGAAGGCTTGTCGGAGCCATCTGACCGCCAGTCATGCCGTAGATGGCGTTATTGATGAAGATAACGGTGATATTCTCGCCGCGCGTAGCCGCATGAATGGTTTCCGCCATTCCGATGCTGGCAAGGTCGCCGTCGCCCTGATAAGCAAAAACGATATTGTCGGGATTAACACGTTTGACACCCGTTGCAACCGCCGGTGCACGACCATGAGCAGCTTCAACCATGTCGCAGCCGAAGAAATCGTACGCCATAACAGAGCAACCAACGGGCGCGATGCCAATCGCGGAACCCTCGATGTCAAGCTCGTCGATGCTTTCGGCAACCAGGCGCATAACGATACCGTGAGTGCAGCCAGGGCAGAAATTGGTCACGACGGGCAGCAGAGAATGCGGGCGCTGGAAAACGATGTTGCCGGTTTCATTCGCCATGTTACTCACCCGCCCTTTCATTGATCTCTTCAATCTTTGCCAAAACCTCAACCGGCGTGGGGATTACACCACCGGTGCGGCCATAGAATTCAACAGGAGCTTCCCCGTTCACAGCCAAACGAATGTCTTCGACCATCTGACCCATGTTCATCTCAACCGAGAGGTAGGCCTTGGCCGTAGACAGCGTTGCACGGATGGCGTCGACCGGGAACGGCCACAACGTGATAGGACGGACAAGGCCGGCTTTAATTCCCTTTTCGCGGGCAGTCCTAACAGCGCTGCGTGCGATTCGCGCCGAAGCACCAAAAGCGACAAGAACGATCTCGGCGTCGTCACACATGAACGTCTCGGCGCGCTGCTCGGTTTCCTTGATCGTCTCGTAGCGTTCAAAACGCTCGAAATTCAGACGTTCAAGCTCCTCCGCCGTAAGGTACAGCGAATTCGCCACGTTGTGAGGACGAGCGTTCTTGTGGCCGGTGGTTGCCCAAGGCTTCTCGGGAAGCGACTCGATGCGCTCGGGAAGAACAACGGGTTCCATCATCTGGCCAAGCATGCCGTCAGCAAGAATCATTGCAGGCATGCGGTACTTGTCTGCTGCGTCAAACGCGTAATAAACGAGATCAGCCATTTCCTGAACAGTGGAAGGTGCAAACACGAGCAGCTGGAAGTCACCATGACCGAGCGCCTTGGTTGCCTGCCAGTAGTCGGACTGGGAAGGCTGAATGGAGCCAAGACCCGGGCCGCCACGCTCAACGTTGATGATGACGCCGGGAAGATCAGCGCCTGCCATATATGAAATGCCTTCGCTCTTCAACGAGATTCCCGGAGAGGAAGACGAGGTCATTACGCGGGCGCCTGCGGCAGATGCGCCGTAGACCATGTTGATGGCCGCAACTTCGCTTTCAGCCTGCAGATACGTGCCGCCCTCTTTGGGCATGCGCTTTGCCATGTATGCAGCAAGCTCGGTTTGCGGGGTGATAGGGTAACCGAAGAAGAACTTGCATCCTGCGCGAATGGCGCTTTCCGCAAGAGCCTCGTTGCCCTTCATCAAGACTTTTTCGGACATGTGAATCACCTCTCGACCGTGATTGCAACATCGGGACACATCAATGCGCATGAAACGCAGCCGACGCATTTCGACTGATCGATGCAATGCGCGGGATGGTAGCCCTTGTCGGTGATCCGTTCATTATCGAGTTCAACGATGCCCAACGGACAAGCATCGACGCAAAGACCGCAGCCTTTGCAGAAGAACTCATCGACGATCATTCTCGCCATAGATCCCCCTCTTCTATCTAAGAAACCCTATTCCCAGGGGTTCTTCACATATATACTGACCGGATAAACGAAATCGCGGGAAGGAACATCCGGCCCGGCTCCTTCTTTCGTATGTTCGATTCTATCGTCAAGCGCACGTTGAAGGTCGGAAGCAAGCTCGCGCCTTACTGTTTTACATGCGAGCGGGAGCTGAGTGGTTTGCGAAACCTGAGAGGCTAAATCAAACGCATCGCATAGCAGGTCAATGGAAGTTTCATCTTTGAGGTGCGCATTGTCGACGATGCCAGTTGCTTTCAAGCCACATGCGTTTTGAATCTGCAAGAGCATTGCGACCGCCTCAGAAGCTTGCTGGGTGTCAAAACGACAGGCGTTCACCAAGTAAAGCATCGCATAGTCGCCAAGCTTCACGACTTCGGAAAACCTGCCCAAAGCGGTTGCACCCACATCGTCGCCGCCGGCGTCGATAAGCACCACACGACCTTCGTCGACCTTCTGCCATGCATCTTGCACGGCAGAAGTGATCGATCCTCGAAGACTCGGCACATCCAGACTCGAACCGGCCTCAGCGAAAACCGGCGCAATCAAAGTTATGCCATGGGCTTCGAGAAGCTTTCGCTGTTCGGAGGCTCGATAATAGGGGTTCACGATATCGAGGTCGATAAGGGTCACGTGCTTGCACATATCAGCAAGATCGCAAGCCAGATTAACGCTGAAGTTGGTTTTCCCTACTCCGTAATGCCCGCAGATCACAGTTACCTGCGCGATCGAGTCGCGCAGGCTTTTAACGAGCGAACCCATTAGACCAAACCGTCGATGCCCTTCTTGGCATCGTTCTCGCGAATGGCGACTCGACGGATCTTGCCGTTGACGGTTTTGGGAAGTTCTTCGACATACTCGATGATGCGCGGGTACTTGTATGGAGCGGTTTTATGCTTAACCCAGGTTTGAAGCTCTTTCGTAAGCATCTCGGAGCCATGAATACCGTCTTGCAATACGATGGTAGCTTTGACGGCTTTGCCACGGACTGGGTCGGGAACACCAGTAACGGCGCACTCGCGAACAGCCTCATGCTCAAGCAAGACGCTTTCGATTTCGAACGGCCCGATACGATAGCCGCTAGACTTGATGACGTCGTCATTTCGACCGACATACCAGAAGTAACCATCCTCATCGACCCAAGCGGTGTCGCCGGTATGGTACCAACCGTCATGCATCGCAGCTGCGGTACGCTCTTCGTTTCGGTAGTAGCACATCATGATGCCTGCAGGCTGAGGATCGATTTTGATGCAGATCTCACCCGTCTCGCCGGTATTGCAGCGAGAACCGTCGGCACACTGGATCTCGACCTCGTAAAGCGGCGAAGGCTTGCCCATCGAGCCGGAACGCGGAGTTGAATTAACCAGATTGGCTACGGTCAAGGGCGTTTCAGTCTGTCCGAAGCCCTCATAAATAACCAGGCCGGTATGCTCCTTCCAGTAATCGAAGATGTCGGGATTCAATGCTTCTCCGGCAGTAGTGGAGTACTTAAGCGTGGAAAGATCGTACTTCTCGACGCCCTCCTGCATGAATAGACGGTACATGGTGGGCGGGCAGCAAAGCGTGGTGATGTTATATTGGCTGATAAGCGACAATAGTTCACCCGCATGGAAACGATCGTAATCGTACGTGAAAACACATGCCTCCATAAGCCATTGGCCATAGAACTTGCCCCAGACAGCCTTGCCCCAGCCGGTGTCGGCGATAGTGAAATGCAACCCTTCGGGATCGACGTTATGCCAGTGTTTTGCGGTAACCAAATGGGCGACTGCGTAAGTGGAGTTATGCAAAACCATCTTTGGGTTGCCCGAAGTGCCGCTAGAGAAATACATGAGCATAGGGTCGGCAGCAAGCGTGTTCACGTGTTCGAATTCATCCGACGCCTGACGGACGCCGGTGTTGAAGTCGTGCCAGCCCTCGCGCTGAACACCAGCAGCGCAAATGCCCTGTTCACCAGAAAGAACCGAGCCAACAAGCTCGCCTTCCGGAAGGATCCAGTTGCCATTTTCGTCTTGGGGGCTCAAGCCACCGCCAGCGCCGTTCACCAAGAAGAGGTTCTCAACGGTCGGGCATTCCGCAACGACGTTGTCAACGATCTGGGCGATGTCACCTACCGTGGTGCAAACAACTGCTTTGATGGATGCGCCGTTCAGGCGATAAACAAGGTCGTGCTCCTTCAACATAAACGTCGCAGGAACCATGACCGCGCCAAGTTTGGCCAAGGCAGTAGCCACAAACCAGAACTGATAGTGACGGCGAAGAATGACCATAACGAAATCGCCCTTGCCGATGCCATGTTCTGCGAAGTAATTGGCGGTTTTGTCGGACCACTTCTTCATGTCCGCGAAAGTGAAGACGTGCTCTTCGCCTTCGGGATTGCGCCAGACCATAGCACGACGATCAGGATCGTTTACCGCAATGTCGTCAACAACGTCATAACCGAAATTGAAGTCTTCCGGGATGTTTACTTTGAAGTCACTAAGCACGCCTTTACTATCGTATGCCTCTTCGACATACCTTTTATGCAGATTTCTCATATCGTCTTCCTTACTGAAGGTATCGGATTATCTAGTGTCGTAAGGCGACTGCGCCGCAGGCACGCTGCTGCTTGGGGACTACCCAAGAGTCGATTGCGCAGCGCCTAGATAATTTGACGACCGTCAGGGTACATGACGATTGCAACGAATACGCACGGCTCGCCGCCAATAGCGATCATTCCATGAGCACGAGCGGAATCGTATAGAAGAGTGTCACCAGGCCCAAGTTCCTCGATATGGTTCTCGTAAGCGAAACGCATGCGACCCGAAATGATATAGTCGAACTCCTGGCCCTTATGGAAGGACTGATGGATGGGCTTGTTCTGCTCCTCTTCAATGTAGGGAGCGGTAACGACAAATGGTTCACAGAGTTTGTTATTAAGGTAAGGCGCCTTATGAAGGTACTCGAACCCTTCGCGCCTTTTAACGGAAAGACCCTCGCCTGCTCGTACAAGGGAGTAACCCGTTAGATGCGGGGTTTCGCCACTGAGCAGCTCGATGGGGTCGACGCCGAGTTTTGCAGCGCATTTGTACAGGAACGTGAACGAAAGATCACTTTCGCCTGATTCCTGAGCCGCATACTCCTCGATGGTTCGGCCGGTAGCGTCGGCCATCTCCTGCAAGGTTAGGTCCATGTCCTCACGCAACGACTTAATGCGATTGGCTACTTCTTTGTAATCTGGCTCCATTGAAGTCTCCTAAAATAAGAACCCCACCTCTGAATATTAGATAAACATAGCAGAGGTGGGGTTGATCATCATTTCACTTTGATGAATTTTGCAGCAAAATGCGCATCGGGCGAACCGACGGTCAGCTGCGATGAGAAGCACGGCTTGCCGTCGATGGGCGCAAGGCGGAAATCCTTGCCCTCTTCAGTCTCCTCAAGGAAGCGTTTTACTACACCATAGTTCTCGGCATAGGCGACGGTGCACGTGGCGTAAACCAACTGGCCGCCCATCTCAACATGGGATGCAGCGCTACGAAGCATCGCGAGTCCGGTGTCGGCGAGCTCTTGGATATGAGAAGGCTTAACGCGCCAACGGATCTCGGGGTGGCGCCTAAGGGTGCCAAGACCCGAACACGGGGCGTCGATGAACACGGTTTGATAAGTCTCATAAGGAAGAACCGTGTCAAGCCTGGTTGCATTGCCGCAAATCGCCTGCTTCAACTGCACATCATAATCGGCTGCGCGCTTCTCGAGCAGTTTTACCTTGAACTCGTGAAGATCAAGCGAGGTGAGCTCAATCTGATGCCCCATGATTCGTTGAGCATCGCTCTGAATAAGGACCGTCTTCGTACCACGGCCAGCGCCAACTTCAAGAACGGTTGAGGGCGTGGCGTTATCGAACAAAGCGCCTGCGACCGCCTGAGCTGCTGCATCGCTGACGAGGATCTTTCCTTCGTCGAACAAAGTGCGGACGTTTTCGTCAGCGATGGCTCGCGGGTCGGACACATGGTAGCAACCGACGATTTCCTTCTCATCGATGAGCGCCGGACGAAGCGTGGCGCCTGCAGCCTCGAACACGCGGGCTACTTCAGCGTCAGTCGCCTTAAGCGAATTCACGGAAATGAACAGCGGAGCAGGGTCGTTCGAAGCGCGCATGAACATAGCCGCTTCCTTCGCGCCAAGATCCTCAACCAACTTGCGAGCAAGCCATACGGGGAAGGCATATACGCGCGCAAGCGCTTCGATGTCGTGGTTCGGATCACCGAAGGGGAACGAATCCTTCATCTCGAGAATGCGGTGAAGGATGGCATTGCCCAAACCGGAAGCGCTGGGGGAAACCGCACGAACGAGTTCGACGCCCTGGTCAAGAGCAGCATGCGGGGTCTTGCCCAGGAAGATGATCTCATACGTGGAGATACGCAGCGCGTCGCGAACATCGTCGAAGGCATCGGTGGGCTTGCGCATGCCGCGGTTGATGATCTCGTCAAGAGTACCGCTGGTGCTGACAACGCCAAGAACGAGCAACGTAGCGAATGCACGATCGGCTTGAGACATATCAGAGGCGTCGATGCGGCTTTCGATGAGGTCGTGAGCATAGGCGTTGCGCTTACGGACAGCACGGGTCACGTCAAGAGCGGCAAGGCGTGCCGGGCTAGCCTCGTTTTTGTAGAAGCGCTTCTCCATAGGCAGGGTTTCATCGTCGAGCTTCTCACGCTCTCGACGGACTTCTTCGTCCCTCATGCGCTCTTCATCCTGAGCGATCTCGCGAAGTTCGCGGGTTTTCCTGCCCGGAGCAATATTAGAACGCTCTCCCCTCTTCGGGTCAAGCTCACCCCTATAAGGAGCAGCATCGGTGCCCATGATGGCAGCTACCTTCTGCTGATCGAACGCTTTCTTGTTCTTGTAAACGCGCATGGCCTTGTTGTCCTGAGGCTTGAAACCGGGCTTGCCATTACCGCGCGGGCTGGAAGAACGGGGCTTGTCGCCGAACTTGGCATCGCGATTGGACTTGCCGAAATCGCGACCGTTACCGCCCTTGCCTTTACGGTCGAACTTATCGTCGCGCTGATGGTCGAGTCTATCATTGCGCTTGCGATCGTTGAACTTATCGTCGCGCCTGCCTTCGAATTTGCCATCGCGTTTTCCGCCGATCTTGTCGTCGCGCTTCTTGCCATCAAATTTTCCGCCACGCCTATCGTCGCGCTCGTAAGGTTTCTTGTAACCCTTTTTGAAGTCCGAATCGCTGCGACGATCATCGCGGCGATCGCGTGACTCACCATCACGTTTGGCATAAGGGCGACCCTTAGAATCGCCGTGGCTCTTGTAGCCGCCGGGCTTACCGGAGCCACCTTTGTAGCCGCCTTTGCCTGCGCTGCCCCTGTAGCCGCCGGGCTTGCCAGCGCCATGGCCGCGATTGGAAGAATATCCGCCGCTCTTCTTACCGTCGTAGTTGCTCTTTGGCTGATCAGCCATTACATAGCCCCCCAAGTCATGATTTTATTCTTTGCACCTTGTATCCCTGCGCAAAACGCCAGGGCGTTCATTTCTTTCTTTCCTTCGGGTTTGAGTACGGTAACCCGAACCGCGCCGTTGTCGGTCGTGAGAAACAGCTTCTTTGCCCTGAAAACCGCCCGACCAGACTGAAGACCCTCGAAATACTGTGCGTCTTCGACAGAAGCAATCTCGCACGCCAAAACAGTCACTTTACGACCTTCAATGACTGCATGAGAAGGATGAGCATCGCTTGAAGCGCGTACCTTCCTGCATATGGTTTCGGCATCGTTTGAAGGATCGAGATAAAGCTCGTGTTTACCGATTTTTGCAGCATAATTCGAAAGAGCATCATCTTGAACTTCCCATTTGGCCGTACCTGCCTCGATTTGGTCGAGTGCAAAAACCAATGCTTCTGCTCCGACTTCAGCAAGATCGCGCGAGAGTTCCACATGATACTTCTCACCGATCGAGACGACACGCTGCACGCAATAGGGACCGGTGTCAAGACCGGTTTCCATTTGCATTATGCTTACACCCGTTTCAACATCGCCCTCAAGGATGCAGCGTTCTATAGGAGCAGCGCCGCGCCAACGCGGAAGAAGCGAAGCATGAACGTTGATGCATCCGAAACGTGGGAATCCCAAAACCTCTTCGGGTAAAAGCGCACCATAAGCCACAACGCAGATAGCATCGGGATTGAGCTCTTTGATTCGCTCGAAAGCAGAACCATCCTTGAAAGACTTGAACTCGTTGACGGGAAACCCGTGCTCGAGCGCGACAGCTTTAACTGGAGAAGGGAGAAGCTTCTTTCCGCGGCCAGATACGGAATCGGGACGAGTGAAAACACCGAGAACCTCGTGTTTTGAATCCGCCAGCACCGACAACACATTTGCTGCGATATCAGGCGTGCCCATGAACAGGATCTTCATCGAAGCCGCCTAGATTGACGTATCGCCGGGTTTAGCACCTGCGGCAATTGCGTTCTCATACTCGGTAACAGCAGCGATACGATCGGTCGGCGAGCAGCTCTCGAATAGCGTCTTGCCGTTCAAGTGGTCGATCTCATGTTGCAGGCACCTGCCAAGCAGACCATCGCTTTCGATCTCCCACAACTCACCCTCAAGATCGAGATAGCGAACGCGAACCCAAGGTTGACGCGTAATAGGAACGGTGATTCCGGGAATAGAAAGACAACCTTCGCCATCGGTGATGGGCTCGCCTTTGCTTTCTACGATTTCCGGATTGAGAAGAACGATGGGATCGCGCGTTTCTTCGTCCCAGTCGCAATCGACGACGATAATGCGCTTAAGCACACCAACCTGAGGAGCGGCAAGGCCGACGCCGTTGTTCTTGTACATGATGTTGGCCATCTGCTTGGAAAGACGCTTAAGTGTCTTGTCCTTTTTAGGGTCGCACGGCTCGCAAACCTGATTGAGCAGCGGATCCGGCGACTGCACGATCTTGATCATGCTAATATCCCATCTATAGTCGAGAAGGTCTCGAATTTATCAAATATCGCCCGTTGAAGGCCAGAAAATTATAACCCCATAACGGTCGCCCGTCCCACAAGGCAATCGCACTTCATGAAAGGCTGATAACAGCTTATTCGTAAAACATGGGTGCTTTATGTGCGCGCTTCTTGTCAGTCAATGTTTTCTGCATGCTGACAATGCTTTGGAACAGGATTTCCCGCTCTTCAGCGTCGAGGGCGTCATTAGCAGATAAAGTCATGCGCAATTGGCTGATGGAATCCTCCATATCACCGATTGAAAGCTCTTCAACGAGATACGTCGCCATCGCCTTTTCGTCATCAGAAGCGCTGCGCGATGTGGTCAGAATGCGCGATGCTAAAGGAATATCGGTTGAGATGCGCGAGACAAGCTCGGCGGGCGTGATGGCGGGGTTTGCCGCAAGCGCATCAAGCAAGGCAGAAGCCAAACGAGAGTGAATTTCCTCGTGCCATTGCGTCTGAGCAAGCGAATCGGCATGAGCTAGGGCAAGAAGCGGGTTTTGAGCGCATAACCCTAGCAACTCTCCCTCGAACCGACGGCGATTCACCTCGGCAGAAGACAAGCTTGGATGTGCAGGGGCTTTGGGAGTGACCTGCTGCGAGGGGAGTGAGCCACGCAACCCGCTTTGGGGAGCGTCATCTTCATCGAACCTGCGCGGCGCCTTAAGCTGTGAAAGCCGGGTGAGGACATCATCCTCCCTCGCTCGGACGCGACCAGCGATTTGAACAGCATAATCCTTTGCCAACAGGGAATTCTTGATAGGTGCAAGGATGGAAAGCGCATCGGTAAGCGCTGCGGTTCGTCCCTCCGCTGAAGACAAATCATGCTTTGCAAGGCGGCGCTCGACGCCATATTCAATAAGAGGCTTGGCGTCATTCACGAGCTGACGGAGATCGTCGGCGGAATGAGAAGCCATGTATTCGGCTGGGTCTTGATTGTCGGGAAGCGTGACAGCGCATAGCTCGATTTTGCTTCGACCAGCTTCGGGGGTCATGCTTTCGTCTATGAATTGCAACGCCCTGTCTGCTGCCTTTTGACCTGCGGCATCTCCGTCGAACAGATAAACGATCTTGTGCTGAGCATAACGCGAAATCAATCGGATATGATTCATGGTCAGTGACGTGCCGAGTGTTGCAACGGCATTCGTGATACCGCTTTCATGCAGGGCGATAACGTCAGTGTATCCCTCGGTGATCAGAGCAATGCCAGTTGAAGTGAGCGATGCCTTTGCTTTATCCAAGCCATAGAGCACGCGCGACTTGTGAAACAACGGCGTTTCCTGCGAGTTCAAATATTTTGGCTCGCCCGTACCAATTACGCGACCGCCAAAAGCGATGACGTCACCTTGAGGATCGCGAATGGGGAACATAACGCGGTTATAAAAACGATCCTGGTAACGCCCGTTTCTGGAAACAGCGACGTTCGCTTCGACCATGTCATCAAACTGGAAGCCCTTGCCTCTAAGATGATTGACCAGCTTTTGGTTGCCGGGAGCGAAACCGAGGTTCCAATCATTAGGGACAGAACCGCCAAGACCACGCCCCGAAAGGTATTCGCGGGCAGCAGCCGCCTGAGGAGACGGATCTCTCATCAGCTGAGTATGGAAGAAACTGGCAGACTCCTGGCAAATCTCTTGAAGCAGGGCGCGCTTCGATTGCGAGACGCCTCGACCGCGTTCGTTAGACGAAATTTCGATATGGGCTCGCTGGGCAAGGGTGCGCACGGCATCGGGAAATGAAACCCCATCGTGCTTCATCACGAACGAGAAAATATCGCCGCCCTCACCACAGCCGAAACAATGCCAAAGCTGAGTTGAAGGGTCGAGTTTACACGAAGGCGTTTTCTCTTGATGAAAGGGGCAACAACACCAGTAATCACGACCACGTTGCTTTACCGGGGTGTATTCAGAGAACAATGCAACGATGTCGGTGGCATCGCGAACTTTTTGAATATCCTCGTCTGAAATGCCGCCAGCCATGCTCTGATTCCCCTGAAACGTCTCGATGCTAAAAACGTGATCATGTTACCATGCGCCTGTATTGCAGTCCCTTTGGTTCGATCGATAGCTGATAAAATGCAGTAGTCGAAAAGAGGAAGCAAAGACCATGCCATCAATCCCTTATCTCGAGCTTGAGCCCAGTATAGAACGTCAAATTGCGAAGAACCGCGAACAGCACGTCATGAGTCCGTTCGCGTTCAAAGATGAAGACATCACGCGACGCGAAGAGAACCCTCATGATAACGGCACCATTGGAAGGCCGGCGTTTCGGCGCGATGTTGACAAGATCCTGAACATACCCGCTTACAATCGCTATGCCGACAAAACGCAAGTGTTCAGCCTGATCGAAAACGACGACATCTGTCGTCGCGGTCTGCATGTTCAACTTGTATCGAATATCGCACGTAATATTGGTTCGTTGCTGGGATTGAATACCGACCTCATTGAGGCAATCGCCCTTGGTCACGATTTAGGGCACACACCTTTCGGACACGCAGGCGAACGATTCCTGAACGAATGCCTGCACCAACGTACAGGGAGATATTTCAATCATAACGTGCAATCGGTACGTGTCATGGACAAGCTTTACCGTCGAAACATCTCGCTGCAAACACTTGACGGAGCCCTTTGCCACAATGGCGAATTCGCTCAGCAAGAGTTAACACTTGGAACTACCGCGTCCTTCGATCAACTCGACTGTCTTGTTGAAGCCTGCACCAACGAGGAATCGACCATCGCAACGCTGCGTCCCAGCACATTCGAAGGTTGCGTCGTTCGCGTCAGCGACATGATCGCGTATCTTGGTAAAGACCGCCAAGACGCACTTACTATAGGCGCCATCGATTCACTCGATGTGTTCGAATCGAATTACATCGGAATTGACAATGCTCGCATCATCAACAACCTTACGGTAGATATCGTCAACAATAGCCTCGGACATGAGAAACTCGCGATGAGTGCGAAGGCATTTGTCGACATCGTTAATGCGAAGAAGCAAAACTACGAGCTTATCTATTTGAAAGAGGGCATGGTTGCCGACGATAAGAACATCGTTGCTGCGATGTTCGAAGAAGTATATGAACGCTGCATCGACGACCTTGCGCGGGAGGATGAATCGTCGCCTATCTACCGTCATCATATAGATAAGCTTGCTGAAAGGTCGAATTCGATAACACGAGAGGCATATCTGCAAGAAGATCCCGATCAAGTGGTAGTCGACTTCGTTTCGTCAATGACTGACAGTTATTTTCTTTCGCTTCATACGCTCATGTTCCCGCAAGCCACCACCACGCTTCATATGAAGCGCTATGGCTGGCGTTGGTAGAAAGGACACAGATTTGAAAGCACTCTTCGCATCCGACCTTCATGGGTCTGCAATTGCAACTGCACAGGTGCTCGACCTGTTTAAGGCTTATAACTGCGATAGATTGATTATCTTGGGCGATATCTTATATCACGGACCACGAAACGATCTCCCCGAAGGTTATGCGTCTAAAGAGGTTATCGCCATGCTGAATAAGAACGCTGAAGTAATCACCGCTATCCGCGGTAACTGCGACGCCGAGGTCGATCAAATGGTTCTGGAATTCCCCATCATGGCCGAGTATTCGCAAATCGAGTTCGATGGCTTTACGTTCTTCTTGACGCATGGACACCGCCCGAACCAAACCGAAGAGTCTCTCCCCCATCTGCCAGCTGGTACCATTTTCGCAAGTGGCCATACGCATAAAAAGCGACTTGAATATGCGGAAACACCAAACGGATCATCCATCACTTTGCTTAACCCGGGCAGTCCGAGTATTCCGAAGGACGGTATTGCCAGCGTTGCTCTGTATGACAACGGCGCGATATCTCTTTTGGACCTTGACGGGCATACGTTGAAATCGATTTCGCTGTAAGGGTCTGCCGGCATCAAAGGGAGTCAAGGCGCAATACCGTGCGCTTCTGAATGAAAAGAAAACAAGGGCCGCGCAATGCGCGGCCCTTGTTAGCAACTAAGCTGCTTCACACTTTAGAGCATCGTCTGAATGGCGATGAACAGCGGCGAGAAGGTCAGCGAAACCATCGTCATCAGGTTGATGAGGATGTTCATGGACGGACCAGAAGTGTCCTTGAAGGGGTCGCCAACGGTATCGCCAACAACAGCAGCACGATGGGCTTCAGATCCCTTGCCGCCGTGGCTGCCACCCTCGATGTACTTCTTAGCGTTGTCCCAAGCGCCACCGGCGTTGGACATGAAGATTGCAAGAAGCATACCGGTTGCAACGGCGCCAGCCAGGAAACCACCAAGCATCGCAGGGCTGATGCAGCCGATAACGATGGGCACGACCAGAGCCAGAGTGCCAGGAAGAAGCATCTTCTTCAAAGCAGACTGAGTGGAGATCGCAACGCAGTTATCGTACTCGGGCTCGTTCTTGTATTCCATGATTCCAGGGATCTCACGGAACTGACGACGAACCTCTTCAACCATTGCATGGGCCGCCTCAGAAACAGCACCCATGGTCAGAGCAGCGAACATAAACGGAACCATAGCGCCCACGAACAGGCCTGCGATGATCATCGGATCGTTCAAGGTCAGGCTGAAGTTCGGGAACGCATGATGCATGGTGACCTGATAGGACACGAAAAGCGAGATGGCGGACAAGCCAGCGGAAGCGATGGCGAAACCCTTGGCGATAGCAGCGGTGGTGTTGCCAACGGAGTCAAGCGAATCGGTACGATCACGGATCTCTTCAGGCAGAAGAGCCATCTCGGCAATGCCGCCAGCGTTGTCGGCGACAGGGCCGTAAGCGTCAACACCAATGGTGATTGCAGTGTTGGAGAGCATACCGGTAGCAGCAAGCGCAACACCGAACAGGCCGACAGCGATCTCGCCATGGGCGTTCGGGAAAGCAAGGTTGCCGAACGAATAAGCAGCAATGATGGCGGCGGCGATCAGGATGATCGGGATAACGGTGGACATGAAGCCTGTGGAAATACCCTGGATGATGTTGGTTGCAGCACCAGTTTCGGAATCCTCGGCGATCTTCTTGACCGGCTTGTAAGAATCAGAGGTGTAGTACTCGGTAACCTTGCCAATTGCAAGGCCTGCGACAAGGCCGCACACAACGGAGCCGAAAAGCCACAGCGGCTGGTTGCCTTCAGCGGTCTGGTTCTGCCATGCGAAGAAGATAACGAAGATAGCAACGATCTCGATGATAGCGGCGAGATAGGTGCCACGATTGAGGGCCTTGGACAGAGCGGCGCTGTCGGCGTTCTCAGAAGTGCGAACAGCGGTCAGGCCAATGACCGAGGTGATGATGCCGCAAGCAGCGATCATGACCGGAACCAGAATGGACCAAAGAATATCAACGCCCATGAAATAGCCAAGCGAAGCCATGGTGATGGCAAGAATGGTCGGCGAGATGATGGAACCGGTGTAGGACTCGAACAGGTCGGCACCCATTCCGGCAACGTCGCCGACGTTGTCGCCAACGTTGTCAGCGATGGTTGCGGGGTTGCGAGGGTCGTCCTCGGGGATGCCTGCCTCAACCTTACCAACTAGGTCGGCTCCGACGTCAGCAGCCTTGGTGTAAATGCCGCCGCCAACACGAGCGAAGAGAGCAACTGCGGAAGCACCGGTTGCGAAGCCCTCGACCATACCGACGTTGGTGTGGATGAGATCGATGATGGCGCCCGTCACGTTGATGCTAGTGACGTTGCTGAAGACCATCGCGATAAGCCAAAGGGAAAGGCCGAACAAAGCGAAGGAGGCAACGCACAGGCCCATGGTCAGGCCAGAACGGAAGCTGACCTTAAGAGCGGCAGCAACGGAAGTCTCGGCAGCATGGGTGGTACGGGTGTTGGCACGTGTGGCGACGAACATGCCTGCATAACCTGCGCAAGCGGAAAGAATGCCGCCAGTGATGAACGCAAGAGCGGTCCAGGGCGAAAGAGCCACGGCCATCAGAACGGCGACAACAACCACGAAGACTGCGAGCATCTTGTACTCGCTCTTCAGGAAGGCGGCAGCGCCAGTCTGAATCTTAACGGAAATAGAGTTCATCTTGTCCGAACCAGGATCCTGAGCAAGGACCCAGCGAGCAAGATAAAGCGCGACGCACATGCCGATGATTGCACATACGGGCGCCATCCATGCGATGGATGTCGAAATCACGATTACCTCCTTGGTATTCGATCTGCCTTAGATAGGCGTTTTCGGCCAGCTATCAAAGCCGGAAACGCGCATCGAAGGCGTGAGACACAAACAAATAGATTGTAGATTATTTGAAACGGTTTAGAAACGGAAATATGCAGCAGCGTCAACCTAAAACGGAACGCGGACGAAAGATATCAGCTAAAGGTTGTTACGGACCCAGTCGATGTTATCCATGACAGTGGAGATAAGTTCCTCTACGCTTGAGAACTTCATCATGGGACGAAGCCATTCGATAAAGTCGATATCGACCACATCGCCGTAGATGTCCCCTTCGAAGTCCAGGAGATGAGCTTCGCAATACGCTTGGGTCTCATCGGCGAACATAGGCGAAACTCCAACAGAGACCGCAGCTTTATAGCGACGGCCCTCCACAAATGCATAAGCGCCGAAAACACCCGGGGCAAGCGCGCGAAGATTGATCGGAACGAAAACATTAGCCGTACGGAATCCCATATCGCGGCCTTCTTTGCGCCCTTGCTCAACGCGGCCGCTCATGCGATATGGACGACCAAGAAGCTCATTAACCTGACCGATGTTGGAGCCATCCTCAAGGAGCGTGCGAATGCGCGTAGCAGACACAACCGTGCCCAGCGCGGTTTCAAGGTCGTGATCGACAACACGCATATCGCGATGGGCGCCCCAAGCGATAAGGTCCGAAACCGTGCCAGCGGCCTTACAGCCGAAACGAAAATCCGAGCCGACATGCAATTCAACAGGCACACCGCTGTTGAAGGTGCTGCTCAAAAACTCAGTAGGACTCTGAGCGGCGAATTCACGTGAGAATGGAAGCACGACAACAAGATCCACGCCGCTATCAGCCAGTGCTTCGATGCGCTTCTCGTTACTCATGAGTTTCACGAATCCCTTGCGCTTGAAAAGCTCATCGGGATCGATGTCGAAAGTGATCACCGCAGATCTCACTCCATGTTGCTTTGCGGAATCGATCGTTTGGTGAATAAGAAACTGATGCCCAACATGAACGCCATCGAACACGCCGAAACAGCATACGCTTGATTGAAGAACGTCAAGATTTGAAAAGTCATCAGTCGAATAGATAATTTCAGCCACGAGACACACCTACCGCAAACACGCAATCAGATTTCCAGCAGCGATACCGACTGTCATATCGATACACGCCCTTCAATTTGTTCTCTACCAAAACGCAAATCAGTTCTCCATCAACTGGAGGCGTTTGACTCTTCACGAGCTCAGTCGCACAGCATGCGCAAAGCGAATCGTCGGCTTCGCTTGCCAGCGATTCGTATAAAGATATGTCATCAAGGGAAAGTGCTGCGCCATTGGAGACGGAATCGGCACGATTGTCAGCATATGCAAAGCGAAAGCCCAGCACGCGAACAGGGTCAAGCGCCGCGGATTCTTTTAAATCCCCAAGCGATTCCAATGAAACGCACTCGTCCAACGAGATCCTACCTGCGCTCATACGTGCAAGACCGGACAAGTGAGCGCACGTGCCGAGTTGCTGTCCCAGATCTCGCGCAATAGAACGAATGAACGTGCCTTTAGAAACCGACAAATCCACGATCCACGAAACCGAATCATGAGGCCCATCCACGGAAGAAGCCTCAGTAATATTTACCAGCTCGGCGGAATAAACCTCGATCTGACGAGCCTCGAGTTCCACTTCCTCGCCAGCTCGCATCCTTTTATAGGCAGGTTGGCCGTTGATCTTCACCGCGCAAAACGCGGGAGGCACCTGCATATGGACGCCGACCAATCCCTGAAGAACACCTAAGGCGAAATTCTTCTCGCGAATCTCAGTCGGGACAAAGGCTTGTTTCACAACCTCGCCTTTTGCATCGTCGGTATTTGTTTGGGAGCCGAACGTGATAGTGGCACGATAGGTTTTATCGTGACCGACCAAATATTTATCAAGCCTAGTAGCAGGGCCTATGCAAATAGGCAAAACGCCCGTTGCCATAGGATCGAGCGTACCGGTATGACCAACGCGCTTCTCCCCCATGATGCGACGAACGCGGTTGACGACATCGTGAGAAGTGAAATCAACGGGTTTGCGGATACCAACAATCAGTGAAAGACCTGATGAACCACGTTTCATTACGCATCCCTCTGATCGAAATCAAATCGCGAAAGACGATCTTCCAGTGCTGAAACGGCTTCTTCAATCGGTAATTTCAACTTGAAGCCAGCGGCTCCGCGATGACCACCACCGTCGAATTCACGTGCGACAACGGAGACATCGGAATCGTCTTTAGAGCGAAGGTTTCCACGCACTTCCCCATCCTGTTCGCGCAAGGCGCATGCAACGCGAACACCACGAATGGATCTGAGTGCACCAACCACGCCATCAGCGTCAGCCTTCTGGGCATTTAAATCAATCATGTCATCAGCGGTGATCCATGAAAGGGCGATTTGCCCGTTCTGGAGAAGTATCATTCGCTCAATGGCAAGCGATTGGAGCTTAATAGCCGCAATAGATTCGTTCTGCGTGATCTCGCGCGATACTTCAGAAGGCTTAACTCCAGCTGCAACGAGATCAGCTGCAGCAAGAAACGTTTCGGTGTTGGTGTTTTGAAACTGGAAACCACCCGTGTCGGTGACCAAGCCCGTATACGCGCACACGGCAGACTCAACAGGCGGCCTGTCCAGAAGAAGCTTGCAAAGCCGCCACACTATGATGCTGGTCGAAGCAGAATCCGGCTCGACATGAACATGGTTCGCCATGGTCGTAGGTTCAGCATGGTGATCAATCGTAACGGAGTCAGCACAACGGTCAAGAATCGAGCAAGCCGCTTGGCCGACGCGATCCCGCTTGGGCACATCCAAACCAATGAACACATCGAAGGCTTGACCTGTTTCAAGCAACTTGTCCAACACCTGCTGAGCAGGAATGAATTCGTCCGCATCCGGCATGAATGTAAGCTTCTGATCAATGGAATCGTCACGCACAAGAAGCAGCGTGGATTCTTTGCCCAAAGCCTTTAGGGTGTGATGCAGCGCCAGCTGAGAGCCAAGGCAATCTCCATCGGGGCTTACATGACCGCACAGGACAAACGAGCTGTTGGCTCGAATGACCTGCGCGATATCCTCTAAAGTAGAATTAGTCTGAGGGGTCGTTGCCATAGACCTAATCCTTACGCGCCTCGTTCGAAGAAGGCGAGCCTTCGTTGCGCTTACGCTCGGCGGCAATGGCGATGGCAATACGCTCCGCCTGATCGACGCTGCCGTCAAGGAAGAAGCGAAGCTCGGGGGCAACACGCCACGAGAGCTTCTTGCCCATCAGCGTGCGAATTCGGCCGGAAGCTTTCTCGAAAGCATCCTGGGCGGCCTTGTATGATTTCTTGTCAGCGGTGTAGTAGACATTGCATACGCTGCGGTCGAAGCTGACCTCGCAGCCGGTGATGGTGACCATGCTCAAACGCGGGTCAGAAACCTCGAACATCAAGATCTCAGCGATAACCTGGCGTGCCTGCTCGTTAACACGGCGGCTCGAAGAATTCTGTTTCATGATTGATTCCTATCTCATTCGAAAAGACGGGCACCCCTATCTTACAGGATGCCCGTCTGATGTGATGCAACTGCCCTCGTTAGCACGAAAGCCTTTTACTACTCGGTACGCTCAACCTCTTTGACGACGTAGCCTTCAATGAAGTCGCCGATCTTGAGATCCTGGTAGCCCTCGATTCCAAGACCGCACTCGTAGTTCTGCTTGACCGATTTAACGTCGTCTTTGAAACGACGCATGGAACCGAGCTTGCCGTCGAAGATAACCGTGCCGTTACGGACGATGCGAACCTTGTCGTCGCGATGAATCTCACCCTCGATAACGTAGCAGCCCGCGATGACACCAACCTTGGGAACACGGAAGAGCTCGCGAACCTCGGCGGTACCGGTGTCCTCTTCTACGATATCGGGAGACAGCAGGCCGACTCGTGCGGCATTGATATCTTCGATAGCCTGGTAAATGACGCGGTAAAGCCTGATGTCGACCTTCTCCTTCTCGGCCTGCTGCTTGGACTTGCCCGTAGGACGGACATTGAAGCCGATGATGATGGCGTCAGATGCAGCAGCAAGGGTGACGTCGGTCTCGGTGATGCCACCAACAGCAGAGTGAACGATGTTGATGCGGACCTCGGATTGATCCATCTTGTCGAAAGCATCGCGCAGAGCCTCGATGGAACCCTGAACGTCGGCCTTCACGATAAGGTTCAGGTCGGTCTGCTTGCCTTCTTCGATGCGGCTGAACAGATCGTCCAGGCTCATGTGAGACTTGTTGGTTTGCTCGGCAAGACGCTCGCGCAAGGCACGCTCCTCGGCAAGCTTACGAGCATCGCGCTCATCCTCGAAAACACGGAACTCATCGCCTGCGGTGGGAACGCTGTTCAGACCAAGGATCTCAACAGGATCGGCGGGTTTGGCCTGAGACGCATGAGAGCCCTTCGGGTCGATCAAAGCGCGAACGCGGCCATACGAGGTGCCCGCAACGACGACATCGCCGGAATGCAGGGTGCCGCGTTGAACCAGGACGGTGGCAACGGGACCGCGGCCCTTGTCCAAGTTCGCCTCGATAACGAAGCCGGAAGCCAAAGCGTTCGGGTTTGCCTTAAGCTCGAGAACCTCGGCCTGAAGCAGGATGGTCTCAAGCAAACCGTCGATGTTGATCTTCTTCTTAGCGGAGACCTCGACGAACATGTTCGTGCCGCCCCACTCTTCCGGAACAACACCGTACTCGGTGAGCTCCTGACGAACGCGGTCGGGGTTCGCACCAGGCTTATCGATCTTGTTGACGGCAACGACGATAGGCACGTTTGCGGCCTTAGCATGGTTCACAGCCTCAATGGTCTGCGGCATGACACCGTCGTCGGCGGCGACGACCAAGACGATGACGTCGGTAACCTGAGCACCACGAGCGCGCATTGCAGTGAATGCCTCGTGACCAGGAGTGTCGATGAAGGTGATCTGCTGACCGTTGATGGTAACGACGGAAGCACCGATGTGCTGAGTGATGCCGCCAGCCTCGCCCATGGCAACGCCGGTGTTGCGGATTGCGTCAAGCAGCGAGGTTTTGCCGTGGTCAACATGGCCCATGACAGTAACGACAGGCGGACGCGGAAGCAGGTCGTCTTCGGTGTCGTTGTAAACAACGGCGTACTCTTCCTCGGGCGACACGACACGAACCTTGCGACCCATGTCGTCAGCAATGAGCTCGACAAGGTCGTCAGGCATGGACTGAGTAAGAGTCAGAACCTGGCCAAGCATGAACAAGCGCTTGATAACCTCGTTGGGACCAACGCCCAAAAGCTCGGCGAACTTGGCAACCGTTGCACCCTGCGGGATTTCGACGACGGATTCGTCGAGAACCAGACTGGGGTCGATGCCATGCTGAATTGCCTGCTGCTGTGCCTTCTCGCGAGCCTCGGCCTCACGCTTTTCCTTGCGCTTCTTACGACGACCGGTGTTGGCCTCGTTGGTGGTAGCGGCAGCAACGGCTGCACGCGCCTCGGCGAGAACCTTATCACGCTGAAGCTTCTCGACCTGAACGGCCATCTTTGCGTAACGATCTTCTTCGGTACCGGCGTTCTCAAGCTCGGGGACTACCTGCTCGCCGTTGTGATGCTTCTTCTTGGCAGGTTTACCGTTGTTGTTGTGGGCATTCTGACGCTTGCCAGCCTCTTTGCTCTGGGCCTTCTGCTCTTGAATGCGCTTCTGCTCAGATTCGATCTGCGAAAGAAGCGAATCGAATCCGCGGGACTTCTTAGCAGCAGGCACTGCAGGAGCGGGCTTGGCTGCAGGACGGGATTCAGCCTGAGCAGCAGCCTTATGGCCGCCTTGGCGCATACGAATAGCCTCTTCAACGGCCTGCTTCTTGGCAACATCCTTGGCAAGGGCTTCGGCACGGGCACGTGCAGCAGCAGCCTCGCGCTCACGGCGGACGCGTTCTTTCTCGTCAGCAATCTGAGCTTCGAGGCTCTTAAAGGGGCTGTCAGAAGCGGGAACTGCCTTCTTAGGCTCGGCTTCGGCGCTCACGGCATCCTTGCTTTCCTTGCGCTTTGCGCGCTCGGCCTCGCGGCGGGCACGCTCCTTCTCGACAGCCTCGCGACGAACGCGCTCCTCCTCTTCGGCCTTCTTCTTAGCCTCAAGCTCTTCGGCCTCGACGGTGTTGACGGCTACGCCTTCCTCAACGTCACCCTCAACGGACGCAGGGCCCATTTCCTTACGGATTTTCTGCACGTAAGCATCACCAAGCATGCTGGCGTGGCTTTTTGCAGGGATTTTCATATCGCGAAGGCGGTCAAGCATGTCCTTGCTGGACAGACCGTACTCCTTCGCAAGCTCATGTACGCGCATTCCCGGCATATAAACTCCTATCGGATCGAAGCTTCAATCGCGGCAGATCGAACAGCACTCGCGATTCGCTCCGCATCATCGTCAGTGACATTGGTTTTCAAAGCGCGCTGCAGCTTATGGCTTGCAAGCGCTTTGGTCAGGCAATCGACGGAGCAAACATATGCACCGCGGCCCGGAATCCTACCCGTGGGGTCGAATTCAACCGAGCCGTCCGCACGACGAACGATGCGCATCAGCGTAAGCTTATCGCTTTTGGCTCCGCAAGAGATGCAAGTGCGCTCCCGTTTCGTGACGGTTGCCTGGGTCATAGTTGAAACCGCCTACTCTTCCATGTCCGCGTGGATACCGCAGAAGCGGCTACCAGGACGGGCGTGATTGCGGCAACGGGTGCCATCTTCGTTCTCGAAAGCGCAGAACTCGGGCACCTCCTCGACTTGTTCCTCGGCAACGGGCTCGTCGGTGTCTTCAAGCAGAGACTGACCCAAGAAGGAAGTACTCTTGATGTCGATGTGCCAACCGGTAAGACGAGCAGCAAGACGTGCGTTCTGACCTTCTTTGCCGATAGCCAGGGAAAGCTGATCGTCGTTGACGACGACCGTGGCATAATGCTTCTCTTCATCAATGGTCACGCTGGTGACCTTTGCGGGCGAGAGAGCATTAGCGACGTAACGGGCAGGATCGGCGCTCCACTGAATGACATCAACACGCTCGTTGTGAAGCTCCTCGACAACCATGCGAACGCGAGAACCCTTGGGGCCGACGCATGCACCAACGGGGTCAAGGTTGGCCTCGCGAGAATGAACGGCAACCTTGGAACGGATACCGGGCTCGCGAGCGATGCTCTTGACTTCAACCAAGCCGTCGTAGATCTCGGGGACTTCGATCTCGAAAAGACGACGAATCAAATCGGGATGGGTACGAGAAACCACGATGGGCGGGCGGGACTGTTCGCCGCGCTGACGGGGTTCGTCGGAAGAAGGATCGCGAACGTCGATGATAAGCACCTTCAGGCGCTGGTTGTGACGATAACGTTCGCCTGCAGGACGCTCGTTGAGCTCCTTCGGAGAGCGGGTCTTATCGTAATGAGGCAGCTCAGCCTCGACGCCGTCGCGGATCTTGATAATGGTGAAGTCGGGCGTGCCCTGAAGGACGGTGCCGGTGACCAGGTCGCCGATACGATGAGAGAACTCTTCGTAAATGGACTGACGGCCAGCATCGCGGACGATGGAGGAGATAACGCTCTTTGCATTCTGTGCAGCAATGCGGCTTACGTCGCCAGGGGTGACGTCGCGCTCCTCGAACTCGGAATACTCGCCGGTTTCCTCGTCGGGCTCGCCTACGGGAACAAGCTCGTACACGTAGATCTTGCCGGTTTCACGGTCGATGGTGACGCGGGCATCCCACTCAAGGTCAAGGATGTGCTGGTAGCTTTTCGCCAGAGACTCCTCCAAACGCTCGATGAGATAGAACTCGTCGATCTTGCGCTCGTGAGCGAGCATCTGCAGGGCTTCAATAAGTTCAGAAGTGGCCATGATCATCCTTTCCTAAGAGTTGAAATCGATCTCGCCCTTAAGATGCGCGCGCTTCACGGCATCAAGGGGAATAGTGAACTGTTCGTCGTTGATTGAAAGCTGGACTGCCTCGTCGGTTATCGAAACGATGGTTCCGGTGAAAGACGAACGTCCATCGATGGCGCCATTGGTTTTGATAACCGCAGTGCCTCCGATCTGAGCCTGGAAATGAGCCGCAGTGCGAAGCGGACGATCGATACCCGGCGAAGAAACTTCAAGGGTGTAGGCACCGGGGAAAGGATCGAGCTTGTCCATGATCTCGTTGATCCATGCCTGCGCACCGGAAAGCTCGTCAAAGCCCACACCTTCGGGTGTATCAATGTAAACCCTAATGGTTGGGGCCTTTTTAGACCCGACCACCTCGACGGTGACGATCTCGATTTTCTCGGCATCGGCGCGCGGCGAAAGCGCGTCGAAAAGCTCTTGCTCTTTAGCGCTTAACATGTTCGATCCCCTCCTTTAACTAATCCGCATTCACCAACAAGGCGCACATACAAAAAGAAAGCGGGACATGCCCACTTTCCTCAAATCGAAAAGCTTGGCTGCTGGAAACACACCCAAGCTGCCTTGTAACATATTTATTTTATATCAGAATTAGCGCAACTACAAACAATACAGAAACGGCCGTCACTACGACGGTCGTTTCCCTGCAATGTTGCCAATCTCTATTTATTGCGTTCAGCATGAACAGAAAGAAGCCTGTTCAGAGCATTGACGTAAGCCTTAGTGGACGAAACGATGATGTCATTGTCGGAACCGCGTCCGATAAACACCTCGCCATCGGCTGCAGCAAGGCGAACGGTGACCTCACCCAGGGCATCGATGCCGCGGCTGACGGACTGAACCGAAAACTCCTGAAGGTCGTTTTCGACGTCCACGATCATGTCAACGGCCTTGAATGCCGCATCAATCGGGCCGGTGCCGTATGCTGCAACTGTTTTGACGTTGCCGAAGGCATCCGTCATCGTAAGCGTAGCGGTAGGCGTAAGCGGATAACCGCAACTAACCTGAAGGCTCTTAAGAGTGTAGATGCCCTTTGCAGTACGCGACTGCTCATTGACTAGGCTCTCGAGATCTTCGTCGTAGACTTCCTTCTTCTTGTCAGCGAGGTTAAGGAACGCCTCGTAGACTTTATCAAGTTGCTCGCCTTCGTAGTTATAGCCAAGTTCTTCCAAGCGATGCTTCAATGCCGCATGACCGCTGCGCGCAGTAAGGATGATCTTGGAATGACCAGCTCCAACATCCTCGGGATCGATGATCTCGTACGTGTCTCGCTTCTTCAAAACGCCATCCTGATGAATGCCCGAAGAATGCGCGAACGCGTTAGCACCAACGATGGCTTTATTAGCCTGAACGCTCATGCCTGTGATATTGGTGATCAAACGGCTCGCTTTCACGAATTCACGAGAGTTCACGTCGGTGAAGGCATCGAGCTCTTGCTCGTGCATGCGGATGGCCATAACCACTTCTTCAACGGCGGTATTACCGGCGCGCTCACCCAAACCGTTGATGGTGCACTCGATTTGCGTGGCGCCGTTACGGACGCCCTCAATAGCAAGAGCGGTAGCCATGCCAAGGTCATTATGGCAATGAACGGAGATGTCAACGTTCTCGATGCCCTTAACATTGTCGTGCAAGTACTTGATACGACGTCCGAATTCACTGGGCAATGAATAACCCGTGGTGTCAGGGATGTTGACGACATTAGCGCCGGCATCAACGGCTGCTTGAATCACACGAACAAGAAAGTCGTAATCAGAACGCCCGGCGTCTTCGGCATAAAACTCAACGTCGTCAACGAACTGTTTGGCGTAGGCAACCGCGTGAGCCGCTTTCTCGACGCATTGATCTTCGGTGATGTGAAGCTTGTCATGCATATGCGACGGAGAAACACCCAGACCGGTGTGGATACGAGGGCGTTTGGCATACTTGAGAGCGTCAGCGGCTACCTCGATGTCTTTATCAACGGCACGGGTAAGTGCGCACACGATAGCGTTGTCGCCAATGACCTCAGCGATCTTTCGGACGCTCTCAAAATCACCAGGCGAAGAAATTGGAAAACCCGCCTCGATGACGTCAACATTCATACGCAGTAGCTCGCGGGTCACCACGAGTTTCTCGTCAGTGTTCATCGATGCGCCAGGCGATTGCTCGCCATCGCGCATGGTGGTGTCGAAGATCTTGATTTTGCGCGCCATGCGTACTCTCCTTTCCATAAGAAAAAGGTTCCACTGTTAATTGAACAGTGGAACCAATCCCTGACGTTCAACGTACGACCCGAAGCATAAAAACTCTTTCATTTCAAACATGTTACAAGCCGCGTGATTTCCCAAAAAGAGTTGCCCGAAGGTTACAGCTTTACGTACCAAAGATTCTTCAGATCGCTGATTGCCTCACGAAGTTCATCTATGATCTCGTCGGTGACGTCGCCCTGAACGTTCATATAGACAACGGCCCTGTCGGAATCGGGGCGGGTACCGATCCTCAAAGTAGTGATGTTGATGTCGTGCTGGCCCAAAATAGTGCCGATGACGCCAATGCGGCCGGATGCATCGCCGTATTCGAAAATGAGCGACTGCTCACCCGGCTCGATATCCATGTCGTACCCGAATAGCGAGATGATTCGCGCAGGACGACCCGGATCGGACCTGGTGCACGAAGCCTCAATGCCGTCAGCAACAATGGAGACCGAAGAGAAATAGCCAAGCGTGTTGGGGTCGGATGCGGTTACCACATCGATGCCGTGTCTCTTGGCAACCTGCTCTGCATTAACGGGCGTAACCGTGACACCCTTCTTGTAAGAAAGCAGACCCTTCAAAACGCTTGCAACCAAAACGGTGGTATCGGCAGCGGCGATGTTGCCCGAAGCGGTGAACTTAAGCGTTTGCGGAATAGTGGGGTTGATCTGCGCAAGCATGCTGCCAAGCATTTGACAAGCGGGAACATAAGGGCCGACGGCATCAAGGACCTCGGGCGGAACGGGAGCCATGTTAACCGCAGTGGGAACAAGCGAACCTGCAAGGCCAGCAGCGACATAGTTGGCAATCTGAACACCCGCACGACGCTGCGCCTCGAACGTAGCTGCCCCGATATGCGGAGTGAGAATGACATTATCGAACTCATGCAGCGGCGACTCGAAGCACGGCTCCTCATCGTGAACATCCAGTCCAACAGCGCCGATCTTACCAGCTGCAACGAAATCGGCCAGCGAAGCTTCGTCGAAGATACCGCCCCTTGCAACGTTCACCAGAATGACGCCATCCTTCATAATGGCAAACTCGTTGGGACCGAACATGCCACGAGTCTCAGACGTACGCGGAAGGTGAACGCTGATGACGTCAGCAAGCGGAAGCAGGTCCTTCAGGTTTTCATACAGGGTGACGCCCAATGCACTCGCGCGATCAGCGTTGCAATAAGGGTCATAACCGATGATTTTCATGCCGAAGGCGGCTGCGCGTTCGGCAACCAATCCGCCAACGCGGCCAAGGCCGACGATAGCGAGCGTTTTTTCGTACAGCTCCGTACCATCGAAAGCAGTTTCCCACTTGCCCTCGTGCATGGACTTATTTGCTTGAGGAAGTTTGCGGGCACAAGCCAAGATCAAGCTCATGGCAAACTCGGCAGCGGAAACGATGTTGGATGTCGGCGCGTTGCAAACGATAACCCCCGCCTCGGTTGCGGCCGTGACGTCGATGTTGTCGATGCTGACGCCGGCGCGGCCGATAACCTTCAGCGACTTACCCGCCTCGATAACGCGACGAGTGACTGGAGTATGCGAACGAACCACCATCGCGTCGAAACCGTCGATGCACGAGACCAGCTCGTCCTCGGTCAAATCAAGACGCGTTTCAACCTCGCAACCACGCATACGCAAAACGTTGATGCACGTTGCGTCAACGCGTTCGGTTACCAGTACCTTGTTAGACATGATCGGACCAGCCCCTTAAGACTTCTCGAATCCGCAGAGTGATTTCAGCAGTCTTATTAAACACAAAGCGGACCCGTCAGCACAAGCGCACTGGCGGGTCCGTCGGTGAGCGCACAGGCAGTCGCGACTACCGTGCACTTAAATCATGTCGTTAAGACGCTGATACGAACTAGTCCTCGGACTTCTTAACCCACGTGAACATGCTGCGAACCTGAGCACCGGTCGTCTCGATGAGATGGTTGTTCAGAGCCTCACGCTGCTCGAGCAGCCACTTATGGTTATTGTTGCAGTCAGCAACGAACTCCTTGGCGAACTCACCGTTCTGGATGCGCTCGAGGATAAGCTTCATGGCCTTGCGGGACTCATCGTTGATGACCTTGGGGCCAGCATAGTACTCGCCGTACTCTGCAGTGTTAGAGATAGAGTAATTCATGAAGTGGATGCCGCTCTCGTACATAAGGTCGACGATCATCTTCATCTCGTGATAGCACTCGAAGTAAGCAAGCTCGGGCGGATAGCCTGCCTCGGTCAGCGTTTCGAAACCAGCCTTGACCAGCTCAACCAGGCCGCCGCAAAGAACCGCCTGCTCGCCGAAGAGGTCTTCCTCGGTCTCCTGAGCGAAGGTGCCCTTCATAAGACCAGCGCGGCCGCCGCCGATCGCCCAACCATAAGAAAGCGCGATATCCCAAGCATCACCGGTGGCATCCTCGTAGACGCAGCACAGATCAGGAACGCCGGAACCCTCGGTGTACTGGCGACGAACGATATGACCCGGGCCCTTAGGGGCAATCATGATGACGTTGACGCCTTCAGGGGCCTTGATGTAGCCATAGTGGATGTTGAAGCCATGAGCGAACGCGAGCGTGTCACCAGGATGGAGGTGCGGCGCAATGTGCTCCTCGTACGTCTTAGCCTGGATCTCATCGGGGATAAGGATCATGACCACGTCGGCTTCTTCTGCTGCGGTATCGATATCGACGACCTTCAAACCATGCTCGCGAGCTTCCTCGGCGGACTTGGATTCAGGGCGAAGGCCAACGCGAACGTCGCATCCCGAATCGTGAAGATTAAGCGCATGGGCATGACCCTGGGAGCCATATCCGATGATGGCGATCTTCTTTCCCTGGATGATCTCGGGGTTCACGTCCTTGTCGTAAAGAATTTCAATAGCCATGTTCATTCCCTTTCTGATCGACTATTGGATTGCAACCCTATGTTCGTCGCCTGTTCAGGCGGTGAAACCAAAATGATTGAATCTAGTTCCGTGTTTCGGACTAGACGTCCTTTGAATTACGCGACATGGCGATCTTGCCCGTACGGGTGATCTCCTTGATGCCATATGCGCGGAACAGATCTTCCATACCCTTGAGCTTGCTTTCGTCGCCGGTAGCCTCCACCGTCAACGACGAGCGGCCGACGTCAACGATATTGGCACGGAACACGTTAGCGATTTCGATGATCTCGCTGCGATGATCAGCCGGAGCATTCACTTTGAACAGAACCAGTTCGCGTTCGATCGCGCTATCGTTGGTAAGGTCGGTGATCTTGTGAACGCTCACAAGTTTATGCAGCTGCTTGGTGATTTGCTCGTAAGCGACCTCATCGGCAGATACAACGATAGTCACACGAGAGCGCGTAGGGTCCTCGGTAGGTCCTACCGCCAACGAATCGATGTTGAAGCCGCGTCGCGAGATCATGCCAGTAACACGGGAAAGGACGCCCGGCTTGTTTTCGACAAGCACCGAGAGAATGTGAATAGATTCGGTCATTATCGACCCTCCCCTTCCTTCGTTGCTTGCTCGGCTTCGACAGCCTTCCCAACGGGCTCGGTGCCCATGATGCGTGTGCCGTCGGCTTCACTATCGATAGCGCCCATGACATCGCCCAAAGTAGAGCCGGGAGCAACCATGGGAAACACGTTCTGATCGCGCGAGATGGCAACGTCAAGCAAGTACGGGCCATCAAAATCAAGCATGCGCTGATACGCAGCGGGAAGCTGGGCCGGATCGGCAACCAATTCCCCACCCCATCCGTATGCTTCAGAAAGCTTCACGAAATCGGGCACAGGAGCAAGCTCGGTGAACGAGAAGCGCTCGTAATAGAAGAGCTTTTGCCACTGATGAACCATGCCGAGCGCGCGATTGTCAACGATGACAACCTTGACGGGAATGCCGTTAATAGCCGCCGTTGCCATTTCCTGGCTGTTCATTTGGAACGAACCGTCGCCCGCAACACAAACGACCGTTTTATCGGGGTTGCCCACCTGCGCGCCAATCGCAGCAGGGAAACCGAAACCCATGGTGCCCAAACCGCCCGAAGTAAGGAACGTGCGTGGGGCATCTCGCTCGATCATCTGAGCAGCCCACATCTGATGCTGTCCAACCTCGGTTACCACGATGCTGTTCATAGGATCAAGCGCATCAGAAAGCTGTCGCATGGCGATTTCGGGCACGATCTCGGCAGGGTTGTCGCCGACACCGGCATCGTACAGCGGGTAACGGTCGCGCCACGAAAGCACCGTGCGAACCCATTCGCTGGAAGCGGGTGCGTCGGTTGATTTGGAGAACGAGGCGACCATAGCTTCCAAAACGCCCTTCAAGTCGCCCACGATAGGAATCTGAGCTTCGCGATTCTTACCGATCTCAGCAGGGTCGATATCGATGTGAATAACCTTCGCATCAGGTGCGAACCCATCGAGCTTGCCGGTGACGCGATCGGAAAATCGGGCTCCGCAGCAGATGATGAGATCGGACTGATTGAGCGTCATATTCGCGTACTTGGAACCATGCATGCCAACCATGCCAAGGTTGAGTTCGTAGTTCTCGGGGACAGCGCCCTTTGCCATAAGCGTGGTGACCACGGGGATCTGCGCTATGCGCGAAAGCTCAACGGCCTCTTTGGAAGCTCCCGAGATGCCAACGCCGCCGCCCACATACATCACGGGGCGCTCGGATTTCTTGATGGCTTCAACCGCAGCGCGAATCTGCTTGGCATTGCCACGATAAGTCGGACGATAGGACGGAATGTTCACATCGTCCGGATAATCGAAGACTATTTCCTGACTTGCAAGATCGGACGGGACGTCGATAAGCACTGGACCTGGGCGGCCGGTTTTGGCGATATGGAACGCCTCGCGAAACGTCTTGGGCAAATCCTCGATGCTTTGCAGCAGGAAACTGTGCTTGACGATGGGGATGGTGATGCCGACGATATCGCACTCCTGGAATGAATCGGTTCCGATCATCGCGCGCGGAACCTGACCCGTGATAACCACCAGCGGAACCGAATCCATGTACGCAGTCGCAATGCCCGTAACCGTGTTAGTGGCACCAGGACCGCTGGTAACCAGCACGACACCCACCTTGCCAGTGGAACGAGCGTAGCCATCCGCTTCATGAACTGCGGCCTGCTCGTGACGGGCGAGGATGTGATGAATCTGCTTCGAATCGTAAAGCGCGTCGTAAATCTTGATAGCCTGGCCACCTGGATAACCAAACAGCTTCTTGACGCCCTCTGCTTCGAGGGAAGCAATGACCGCCTGGGCACCGGTAAGCTTCATGCCCTGTTTGGGGTTCTTGCTTCCCAGACCATCGGGGGCGCCGGCCTGGGCAACGGTCATCGATGCTTTCGACTCGGTGGTAGCATTTCGCTGCTTTTCGCTCATGACACATACGCTCCTTCGTCAGCAGAGCTGACAAGCTTCTCGTATTTCGCCAACACACCATGATTGTGCTTCAAAGCGGGAGCGACCCAGTTAGCCTTGCGCTGTTCGAGTTCTTCATCGGGGATATTCAGGCTGATGATGCCGCCCTCGATGTCCACCGTGATGGAATCACCCTCGTGAACGAATGCGATGGGGCCGCCCGCTGCGGCTTCGGGGCTGATATGGCCGACGCACGGACCCTTAGAGGCGCCGGAGAAACGACCATCGGTAAGAAGCGCCACGCTCTTGGAAAGACCCATGCCAACGATTGCAGACGTAGGCGTAAGCATTTCGCGCATTCCAGGACCGCCTTTGGGGCCTTCGTAACGAATGACGACGACATCTCCCGGATTGATTTCGCCCCCGAAAATCGCCCGGCATGCATCCTCTTCGCTGTCGAACACGCGCGCAGGACCCGTATGTTTGTACATGGAGGGATCCACTGCAGACATCTTGACGATGCCGCCCTTTGGAGCGATGTTGCCGTGAAGCACTTTCAGGGCACCCTGCGGTGAAAGCGGGTTGTCATGCTTGCGGCAAACCTCGCCATCGGCGGGCTTAGTGTGATTCTTGATGTACTCGTCAAATGATCCAACCACGGTGATGGCACTGTGGTCGAGCAATCCAAGCTGGTCAAGCTCGTGCATGACCACGGGAACGCCGCCAACCTCATACAAATCGATAAGCGGGCGTGGGCCGGAAGGCTGAAGCTTCACCAAATGCGGCGTGCGTTTAGAAGCTTCCTCCCAATCTTCCATGGTGATGGGGTGCCCAGCCGCATGAGAAATGGCGATCAGGTGCAGCACCGTGTTGGTTGAACCGCCGAATGCCATATCGCACTCCATGGCGTTGTGGATAGCTGCCTGGGAAATGACGTCGCCGATCTTGATGTCGTTGTTCACAAGCTCCATGATCTTCATGCCAGCCTGTTTGGCAAGGCGGATGCGCTCGGAATACACTGCGGGGACGGTTCCATTGCCCGGAAGCGCGATGCCCAATGCCTCGCACAGGCAGTTCATGGAGTTAGCCGTGAACAGGCCCGAGCAGCTTCCGCACGAAGGGCAAGCAGTGTCTTCGTAGTACTTAAGCTGCTCTTCGGTCATGGTGCCCGCAGCAACCTGACCAGCGCCATCGAAGAGAGTGTTCAAGTCGGTTGTTCCACAACCATCGGGCTGCTTGCCCGGAAGCATGGGGCCGCCGGAAACGAACACCGTGGGGATATTCACGCGGAGCGCGCCAATAAGCATGCCTGGGACGATTTTGTCGCAGTTCGGAATGCAAACGATACCGTCAAATGCATGTCCTTGAACGTAGCATTCCACAGAATCGGCAATCACTTCGCGCGAAACCAGAGAATAGTGCATGCCGTCGTGGTTCATGGCAATGCCATCGCACACACCGATGGTGCCCACCTCGAACGGAATGCCACCAGCCATGTAAATGCCGGCCTTCACTGCGTCAGCGATTTTGTCGAGGTTGTTATGACCGGGAATGACATCGGTGCGGGAATTGACGACGGCGATCAGCGGGCGCTTCAGCTCCTCGTCGGTCAGACCATCGGCTTTGAATAGGCTCCTGTGAGGAGCACGCGGCACACCAACACGAACCGCATCGCTTCGCAAGCTCATATCGCTCGTCCTTCCATTCATGGCTGGAGCTTTTTAGCGACAGACCTAAAAAGCTCTTTGCAAACAAAAAAAACCTGCTACAGCAAGCTGCACCAGGACCACGAAAACGATATGACTAGACAAAGCGCCTAGGGACCGATTACGGGGCCGCCGGTTCAGCCTACTGGCTTTGCTGCACGGTGAAGGTCGTCCACCTGCGTGCAAACCGTTCAACTAAACTGCTCGGAGGGGGCTTGTCGAACTTCCACCATCGGCTTCCACCAACCGCCGACTCTCTTAAGATGGCTTATTCGATTCGTCCTCGTCAACGCATTTAATTTTTTGAACTTGTCGCCAAGTATACGCACCACATTGAACTTGGCAAGAGAAAACTTTGAGCAACGACAGAAAAGTTAAACCAGTCGAAAAAATGTTAATAGAGTTAGTCATGCATAACCTAAATGTTGGAGGCAAAACCGATTGAATCGGAGACGCTTTCGGTTAAGGCCTAAGAAGCATTGAAGCAAATAGAAAGCCGATCGGGATTCCCCAACCGGCTCGATATCATTCGTATGTCGCAGCAGCAGTTACCGCAAGAAATCAGCAAGCACCACCCTAGCCTGACTAATCCATGGGAAGCGAAGGAGCTTCCTTCATAACCTTAAGCATAGTTGCGTAAATCTCTTTCAGGTTTTCGTCCGTCAACGGGCCGTCATTAAGGTTGCAGACCTTTTCGTAAATGGCATCCTCGCGCGAAGGATCGAACAGGTTCATCCCCGCACCGGGTTTCAAATTGCGAATAGTCAACGATTGAACAGCGCGCTCGTTCAGCAAGGCAACGAGCTTGCGATCGATCTGATCGATCGCTTCACGATGCTGATAGATCGAAGCCAGATTCGCAGCACTGACGTTGGTTTCAGCCTGAGTCATATAAGCTTCCTTCCCTTAGAAGAAAATGTGATTGACGAACTGACCAAAGAAGATCAGCACGAGCAAGCCGACGGCGATACGGTAAATGCCGAAGGCAGTGAAGTCGTTCTTCTTGATGTAGCCGATCAAGAACTTGATGGAAACGATGGATACCAAGAACGCAGTCACAATGCCAACACCGAAGATCAACCACTCGGTGGCAGTGTAAGCCATGCCATGACGCAAAAGCTTCAGAACGCTCCAGCCGAACATAATGGGAATGGCCAAGAAAAAGGCGAATTCGGTTGCCACCGTGCGTGAGGTACCCAAAAGAAGCGAACCGATGATGATGGAACCCGAACGCGAGGTGCCGGGAATGATAGCCAAGCTTTGAAAAATGCCGATAGCGAACGCTTTGCCGTAGGAAAGCTGATCGAAGTTGCAAACTTTGGCGATTGCACAAGAGGCATCGTACTCGTCGTCAGCGTTATAGCCGCCGATATCAAGAGCACGGCCCTTCTGAGCCTGGTCTGCAGCATCGGCCTTAACGGCGCCGCGAGCGTGACGCCCACGTGGCTGAGAGACCTCTTCGATCAGACGCCTGTTACGGTGCTCCAAGATAATGAAAATGATGCCGTAGACGATAAGTGCGCATGAAACAACGACGTACGAGAGGTTCGGGTCGTTCATGATGTGCTCTTCCATCCAGTCGTCAAGTAGCAAACCGACGATAGCTGCGGGAATAGAACCAACGACCACCTTCGCCCAAATGCCCCACGTCGTCTTCTTCTGCGCTGCGTTCTTTCGCGGCGAAAACGGATTGAGTTTATGAAAGAAGAGGCAGATAACGGCCATGATGGCGCCAAGCTGAATGACAACCAGGAACGTGTCGTAAAACGACGCGGAAACGTCAAGCGGCATGAATGCGTTCAGTAACATCATATGACCGGTCGACGAAACCGGCAGCCATTCGGTGATGCCTTCGACAATGCCGAAGACAAGCGCTTTCAGTGCTTCGATGATAACCATAGGTATGTACCTCGATGTTCGTTGGGGCGTGCTCGTTCGGGCAGAAATTGCCTAAAAGATGGTACCAGCACGCCCCATCTGATGACTTACTTCCATCAGAAGCACAACGGTAGAGCAGCTCCCCGCCACGTCATGCACCTCTACATCAAACCTGAAAGCGTGATAAGCAGAGGGATGGTAACCAGCGAGAACACCGTGGTGACAAAAGTCCCTTGAGCCATACTGACCGCATCACCGTGATACTGGTAGCACAGCATCGTGCCGTTTGTCGCAACCGGCATGGCCGCAAGAACCACCAGCACGGCCAGCATAAGGTCGCTTGCGACGTTTTGCATCAGGAAGAAGATGGCGATAGGCGTGACGACAAGCCTGACCATAGAGGCAGTGAACAGCTTAGGACCGCCTAGCAGCTGCTTGGCGGGAAGGTTGGCAAGTGACGAACCGACGATCAAAAGCGTAGCCGGCGTGGTGAAATTGCCGATAGTTGCCAAAGCGTCGCCAAGAACCGGCACGCCATGCACGTTGGCGAACGCAAGACCGATGCTGATGACGGAAGCGATATTGCAAGGGTTAATAAGGTCGCGCGGACGCATGCGAACCTTAACGCCCGTTGCGTTGTCCGACGCGATAAGCCACGCACCCAAAGTAAAGACGATGAAGTTGAACGGCAAGTTGTAGATGACAGCATAAATAACGGCGGTAGGATCGAAAATGGCTGAAAGCACAGGATAGCCAATGAAGCCGACGTTGCCGAAGATCATCATGAAACGAAAAACACCGCGATGGCCATCGTGAATGCGAAGCAAGAAGGTAACCAAGAAAGCCATAGCAATAAGAACCACGAAGCTGACTATGGCAAGACCCATAACTTCAAGAATGGTGATGGCATCGGGAAGCTCGTCTGCAGCCAAAACAGAGGACAGGATAAGAGCCGGCAAGGTGGCGTTCAGGACAAGTTTGGACATCTTCCTATCGAAATCCTCATCCATAACGTCCACCTTCTTACAGATATATCCCACTCCAATGGCAGCAAATAGAATGAGCATATTGGTGAAAATGTTGGTGAACTGACTGAGCATAGAGCGAGGACTCCTCCTTACGTGACCATCATTTGAATTTGAGCAGAGGTAACTTTAAGCGTCTCTCGTTCGTGTAATATGCGCCTTGCAAGAAACGCACAATGAAGCCACGTCTGGTACGTTTTATACCTTGGGCGCGGCAGCTCTCGTACGAAAGGACACGAATCGTGAGCAGCTCGCAAACCCCTACTCAGAAGGTTCTCGTATTCGATTTCGGCGCTCAGTACGGCCAGCTCATCGCTCGCCGCGTTCGCGACCTGAACGTCTATTCCGAAATCGTCCCCTGTGACATCAGCGCTGATGAAGTTCGCTTACTGGCGCCTGCCGCTATCATTCTTTCTGGTGGACCTGCATCCGTGAACGCCGAAGACGCACCGCGCGTCGACCCCGAAGTTTACGAGCTGGGCGTGCCTATTCTTGGCTTCTGCTATGGCCATCAAATCACATCGGTCACCCTGGGCGGCACCGTGTTCCACCCCAAGATCGGCGAATATGGTCCTGCCGAACTTCATGTTTCGGGTGGAGACCTGTTCGAAGGCACCCCAAGCGATCAGACCGTTTGGATGAGTCACTTCGATGCCGTGAAGGATATTCCCGAAGGTTTCACTGTTGTTGCCTCCACTGATGTTTGCCCTGTTGCCGCTATGCAGAACATCCAAAAGAAGATCTACACCACGCAGTTCCACCCCGAAGTCAAGCACACCGAGTTCGGCCAGCAGATCCTTTCGAACTTCCTGTTCAATATTTGCAAGCTTGAGAAGAACTGGTCGATGGACAACCTGGTTGAAACCATGACAGCCGATTTCCGTCAGAAGGTTGGCGACGATCGCGTCATCTTGGCGCTTTCAGGCGGCGTTGATTCTTCCGTCGTGGCTGCTTTGGGCGCTCGCGCCATTGGCAAGCAAATGACGTGCGTGTTCATCAATCACGGACTGCTTCGCAAGGGCGAGCCCGAGCAGGTTGAAGAGGTTTTCACCAAGCAATTCGACGTTGATTTCATTCATGTTCACGCCGAAGATCGCTATGCAAAGCTTCTTGCCGGCGTTACCGAACCCGAAGAAAAGCGTCGCATTATCGGCACGCAGTTCTGGAACGAGTTCTTTGCCGTGGCACAGCAGCTCGAAACCGATGGGAAGCCGGTTAAATTCCTGGCTCAGGGAACCATCTATCCCGACATCATTGAAAGCGGCGCGCGTAAGACCAGCGGCAAGGCATCGACCATCAAGAGCCATCACAATTTGATCCCCTTCCCCGAAGGCGTTCATTTCGATCTGATCGAGCCGCTTGACCATTTCTTCAAGGATGAGGTTCGCGCATTGGGTACTGCCCTTGGCTTGCCCGCGCACATCGTGTTCCGCCAGCCCTTCCCCGGCCCCGGTTTGGCAATCCGCATCATCGGTGCCGTTGACAAGGAGAAGCTGGAGATCCTGAAGAACGCGGATGCTATCGTGCGCGAAGAGCTTGACGCATACAACCAGCGCTTGTTCGAAGAGACCGGCGAGCGCAACAGCGAGCATAGCTGCTGGCAGTATTTCGCTGTGCTGCCCGACATCAAGAGCGTTGGCGTTATGGGTGACGAGCGTACCTATCAGCGCCCGATCGTATTGCGTGCAGTTGAAAGCTCCGACGCCATGACGGCTGACTGGGCAAAGCTGCCGTACGAATTGCTGTCTCGCATCAGCGGGCGCATCGTTGCCGAAGTACCGGGCGCCAACCGCGTGTGCTATGACATCACCCCCAAGCCCCCCGCGACGATTGAGTGGGAATAATAACGCACATTATCGTGAGGTTGCTTCAATGTGAATCCTTGTGCGTTATGGAATGACTTGATGCGTTGATATACCTCCAAGCCAGCAGCACACAAGCTGTAGAAAAGGCCTTCGGATGCAGCTCCGAAGGCCTTTTCTTTCTCACATTGACCTGCGATTAAGCATCCTGTTCGTTCATTTAGCAGTTTCCTCATTCCCGGTGCTCACGATAACGTGCGGTCTAGCTGCGCTTTTGGATATTCTTTTCGAAAGCTGCACTCACAGTATCACTAGAACAGTCCCGAATATTGATATCTGTACTCACAGTGTACTCACAGAAAACGCTCATGAATTAAGACGGTACAAGAGGGTTTCTCTGTCTTCGCATGAAATGCTCAGAGCCTCTCTAACTGATTTGGCAACTTCGTACGCGAGTCTAGGAGGGACGGCATTTCCAATTTGTTTGTAACGCGAGCTTTGGGATCCCTGCCAAGGCATATCAACAGGAAATGTCTGGATTGCAGCCGCTTCATCAACACTAATACGCCGAAGCCTCTCAGGCACAGATTTGGCAACAGGTCCACCTTGCATTAAATTCCGATGGTATACGACCGCCCAAGATTCTTCCCCAGTTTCAAAAGACCTTTGGTCAACGATAGGAGTTCTGTTTCCGCCCATAGATGCTGGGAGCGTTGGTGCAGGGGCGTCCAAATCCATTGGGCGTCCCTGGCCATTGAACAGCATGCCTGCCCAGGGTGATTTTCTCATTACAGGGTTTTTCGCAGCTGTAACCTTCGCTGTGCAAACCTGGTCATTGCCGATTTCGCCAAGGGGAGGCAGCTTCGCTAATGCGTCTCTGACGGTCATCTGTCTTACATTTGCCGGTGGACATATCGGCTCTGGAGAAGAATCGCCTTTAACACCCACAAGAAACATTCGTTCTCGCGATTGAGGAACTCCAAATTCCGCAGCATTTAAAACATTGAGGGTCGTGCTATACCCCATGCTTTCTGCCTCTTCGCGTATCTTGCTAATGGTTCCACTCCATTTTTTAATGGCTGCAAGAGCTTTGACGTTTTCCATGACAAATGCGCGAGGCTGAATCCGCTTTACCATGGCGAGAAAGTCAAAGACATGCCTGGACCTTGGATCATTGGGATCCATTTTTCCTGCAACAGAAAAACCCTGACAGGGAGGACCGCCAATTACAACATCGGCCGAGCCGCGCTCTGGAAGATTCTTGACAGCACGGATGTCGCCCACTTCTATTGCATGCCTACAACCGTCTTTCAGCGACGAATCTTGCTTCTGGAGGATGTCGAGCATTTTTGAATAAGTCCGCATAGCGTCAGCATTTATGTCGTTAGAGAAGATAGGCGTAAAGCCAGCAGCCAAAAACCCTATGTCAAGTCCACCAGCGCCTGTGTACAAGGATACGAAAGTAGGTCTATGCATCTATATGCCTTTCATGAGCTCATGCTAAATTCGCATAGCTCATGATATAGCAAGCAACCGAAGATCAATTCAAAAAATCGAAGAATTAGAGAGAGATGAGTTCGTAATACCGTTTCGAAATCGGTTCGGGCACTGCTCCGTAATTAACTTTTTCGTGTACCAACGAATCGAAAAGTTCTTCATATTCCGCTAGGCCTTCGATGCCGCCGAGACTATCCATCAATCCAGAGTACGTGATTGCGAGGACCGTGACGTCATAATCGGAAACCTTTACAACGGCTGGAGTCGCATATTTGACGAGCGGAGATATATCGTGCGCAACATATTTCACCGTGATATCCCAAACTGCGGGATCAGCCTCTTCTCTTAGCTCCAGTCTCTTTTCAGAAAGTATTCGAGCAAGAGTGTTCAAGTGGAGATCTATGTATTCGTCTCTAAGTTGTCCACCATGTGCCTCATATCCGACAATAGAGTGGTTCCCGTAGTCGACGAATTCAACATCTCCTATTTTTGCGGCACTTAAATTAGTTTCGTTGACTGACGACCCCAAACCACGTGCCTTTTTTCGAAGCTCTTCCGGTTGATCCAACACAGCCAAGAAATCACAAACGCGCTGATCTATAACGCCAAGACTAGCAGTATTACCTTTGCTCACGTGCCTAAGGAAGCGAATACGTGATTTCTCGGCTGGCAACGGGAGCTTTTCAGGTCTGTTTTCTTGAATTCGGTCAAGACGACGGCATAACCAACGACGAATAAGACAGCCAGCATGCCTTCTGCTTGGATAAGGAAGCTTTCCAAGTTCAGCAAACAATTCCACTAACCTTACTGGGCCATTCTTCGCTCCTTGTTTACCTTTTCTGTTCTCAGCCCACGTCATATCCAATGCCGCAAAACCCTTTGCGTTGTTCAGGTAAGGGTTTTGAGTTGGATTCCTGTATTCGTCATGCCATAGATAGTTGCAGGCTTCGCCTCTAGGGGAAAATTCATACACCCCTTTTCCAGGATATCTGTCGTATTTTTCCAGCGGCAAAAGCTCGAAATGAATCATGAACATATAGGGTTCATGATCAACATCCCGATCAAGATATTTAATCGTTGAGACAATTGAATCGGGGCAATCGAGCTTGCCGAGCTGGTTGCCAAGAGTTTCAAGCGCCTGATTATCATCGTCGTCTTTGAACGTACGGAGAACCTCCGCCCGATCGTCTTTCATAACCTTGACAGCGTCGTCTTTAGTAAATTCGGGACATAAGCCTACGCAACGAAGCATGCGTTGTACTGAATGAAAAGTCAGACCCTCGATGCCAATATGCTCAGTAATCATGTAGGCGCACATTTTTTCGTGAAGTGCTAGTGTCACGATTCTCTCCGCGCTCCCGATTAGAGCCATCGCCTGTTCGTGTGTCAAGTAATCTTTGTCAACCAAATCGTTGTGAAGGGAAAAAAGGTGTTCCCCGAGAAATTCAACCCTGGGACAGGCTTTGAAAAGATGGAAAACGATTGACTTGAATTCTTTGGAGACTTCGCCGGTCGAAAGCCAGACCTCCCATAATTCGCTAAAGCGTTCTGAGCATTCTTGCTCTTCGTAACCCTCAGAAACCATATACTCCAAGACCCGATTAGAGGCATCCTCAAGCTCGTCAATCCTAACGGGCAAACCGGTTTCAGCTATAGCGCTGCGAACTGATTCGAGTGATTCGAGATATATGCTATTCATCAATACGCTCCCATAGAGGCTTCGAGGAGCTAGAGGCGCCATTTCTCAATTGAGAGAGAGCTTCTGGGTCAGAAACGCCGCAAGCATCAAGGACAAGAAGTAGCTGCTCAACGGTCAAGCTTTGCTTTCCTGCCTCAATCTTAGACACGGCTGTTTGCTGCAAGCCAATTGTTTGGGCAAGCGTCTCCTGTGAAAGCCCCGCTTTTCTGCGCCACTCGCTAATACAATGACCGATATGTGAATCTATCTTCATGCAGCCATTATATGACTATTCAGATTGACTCTTCTTGGGCATGGAACATTTCGTTGCTCTAGGGGCGCGGGGAATCCCCCGCAAACGGGTGCACGATGGGCGCCTCCGTTCTCCTATGCCGAGGATTTGTCCGACGGCATAGGCTACTTGCTGGATTTCCCAATCAGCCCGCATCCCTTGAAAAGTGCTGCCCGCCGGTGTCACGTCAATGCGATTGCCAGCCGCGACTCCGCCGCCGCGCAATGCAAACGGGGCCGCTCTTGCGAACGACCCCGTGACGGCGATGACGGCAGTGAAGGCAGGTTTCTATATAGCCGGTTTCCCTTCACTGCCTTCACCACTTTCATCCTCTATGCGCCGAAGCGTCACCAGCTGGCCCGCGCTGGTGTGCTTCTTGGCGTAGCGCACGCCCCTGGAGAGCATGAAGCCGCTGTTCTGCGCGAGGTGCTTGCCCAGCACGGGGACCGTCACGCCCTCGATTCCCGCAGCCTCCATAAGGTTGCTCATGGTTCCCTGCCAGATGCTCACGCCGCGCGACATGAAGTCGAGCGTGCGCATAACACAATCGGGGACGTCGCGCTCCTCGAGCTCCTCCTCGCTGGTCTTGCCCACCAGCTCCCAGATGCAGTCCTCGAGCCGCAGCTTCAGTTCCTGGAACCGCACGTCGCGCCCCGTTATGGAAAGCGTCGCGTCGGCGGCGCCCCTGTTGGGCCTCGACAGAACCCAGGTGCTGTCGGCGCTACCCGTGATCCCGTTGGTGCCGGAAACCGTGTTCATCACGTCGCTGTCGGCCTGCTTGCGCGTGTGGTGCACGGCGACGAGGCACGCCGCGTGCTCGTCGGCAAGCTTCTTCAGCGCGCCGAAGTCGCGGTAGTCGGCCGCATACAGGCTGTCGCTGCTCGGCCTGCGCACCTTTTGGAAAGTATCCACTATCACCAGGCGCACGTCGGGGTTCTCGTCCAGGAAGCCGCCGATTTGCTCTGCTAGGCCTTCGCCCAGGCAAGGCGCCGCGTTGCTCAGGAAGAAGCGCTCGCTTGCGACGTCGGAAAGCGCCCAAAGGCGCTTCTTCACGCGCTCGTAGGTGTCCTCAAGGCACAGGTAGAGCATGCCGCACTTCTTGGTGGCGAAGCCCCAGAATGGGCTTCCCGAGCTCACGGCCAGTCCGATGGACAGGCACAGCCAGCTTTTCCCGCATTTCGGCGGTCCCGCGACGACGTGCCCGCCCAGGGGCAGAAGGTCCTCGATGATCCAGTCGGCCTCGACGGGCGGCTCCTGGATGAGCTCGCTTGCGAGGCGCACATCTAGCGCGGCCATCGATCCGCCCTCTCCTGCGCGGCTGCGGCGAACCACCTGCCGCGGGCATCCTGGCGAAGCTGCAGGCCCGTCGCCGCGCATACGGCGTCGAGGCGGTCTTCCAGCGAGAGCGCGTAGTCGACGAGCTGCTCGCCCCTCGGCTCGCCCTCGAAGCCGTGATCGCGCAGCCTGCGCCTTCGTTCCTCGATCATTCCGAAATAGGACATCGCTAATCGCCCCGCTCCATGTGCAAGAGAGCGTCCCGGGGCGAACAATGCGCGGCGGGGGCGCCTTCGCCACCGAAGCCCTCGAAAAGCGCTGCGAGCAGGCGAATCACGTCAAGCACCTCGGGCTGCACCTCGTCGCCTTCCCCCAAGCGCAAAAGCTCGAGATAGACCATCTGCATGCCCTCTTCCATACCCTTCTGCACGCGGCTGCTGGGAACCACAGTCACTTCCTGGCACATCAGCCGCGCCGCGATGTAGTCCTGCTTTGTCAGGCCGCTCATGGCCACGATCGCATCCAGCTTCCGGCCCTCTTCGGGCGACACGCGGAACGCTACCGTCTTGCTGCGCAGGCGCCCGTGCTCGTCCAGGTTCTTCCTACTCATCGCCTTTCGCCTCCTTCAAGGCTCTCATCGGGCTGTATTCGGCGCTGGCTTCGCGCTGTATGTTCAGGTCGGCTGCCATTTCCTGCTGCTTGTTCGGGAACAGGTGGGCGTAGCGCATGGTCACCTCGGTGCTCTCGTGTCCCATGCGGTCGGCGATGGCAAGCGCCGAGTAGCCGAGCTCGATGAGAAGGCTCACGTGGCTGTGGCGCAGGTCATGGATGCGGATGGGCTCCATGCCGCATGCTTTGCAACCGCGGTGCATCTCCGCGCGCAGGAAGCCCTTGGTATAGCGGAATATCCGCTCGTCCTCGGCGATGCCTCGAAGGCACGCGAGGTAATCGCGCATCTCCTCGGCCAGGAACTCGGGCATCACGATGGTCCTCACCGATTTCCTGGTCTTCGGGGCGGTTATCACGTCCTCGCGGCCGATGCGCTGGTAGGACTTCGTCACCGACACCGTGCGGCGAGCGAAGTCGAAGTCCCGGGGCGTTAGCGCCAGCAGCTCGCCCACGCGCAGGCCGCACCAGTACAGGATCTCGAACGCCATGTGGGACGCGGGCTTGTCGCGCAGCTCGCGGCTGAAGCGGAGGTACTCCTCCTTAGTCCAGAAGTTCATCTCGTCGGCGTTCTTCTCGCCGATCTTGCCGACCTTCTGCATGGGGTTGGATGCCAGGCCGTAGTGCCTCACGGCATGGTTCATGATGGCGGAGAACTGGTTGCAGATGCTGTGCAGGTAGGTCGGGCTGAGCGGCAGTCCGTTGCTGGTCCGCAGCTCCATCAGCTCGTTTTCCCAGGCGATGACGTCCGTCGAGGCGATCTCGTTGATGGGCTTGGCCTCGAAGTAGGGCAGAATCTTCGTCTCGATCATCGCGGCCTTTGTGTTCCAAGTGCTTCGGCGCAGGCGCGGGGAGACGTCCTCTCGGTAGACCCGGTAGAAGTCAGCGAAGGTCATGGTCGGCGCTCCCTCGATGCGCAGCAGGAAATCGTGCTCCCATCTTCGGGCGGCGCGCTCGCTGGTGAAGCCGCGCTTGGTCTTCTTGCACTGCTTGCCCTGCCAGTCGCGGTACCGGCACTGCACGTAATAGGTGCCCCGGGCTTTGTCCTTGCTAACCGACATTTCGGCCTCCCTTTTCCGCCGCAGGCTCGGCTTTGCTGCCGGCATCGCGGGCTTCCGCGCCGAAGAAGCGCTCCTCGAAGAAGCTGCGGCTGACCTTCCCCGGCACCACCAGACAGCCGTTTTCCTGCATCTCCGCGTTGAGCTTTCGGATCACCTTGTAGGCGTACGCCCGGGACACGTTCAGCTGCTCGCACACCTCGTCCACGCCTATCAGCTTTGCGTTCATCTCCGTTCCTTTCGTTTGGTTACCTCACGTATTCGTGAGCTTTGACGTTGTCAACATAACCTCACGTTTATGTGATGTCAACAGATTCTCGGAAAATTGCTCACGTTCTTGTGAGGTGTTAGAATTGCGCCATTGCCGCTGTGTGCCCCATGTTATTGCCGGGTGCCGCAGCGTACGTTCGACCAACGAGTCCGCGAGAGGAGCCTCAACCGTGCTCAAGAAGAAAGAACCCTCGTCCTTGCTGGGCAGGCGAATCCGCAACCTGCGATTGAAGCGGTGCTGGACACAGCGCGAAGCCGCAGAGAAGTCCTTCGTGACGGAGAGCGCGTTCCGCAGCTACGAGCTGGGCGACCGCATGCCCAAGCGCGAGATCATCGACCGCATAGCCAAGGCGTTCGGCGTCCGCAGCGAGTACCTGACCGCGCCGGAATTCCTGAACAGCACGGAGTTCTGCTACGCCTTGCTGCAGAGCGAGGAGGCCTTCCACCTGAAGCCAGGGGTGGACGAGGCGGCGCTTGGCCACCTGAGCGTCGAGCCGATCGGGGATGCGAAAAGGATATCCGGGCTGCTCAACGAATGGAACAGGATGCGCCAGAAGCTCGACAGCAAAGAAATCACCCAGGCTGAATACGACGAGTGGAAGCAGACCTGGGACGATGGCGAAGATGCCCTCGAAGTGCTGGAACGAGCCAGGCTGAGGGATGGCGCGGGGAACCACGAGTAAATGAAGCAATCCACCGTCCGAGCTCGCAGAAATTGCACGCCCTATAGGGAGTGGAGCCGCGTAGAAAGGATTCGAATAAATGACAGCTGGCAATGTATTGGTAATCGGCAACTCGGGCGTTGGAAAATAGACCCTCATCAACGCCTTTCTCGACGAAGACGAAATCGCCGCAAGGGTAGGTTGGGGCATTTCGGGAACAACCAGCGCTCTGGAGATTTACCCCGCAAAGAAGGTACCCTTCCAGCTCATAGACACCATCGGGTTTGAGCCGTCCTTCCTCAAAAGGGCGAAAGCTATCAAGGCCGTCAAAAAATGGTCGAAAGAGAGTGCCAAGGATGGCAACGAGGATAGGCAGATAAACGCCATCTGGTTCTGCATCGATGGAACTTCCAGAAAACTGTTTCCCGAAGCCATCAAGAACCTATCAAAAGCTACGAAAATGTGGGAATCGGTGCCCGTGATCGTTGTAATCACGAAATCCTACTCCATTCCCGAACGAGCTGAGAACGTCCAGATGGTTCATAACGCATTCGCCCAGCAAAAGCGATATGCGAAGAACCTCAAGGCGGTGGTTCCCGTCGTAGCTCAAACCTATACGCTCAACGACACGGCCTTCGCGTCGCCCGAGGGAATCATGGAGCTCATCGATGCCACTAATGCCGTCCTGCCAGAAGGCTTAAGGGCAGCTACGAACGATATCGCTTCGTTCAAGCTGAAACGCAAGCGCGCGATGGCTCAAAGCGTCATAACTGCATCGACTGCGGCAGGCGGAGCCGTCGGTGCGATCCCGCTGCCCTTCGCTGATGCCGCTATCCTCGTTCCTGTCGAAAGCGGACTCGTTACAGCGCTGCGAAAGATCTACGAAATACCCGATGGCGATGATGCGCAGAAAATCATGGACACCATTCTTGATGTGGGCACGGCAAGCATTGCCGCTAAGGCCGCCATCAGTGCGCTGAAGGCGATACCAGGCGTCAACCTTGCAGGAGAAGTTATAAATGCTATCGTCGCGGCAGCTATCGTCGCTGCCATTGGCGAAGGCTCGGCGTTTGTCTTCGAGAAGGTATATCTCGGCGAAATGAGCGCGAAGGACGTTGATGCGATCCGCGACTTCATGGAGCAGAAGCTGAACAGCGAGTTCGTCGGGAAAGTGACCGAGGTCATTGAGGGTTTCGCCAGCAGTGAACAGGGCAAGAATTCTCTCAAAGATTTGGCTGGCAACCTGGTCAAGACGCTAGACCCAAGCACTGGAAAAGCTTCCTCTTAAGAGCATCGGGAGTAATCTTGCTCGTGAGTGCAGAATGAGTGCAAGTGAATCTGATACTGCGTAGACGACAGAGCATGAAAGTACAGATAGAGACACGACGAGCTATAACAGCCATCGAATTCTCAGTCGAGTGGGAGTAGAAAAAATACGTGCAGCATACGTGCAAGACAGGCTAGATAGCACCCATGACGCACTGCATCATGGGTGCTATCTTTGTGTATGGGAGAGGGCCACGGCGTATTCCAGTCACCACGTGACGGATATCCGTCACGTCATGACGAGTTCTAGGAATATCTCGTCTGCCGCACGTACAATCGCCGTGAAGCGCACATATGAGGCAGGGAGGTCCGCATGGAGACGGTCAACGTCACCGTACGCATGGAAAGGCAGACGAGGGACGACGCGGCGAAACTCTTCTCGGAGCTCGGTATCAGCACCACCCAGGCGATCAACATGTTCCTCAAGCAGGCCGTGAGGGAGAGGGGGATTCCCTTCGAGGTAACCGCAAGGCCCGCCGTCGAGCGCGGCAGCGAGAAGCCTGGGTAAGGAAATCCGGCGCACCCCCCCAACAGGGCGAAGATGCCCATCCAGGGATCCCATCTGCTATTTGCAGAACCTGTCATTCCGACAAGCAAGACTCGACTCTTGGGGGCATGGGCCCCTTCGGTGCAGGAGGGAGCCGAGGCTCGCCGCATGGGCCCCATGTGTGGGAAACGCCTGCACCCCTCGTGCGCAGTTCTCATCGAATGCCCGCAAAGGAAATACACAGCAAGACGTGCGGACCAATCGGCTGCAAGGAGGCCGTGCGCGCGGAGATCGCGCCGGCACGGCGTAAGGCGTCAAGGGAGGGGAATATCGTGAGGGCGGTACCGAGAGCCTGCCTTGGGCTCGCGAGGTTCGTTCTCCGCCCTGCGCCTCGCCTCGTGCGATACGCGCGCAAAGAGTCTCTCTGTTGTACAGATTTGCTGAATGTGGGAGAATATTCAGCAAATTAGTACAGTTAAGAGGGACGGGCGATGATGGGAATATTGGAAATGGCGAGGAACGCGAACGGCTACGTCTCCTCCGCCCAGGCGACCGCCGAAGGCATTCCAAGGAGGCTTCTGGCCGCCGCCGTCGCTTCCGGCGAGCTGGTCCAGGTCGACCGCGGGCTGTACGCGCTGCCCGACACCTGGGAGGATCCGCTGTTCATAGCGCAGCACCGCTTCTCCAAGGGCACGTTCTCGGATGAGACGGCGCTGTACCTGCACGGCATGACCGACCGCGCGCCGTTCTCGCTGACCATGACCTTCCCGAGGTCCTTCAACACGAAGGCCGCCAAGGGCGCCGGCATCACCTGCCGCACATGCGCCGACGACGTGCTCGATCTGGGGGCGTGCCGGGTGGCGACCCAATACGGGAACGCCGTCCGCGCCTACGACGTCGAGAGGACGCTCTGCGACATCGTGCGGGGCCAGAGGGCCGTCGACTCGCAGGTCGTCGCCCCGGCGATGCGGAAGTACGCGGCGAGCAGAGAGCGCGACCCCGTGAAACTCCTGGGCTATGCCCGCAGGCTCGGGGTCGAGGCGAAGATCAGGAACTGTCTGGAGGTGCTCCTGTGAGGACGAAGAACGCGATGCAGCTCAAGGCGCGCATCAGCAACAAGGCCAAGGAAGCCGGGATTCCGGCGCAGGCTCTCATGCAGAGCTACCTGATGGAGAGGCTCCTCGAGAGGCTTTCGAAGTCGAAGTGGCAACCGAACGTTGTGGTGAAAGGCGGCATGCTCATCTCCTCCCTCGTCGGCGTTGCCTCGCGCACGACCATGGACCTCGATACGACCGTGCGGGGGTTCGACCTCACCCACGAGTCCGCGGAGTCGGTCTTCCGGCAGATCGCCGGGCTCGCGTCCGATGACGACTGGACCTTCGAGTTCGACCGCACCGAGGACATCCGCGAAACCGACGACTACCCTGGCATCCGTGTGCATTTGAAGGCTCTGTACCCTCCGATGGCAGTGCCCCTGACCATCGACGTGACCACGGGCGACAAGATCACGCCGGCACCCATCGAGTACAGGTACCCGCTGCTCTTCGACGAGGGCTCCATAAGCCTCATGGCATACACCTTGGAAACGGTGCTCGCCGAGAAGCTGGAGACCGTCGTCTCGCGCGGAGTGGCCAACACCCGCCCCCGCGACTTCTACGACATCCACGTGCTTTGGAAGCTCCGGGGTGAGGAATGCGATCCAGCCACCCTCAAGGACGCCGTCTCGGCAACATGCGAGAAAAGGGGCAGCGCCGAAAGGATGGCGCATTGGGCTCGTGTCCTCGGCGAGGTGGGGCAAGACGCACAGATGCTGGCGCTTTGGGCCAAGTACGAGAAGAGAAACCCGTACGTCACCGGAATTACCCTCCAGGAGTGTTGCGAGACGGCTCGTTGTATCATGGCAAGCATCGCCTAAATGGCCGTGCATGGAATTCTGCCGCCTGGTAGAGCGGATCCACCTCAATCCCGGAAGCTCAACTTCGGCGAGGACCGAGACGCTGGGGATCACTTTTGAGGCAGCGGGCATTGACTGCTCAGAGCTTCTGATAGGACAGCTAGCCTGAAGATCTAGGAGCCATCGTAGAAGCTAGGGGGGTTGCAGAGCTTCTCTGCCTTTCCCACCTTTGACATATGGCGTCCATGTTGCCATTGGCTGTTGCTCGCAGCTTGGCGTGATCCACCGTGACCCACGAAATCGCCTTGGATGACCCGAAAAACCGTGACCCAGATTTGACCCCATGGATTCGCGGCAATTTTTGAGACTGGATGCAAACAGGACTAACTGGAGCAAACTGCGGCAAACTGGAACAAACTGGAGATAGTTTTCGACTATTGAGTGGGAGTAGGCCGATAGGGTTCTGACCTGCACTTTTGAGTGCCGCACTGTGTCGCTGAGTTTCGTTTCATACGAGAGTCACGGCAAAGCCGCCAGCGACGGCGGTGAGTAAATACGATGATTTAGCCTCCGTTCCAGTGCTGGGACGGAGGCTTTTTCTTTGCCGTTTTACTCCCTTTCACCTGCGATTTCGCGATTTACTCCCCGCGTTTCGAGACAGCAAGGCACGGGGCGGTGTTCGGAGGATTGGGAGTAAGGATTTATCCCAAGTGAGTGGACGCGCAATTTTTGTCCCCGAAAACGAAACAGGGCCGTTTTGGGGTCTGTGAAACTCAAATCGAACTCAATAGGCTTTTCGGCGGTCTCCGAACGGCGTTTCCCCAGGTCGTTAATGGGGAGTAAAGAATCTCGCCGTCTCAAGGAAAACGGGAGTAATCAGGGGAAATGCCGCGGCGTACTGCCGCGTACCGCCATGTAAGCCACCGTGTAATTTACTCCCCGGACATGACGGAAATGCCTTGGCATGCAATGGGGAGTAGAAACTCAGCTTACGCAGGGGGCGAGCGGCGCTCACCGCCTAATCTGGCGTACTGATTCGATTGCGTTGATTGTAAATAGCTAGGAGTCGCTACAGCGAGGCTTTCCAGTCCTCGTATTCGTCGGCGTCGATCTCGCCGTTCTCGAGCTGCGCGCGCTTCTCTGCCCACAGCTCGATCGCCATCGCAGTTTTGGGTGCGTGCGGAGCCTTGGGGTTCAGGGAGAGCCCCGATCCGTCGGCTGCGGGAACGATGCCGAAGGAGTCCTCGAGCCGCACGAGCAGCGACATGAGGTCGCCCGCGGTCTCGACGCCGTAATCCTTGAGGGCGTTGACGGACACGCCTAGCGCCGCGGAGATGGACTCGAGCAGCTCGGGCTTCACGGCGCGGATGCCGCTCTCGTAGTGGCGCACGGCCCCCTCGGTCAGACCGACCGCCTCGGCGAGCTGCGCCTGCGTCATGCCGCGCAACTTGCGGTACCGCCTTATGTTTTCGCCTACGGACATGCGCCCTCCTCCTGGAATTACGTACCCGCACATCTTATCAGCGTACGCAAATGTACGCAATTCTATTGACAGTACAGATATGTACGTTTACTCTGAATCTGTAAACCGTACGTATTCGTACGCTATTGATAGGAGGAGCCATGGACGAGAAGGTGGCGAAGACGCCGAGGCCGCATATGCTGGACGCCAACGAGGTTGCGGAGCTGTTGAGGATCAAGAAAGGCAGCGCTTACGAGGTGATCAGGAAGATAAACGCCGAGCAGGAGGCGCGAGGGCGCGTGGTGATCCGCGGGCGCGTTCGAAGCGACGTCTTCGATGCCCTGTACTTCCCGGAGGTGGACTGACATGCCCGTGTACAAGGATGGCAACAACGGCACGTTCTACGTGCAGTGCTACTACCGCGACGCCCGCGGCTCGAAGCGCCACAAGACGAAGCGCGGCTTCTCCTCCGAGGTGGAGGCCGCCGTGTGGGAGGGCCAGTTCAAGAGTCTTAACGGCGGGGCCATGGACATGACGTTCTCCGAGTTCGTCGAGGTGTACGCCTCAGAGGTGAAGCCGCGCATACGCGAGCACACCTGGATCACCAAGGAGTACATCATCAACGACAAGCTCGTGCCGTTCTTCGGGGACATGCGCATGTGCGACGTGAGGCCGATCGACGTCATCAGGTGGCAAAACGAGCTCACCGAGCACCGGGACGCCGACGGGAAGCCCTGGGCGCCGACGTACCTGCGCACGGTGAACAACCAGCTCAACGCCATCTTCAACCACGCCGAGCGCTACTACGGCCTTACCGACAACCCGGTGCGCAGGGTCGACAAGATAGGCTCGAAGAAGGGCGGCGAGATGCAGTTCTGGACCAAGGACGAGTACCTGAGGTTCAGCGAGGCCGTCATGGACAAGCCGCTGTCGTTCCATGCCTTCGAGCTGCTCTACTGGACGGGTATCCGCTGCGGTGAGCTCCTGGCGCTCACGCCGTCCGACTTCATGCTGGATAGCTCGCGGCTGCGCATCAACAAGTCGTACCAGAGCCTCCACGGTGTGGACACCGTGACCGACCCCAAGACGCCCAAGTCGGTGCGCACGATCGTCATGCCTGCCTTCCTGCGCGACGAGATGGCGGACTTCATCGAGATGCGCGACGACGTTGCCCCCGACGAGCGCCTGTTCGCCGTGACCAAGCACTTCCTGGCCCACGAGATGGAGCGCGGGTGCAAGGCGTCTGGCGTGAAGCGCATCCGCATACACGACATACGCCACAGTCATGTGAGCCTGCTGATAGAGATGGGCTTCTCCGCGCTGGCCATCGCCGAGCGCATGGGCCACGAGGCGGTGGATATCACCTACCGCTACGCGCACCTGTTCCCCACGAAGCAGGACGAGATGGCCACCGCCCTCGACGGAGCGAGGGGGTGAGAAGGATGCCATGCGAGAACAGCGCCCGCAAGCGCAGCAAGACGATGGCGTTTCGCTGCACGCCCGAAGAGCACAAGCTCATATGCGAGATGGCCGCCTGGAGCGGCATGCTCAGGCAGGACTACATCATCGCCAAGCTCACCGACACCCAGGTCGAGGTGAAGCCCTCCGTGAGCGTCCAGAAGGCACTTAAGGACTCGATGGTAGAATTGACTAAAGAAGTGCGGCTAGCTGCCTCCTACGGCGAACTGAGCGAGTCTCTGCAGCAGAGGGTTGAGCTCGTGATGAGATTCTTTCTGGCGCTTGGAGAGCCTGTTGACGCGCCGACGACAGAGGCATTGCCACGAACCGCGCCTTTGGAAGAGCCGACAACATCCGTCGTGGGTGCGGAATCCGATACCGCAAGCATCTTTGAAATGGGACGCAGGTAGAGCCTAACGCCAGACCTCCAACGCCTTGTCCGCAAGCCATTCGGCACGACCGGCGATATCGCCTTCGTCCCAAGACTCTTTCTCCAAGGCACCCGCCATGGTCGCGAGGCCAGCGGCGCAAAGAGCGAGGCCGTCCTTATATCCCTTTCCCTGCTTCTTGGTGGTCCAATCGGCGTCGCGGATGGAGGCGTTGAGCGAATGCGTGATGATGGCGAGGTTGCCGAGCGTGAGGAGCTTCCGATCCCTTCGCGTGGCTGCCTCGGCGTCGAGGGTTCCCCATTTGTTTCGCCACTTCTTGGGCATCATGTGCTCGAGGGTGTACTGGTTGAACCCGAGCAAAGCCGTGCTGCTCATGCCCGGACGTATGGCGCTTTCCAACAGATAGAGGACGCCCTTGGACTGAAGGTTGTACAGGCATGATTTCTCGAACGCCTCTCGAACCTCGGCGTCGCCGGGCATGTACGTCGTCGCTTCCTCGTTGGCCGCGAGGGCATTCCTCAACGTCTCCGCGTCCTTCACCTCGTTCAGGATCAGCGAGGTGAACAGCCTGTTGTAGTTCTTCGTGGTCGCCTGTACCAGCATTCGGCGGACAATATAACTCTCAAGCAGGGCGTAGACCCCAAATTCCTCGCTCGGAGACTCCGCGTTCTTGCGAACGTAGAGCACATACGGGATGAGCGTCGAGTTCTTAAGTCCGAATATCAGCACGTTCAGGCGCTCGACGCCGGGAGCGGAGGGAATGTCCGCGTCGCAGCAGCTTGGGTCGAAGGTGGATTCGAACACCTCGGCATACGTCTTCATGCTGTCGAGGATCTCGTCCTTGTCGCCGTCACAGTACCTGCCGATGAAGTCCTTGTAGGACTGGAAGAGGTTGGACGTGCGCGAATAGAAGAGCTTGTCCTCGGCTGTGACGCCGCGCTTCTTGTCCTGGACCAGGATCTGGAGGAACGCGTCGAAGAACAGGTCGACGAGCGTTCGCTTGATGCGTCCGGTGACGACCTCCTGCTCCCAGTACTCCCTCTTCTCCGCCGTTGGCTCAAAGACGTCCTCCCAGCACTCCTTGAACGCCTGCTCGTTCTCGCGGTTGAAGAAGTAGTTCTTGAGGAGCTCCGCCGTCGTCAGGCGCACCCCGAGCGAGTTGATGGTGTCGAATATCTGCTGTTCGTCCTCGCCCTCGGTGAGATCGATGCAGACGAACTGGACGTTCGACTTGATCGTGTTCCTGTCGATCTTCTCCGGGTCGATGCTCTTGAGGAAGTAGTTGTATGCGCGGACGATGGCCGAGGAGCCCTCGAGGGGCTCGCAGCCCGTGGCGTTGACGACCTTCTCGAAATCCTGACGGTCGTACTTGCCGTGCCTCAAGGCGACTTCGCCGGTCTCAAGAACGAAGTCCCGCTCGAACAGCCTGCCGGCGTCGATTCTCGCGCAGAGCGCCTTGAAGAAGATGACCATGGTCGTGAGGCGCTGCTGGCCGTCGATGACGGTGCGGACCTCGGACACCTCGGACCATGTGTTGCCGGAGGAGGCCTGCTTCAGGATGATGGAGCCCAGGAAATAGGGTCGCTTGGAGGCCGTGACAAACTCCATGTCTCCGAGGAAGCGCTCCCATTGCTCTTCTTCCCAGACGTACGCCCTTTGGTAGAAGGGTATTTCAAGCAGGCGCGATCCGTTGAACACACCGCTTATCGTAGATTTTCCTGCATCCATTCTTAAAGACCTATCCATCCTTCGCAGTTATTACTGGCGAGGTCAATTTAATCTATACGCTGCTTGACTCTTGAATACTCCAGGCCCTTGTCGTCTTCTCCCAGAAGGTGCTCGAAGATGACGCACAGGTCCTCCTCATCGAGGCAGCCACGGTCGTTGGCGTCGGGCATCGTCTGCCCCTTCTCCTTCAAGCGGTCGTAGATCACGGCGTCGAGGGATAGCTCCCTACCGTCGCGTGTGAACTTCTCGCGCATGAATTTGGCGCTGGTCGCTTGGCTCCAATCGCGTACCGCGTGCTCGAGCGGGCCGCTTCCTCTCGATATGGCGACATCCCAATGCTTGCAGTTAAGCAGAAGGAGTCGGTTCATGCACTCGGTGCCAGAAAAATCGAGTCTTGCAAACGGCGGTAAGAGAAGTCTATCAGAAAAAACCGTAGCATACTCGCTGCTTAACGGCATATATGCGAGATGGAAATCATACGAGTCGTCCTCGGGCCCAATGATGAATATGGGCATCGACGTCGTGACGAATCCCGAGCCGATGGGCGCTTCGAGAATGCAGAATCGCTTTTCAAGAAACGCTTCGTAGATGCGGTTGGCAGGAACGGAACCGTCTTCGGAAAAAAGCAGAGTTGCGGAGACCGAAAGCTCGGCAAGAGCCTTATGGTCGCCGTTCCAGCCAGACCAATCTAGCAGCGCCTTCTCTTCTTCTGTCAAAACGACGTCTTCCAGAAGCATGGAGGAACCTTCTCGCGCTCCGTTCCTATCGGCAAGCATCGTCGCAGGATGGCGCACTATGAGGTTTGAGGCCAATTTGCAGACTGCCTGCCGTCCCCGTCGAAAGGCATCGCCTTCGAGCGCCGCATCCTTGCAGCATTGCAAAAGACGTGAGTAGGAAACGGAAATCTGGCTTTCACTCTCAGACAGCTTTGTCTCGATAAGGTTCTGCGCGTAGTACTTATCGTCGCTATCGGCCTCTATATCGGAGTACTTGACTTCATACAGATCGCGTTTGCTGCATACGTCTTCGACCTTCGTACGGTAAAAAACACCGCTGTTTTTGTTGTAAGCATGAAGCTGCCCGGAGGAATCCGCGAAATGGCGCAGGTAGAACCGCGGCACCCAGTGCTGCTTTCGCGTCATCTTTCCGGGCAGCTTCGACATCCTAAGCCTTCACCGCCTCGTATTGGTAGGTCGTGCGCACGTTGTAGTGGAAGTCATCTCCAAGCTCCAACGCCTCGAAGTGCTTCTCGGCGCAGCCGATCTTGATCTTCTCCGCATCGCGCAGGGCGGGCTCGCCGTTCTTGCCGCCCTTGGTCTCGGTCACGAAGTACACGCGGCGCTCGCCGTCGGTCTCCTCGACATACGCCCAATCGGGGTTGTAGCTGCCGAGCGGCGTGTCGATTTTGAACGCCGAAGGGAGCTTCGCGAACACGAGCACCTCCTCCTGCTTGTCGAGAGCCTCGGCAAAGGAGCGCTCGACCCCCGCCGAGTCGTAGACCACGTAGTTGTACAGGCTCTTGCCCGCCGCATCCGGCTTCCATGCGTTCTGCCCGAGGTAGGCAGTGTAGTCGTCGAGTTCGAGGTCGCGCATGGTGTACCACTCGTCCTCGGGAAGGCGCACGTACTTGATACCCTGGGCGATGAGGTCGTTCTTCACGCGGTTGATTTTGTCACCTACCTGCGCGAGGAAGGTCGCGGGGTCGATCTCGAACTCGTCGAAGCGGCTGCAGCCCTCGAGGATCGCCTTGATGGTGCCGCGGGTGAGCCCGACGGCGTCTTGTAACTCGGCGATCGGGTCGGGAAGATCGTATTTCACCTTTCCCGAAACGGATACTACGGAGGTGCCCGTGCCCTCGGCGCTCACGCCCGCGTCGTCGATGCCCAGCGAGGCGCGCTCGCTCGTCACCTGGGGCGGGCGCACGGCGAGCATGCCGTCGACCGCCTCGATGGAACGCTCGATGAGTTTGCCGGAGTCGACCTCGACCTGGAAGCGCGTGCGCTGGCGGATGCGGTCCCACAGGGCCTGGAACGCCGGGTCAAGCGTGACGTCCTTCTGCAGCTCGACCGAGACCTCCTTGGCCTTGTCGCGGATTTGGACCCTCTGGGACTTGTGGATGATGATCGCCTCGACCTGCTCCTTTGCCGGCTCGAGCTCGGCGGGAAGCTCGACCTTGCCCTCCTCGGCCGCTGCCTTCAGCACGGGCGTAACCGCGCCCTTGCCGTCGACCATGCCAGTCGCGACGAGATGGTCGAAGACCTGCTTCGACTTCTCGTAGCCAAGGCGCTCCTCGACGCCCTCGGGGGTCTTGACCGTGACCTTCGTGAAGCTCTCCGGGGTGATGACGCCGAACTTGAAATCCTCCGCCTCGAGCTCCTTCTGAAGGCCGTTGGCGAAATCGTCGTAGCTCTCGTTGGCGATGACGGTGAGCACGTTCGCCTCGGGGTCGTATAGGCGCTCGCCGTCCTGGTTGACGCACAGGCGCAGGCCGCGGCCGATCTTCTGGCGCTTTGTCAGGTTGTCTTTGGTCTCGACGAGCGTGCAGATCTGGAACACGTTGGGGTTGTCCCAACCCTCCTTGAGCGCGGAGTGGCTGAAGACGAACGAGACGTCCTTGTCGGTGTCCTTGCCGTCCGGGAAGGAGATGAGCGTCTCCTTCTTCTGCATGATGAGCTCGAAGGCCCCGGCGTCGTCAGCGGTGCCGGCGGCTCCCTTGGAGTCCTTGAACTTGCCCTTCTTGTCCTTGGCGAAATAGCCCTGGTGCACGGCGTGGGGGTCACGCACCAGCGGGGCGCCGACGGCCTCGTAGCATTCGAGCCAGGTACCCTTGCCGACGCCTGCCGCTTTGGCGACACGCCTGGGCGCCTTCGAGTTCAACGCCCCGGCGTATTCCTCCTCGAACATCTGGGCGTACAGGCCGCCGTGGACCTCGGGCTCGTAGACGCGGTAGCGGTCGACGCGGTCGATGAAGAATAGCGAGAGCACCTTCACGCCGCGCGGCCACAGCTCGAACTGGCGGGCCAGGTGGTCCTCGATGGTGCGGCGGATCTGCGCGCGCTTGACGACCTCCTCGTTGACGTCGCCCAGCGCCTCGCCGACTTCGAGCACCTCGCCGTTCTGGAATTCTATGAACTCGTCGCCCTCGGCGGCGCCGATGTTGTCGACGACCCAGCCGTTCTCGTAGTCGCTGTTCTCGCCGCTCTTCTGGTAGAGGTCGTTGCCGGTCTTCACGGTGACGGCCTTGCGCTTCTGCGTGCCGTCGGCCTGGCGCACGTCGATGGACACCTTGGCGGAGAACGGATTCGACTTGACGGACTCGAGCCTCACGTACGCACCGTTGAGGTTCGCCTCGGCCTTGATCGAGTCGACGCAGATGCCCTTCACCAGGTGGCGCTCGAAGGCGTCGACTGGTGTGAGGCGGTAGATCATGTTGTAGGCCTGCTTGTGCGTTGCCGAGTAGCGCAGCACAAACAGCGGGCTCAGGCTCTTGATGGCCGCCTTTGCCTGCTTGGTGTTGTCTACGCTCTGCGGCTCGTCGATGATGACGACCGGCTTGCAGGCGCTCACGAGCTCGCGCGGGCTGAAGCCGCCGGTGAGCTTTTCGCTGGGCCTGTGGAATAGGTTGCCTTCCTTCGCGGTGCCGTCCTTCTCGAGGCCCTTGTTGAACGCGTCGATGTTGATGACCATGACCTGGATGGAGCTCGACGTGGCGAAGTTGCCCACCGGCCCCATGTCCTTCGAGTCGTACACGAAGTAGTCGAGTGGCGTGCGGTCGTAAAGCGTCTCGAAGTGCTTGCGGGTGGTCTGGAAGCTCTTGAGGACGCCCTCGCGGATGGCCACGCTCGGCACGACGATGACGAACTTGGTGATGCCGTAGCGGCGGTTCAGCTCGTAGATGGAGCGGATGTACACGTAGGTCTTGCCGGTGCCCGTCTCCATCTCGACGGTGAAGTCGCGAAGGCGTCCGTCGGTGAGGACGTCGGTCGCCGGGAGGCAGCCCTCCTCCTGCACGGCGTGCAGGTTGTCGAGAAGCTGGCCCGGCGCAACGCGGAGTTCGTTGCCGTGGCCAACCATGAGCTCGCCAATCGCCGTCTGGCCCTTGCGACCGGAATCGGCGGAGAAAACGCTGCTTGCGAACTGCTGGCCGCGGAAAAGGTCGCAGGTTGCTTCTATGGCCTCCAGCTGGTGCTGCTGGTCGGATGAGAACTTGAACTCGAGTGCAGCCATGCTAGACCGTCCTCAGTTCGATCTCGCAACCCATGCGCTCGCCGGCGTGCTTGAAGATCTGCACGGCGTTGAGCTTGAGGGTGTCGTCGAGGATGGAATCAAGGATGAGCACGCGTCTGGGTTCCATGTCGGCGATGGCCTCGAGCGCCTCGATGGTGAGGCCTCGGGACATACAGCAGACGAGCTCGTCGCAAGCGACGGACCAGATGGGATAGCCAGCGGCGTCGGATTTTTCAACGGGCAGCGTGAGCTCGAGGCCCCATTTAAGCATCATCTCGAAAACGATATCGAGTTCAGAACGATCGGACTTCACTACGTCGAGTACGAGTTGAGCGGGTTCCGGCTTCTCAATTCCGGAGTCGTCAAGCTCGAAGACGCGGAAACCGATATCGGGGAGGCGTTTGGGTTCTTCGCCAAGTTCGAGCTGACGATTGGATTCGACGAGCTCGGCTTTGATGGCGTTGCCAGTTAGGCGCAAACGCTCTTCTGCCAGATTGGTAAGCGCAGGGTCAAGCTGCCTGCCCTTTAGATAGGTGATGGCATTCTTAGTTATCTTTTTATTTGTACCCTTTGCCGTGCGAAGATTGTCTTCAAGGTTCTCCGGAAGCTGGACCATGATCCATTTTGCGCAAAAGTCCCCAATATTAAATCGCTCAACTGCCTCGGCGGTAGTGCCGGAGCCAGAGAAGAAATCGAGAACAATGTCTTCATTCTGAATCCCAAAGGCACTCATCAGGCGCTGAAGAACCCTATCATCTTTAGGATTGCTAAACACCTTGCTACCGAACAGGGTTTCGAGCCTTTTCGATGCGGCTCGGCCATCTTGGTATAGCATCGAAGTCAAGCTTTGGAGCTCGGTGCTCTTTAGATAGGTCTTATTGTTTGGGGCTGTGGTTTCATCGTCGCCAAAATGAACGAGCCCTTCCGATACCCTTCGCTCCATTTCGTCTTTGGGATATCGCCAACCGGTCGAAGGCATTTTGCATACTCTATTCGTAATCGGATGCACGACATCGTAAACATACTGTCCGTCATTTGGGCCTGATATATCAGAGGGGAAATAAACGCCCCTTTCGTCCATCCAGGAATAGTGCTTGCTGCCAAATATGGGATTTGATGGCGGGAATTGCTTGTACCAATCGAGAGCGGCTTTGTGAATTGCCTTCCAGTCGTCCCCATGCTTTTCGCGAAGCTTATCGAACGCGGAGTAGATTTCCTCCAAGCCCTCTTTGCGCTCGGTCCACTCGCCAGAATTTACCCCTTTGTCCTTCACGTAAACCAGCATGTACTCATGCTGCATGGAAATGTACGCTTGGTCGTTTTTGCTGCTATTCTTCCACACGATCTCGCCAGCGAAGTTTTGCTCGCCAAACACCTCATTGAGCAGGGACTGAAGGTTCGTTCTCTCGTTTTCATCGATGCTGGCGACGAGTATTCCGTCAGGCCTAAGAAGCTCACGAGCTAGCTTAAGGCGGGGATAGATCATTGAGCACCAATTAGCGTGAAAGCGCCCGTCCGACTTGGAGTTCGATTGTCCGGTCAGTCCGGCTTGCTCGCGGTAATCGGCGATGGTTTGGCCAAAAGAGTCCTTGTACACGAAATCGCCGCCCGTATTGTAAGGTGGGTCGATATAGATCATTTTGACCTTGCCGTGGTAGCCGCGCTGCAGGAGTTTCAGCACTTCGAGGTTGTCGCCCTCGATGTAGATGTTATCGGAGTCGAAGGAGCCGTCCTTGCCATCGCGGCCGCGGCTCTTCTCGGGGCGCGGGCGAAGCGTGGCGGTGCTCGCGGTCTGCGACTGGCGGATGGCATCGGTCTTGCCTGGCCACGTAAACGCATAGCGCTCCTGGCCCTCGTCGATATTGTCGCCGAGTTCGAGCCTAAGTTTATCGAAGTCGATTCCGCTCTCGGAGAACACCTCGGGCATTAATTCCTTGAGCTTGCTCAGACGATCATCAACAAGGCTCTCCGATTCAAGATTCATCTTCTGTATCTCGCTCACGAGGTCTCCTCCTAAGAAAATTGCGATTTAATCAATTGGACGACATAGGGCATGGCGGCAATAAAAACGTCGGTGCCCTTGTCGGCAAGCCAGCTCTGGAGTTTGCTAAGCTTGCTGTCCCGTTTACTTTTGTCTTTCGTGTTGAGATCGCCGATCATTCCTTTGAGCAGCGTCTTGTCATCATCAGAAAGCGTCGTCTCCGGCAATTTATCAATTTGCTCAAAGGCCGTCTCAACCGTGACCTGTACGTTGCTCGTGGCGGATGCCGTGAGGCTGACGCTAGCGCCCTGCGCTTCGGCGATTTTCAGCTTACGGAGCTCCTCATCACGGAAATGCTTCAGTTTGTCGATACGTAGTTGCGTCTGTTCATCGTTGAAATCATTGCGATTGGAAGACCCATAGGAATAGGAGGCTAGTCCGTCCGTGTAGGAGTCGTAGCCCCTCGCGTTTGCGTAGACGTAGTCGATTGAGTCGTATACGGCTTTGAGCTCGTCGTCTTTCACGCCCTCTTCAAGAGCTTGCTCCAGCCTCCTGATATGCTGCGTTATAGTTGCGCAGAATGCGGCACCGAACGCTTTGTCGTCTGAGTCTTCCCGCTTTAGGCGCAGCTTCTGGAGAATCATCCCTAGGTCGCTTTTCGAGTAGCGAAATGAGCTTGAGGAATTGATATATTGTAAAGCCTCGGGGTTAGTGTAGTCGAGGTCGAAGACCTGCATGATTTCACGGCAGAGCGCATCAACATCCTCATCTGCAGCACCACTCAAAAGGCGCGCCGCTCGCAAAATATACTCATCTAGAACGGCCATTGCAGATCTCCTTTATCTCATCGGCGACCGCCCTCAGGCGTCGCTCCTCTTCCTTCATTTCCATCCTCAGCTTCGCGGACTCGTTGAGCGTTATGTCCTTCGACCGCCGCTGCTCCTTCAGCCGCTTGACGGAGGCTCCCATCTCATCGTAGCGCGACGTGAGGGCGATCAGCTTTTCCCGGTCTCGAGCGGGGCATACGGGGTAGAACCCCAGGCCGCCGATCGCGCGGGACAGCGCTACGGTGCGCGACAGGTCGACCAGGTACTCCCAGAGGTCGCCCTGCGAGAGCCGCCCGAATGCCAGCGCGCCTAGGAAGTCCGCATATTCTGAACGGCCAGGATCGAACGCGCCCGTCGACTCGATTCGGTTGACGACCGTCGCGCCCTGCTCGGCCTGGCTCCTCCGCGTGAGGGCGACCGATATGCACGCGCAGCCGCCCGCCTCGACCAGGAGCACCGTCGGGTTCGGGAAGCACTTGTGCACGAGCTCCGCCACTTCGGCCACCGCCATGGTCCCGGCTGTCATCTCGCAACGAAGGAAGACGACGCTCTGCACGTTGCGCTCGTCGTCCTCGTACGGCGGGATGCGCGTTGTGGACTTCTGGACCGTGGCGAAGTGCTCGAGGCGCGCGACCTTGTCGAGCCTTTTCTGCTCGGTCTTGGTGAGCATGGCCTGCTTGACGAGCACCGTCTTGGGAATGCGGCGGCATCCCGCGAGCGCCGCTTCGGGTAGGCGCAGGATTCCGTTCCAGTCGACGCCGCTCATCGCAGCACCGCGAAACATGCCAACGAGTAGTCGTTGAAGCCCATGACGGTGCCGCTGCCGACCTCTCCCAGGCTGAACAGGCTCTCGATGCCTTTGTCCTGCTGCGTTCCGGTGATGGCCGAAACGACATCGTCAAGCAGGTCGGTGTAGGCGTCCATCCTCGTCCCGTCGCGAGTCTCGCGGTTGAACTCGCGGCACAGCTCGGCGATGGGCTCGGGATGCCCAGAGCAGACGGCGCGCATGATGTCGAGCGCCGGCTTGGGCTGGGTGTGCTTCGTCATGACCTCGCCGTCGGCCGACACGTACACCACGTAGTACGGGAAGACGGGGTTCGTGTCCCTGGGATCGTTGCCCTCGTCGTTCTGCTTGAGGCAGAAGACCACGCCTGGCTTCACGTCGCTGCGAAGCTCGTCGGGGATGGGGGCCACGGCGTGCAGTCCCGCCGGCGAGTTCTCCAACGCGCCGGGATGCTCCTTGGCGTAGCGCTGGAGCTCCACGCGGAAGTCGTCGAAGGCGAAATCCGTGATCGAGATGCCGCCCGAGATGTCCTCGAGGTCGAGTACCTCGCTCTTGAGCTGCTGGAGCTGCCGGCGACGGTACTTGAGGTCGTTCATCTCTCCATTGCCCTTGGCCTCCAGCACGTTCTCCTCGCCGGTGGCCGACGCGTCGAGCAGCGCCATGCGCCCCTTCACGCGGCCCTCGAGCTGGATGTACTCGTCGAGCGCGATGTCCGGCCAGAAGTCGACCAGCTGGATCTGGGGGTTCTTCGATCCCAGGCGGTCGATGCGGCCGAAGCGCTGGATGATACGCACGGGGTTCCAGTGGATGTCGTAGTTCACCAGGCAGTCGCAGTCCTGCAGGTTCTGGCCCTCGGAGATGCAGTCCGTCGCGAAGACAACGTCGATCTCGCCGAGCTCCCGCTGGCTCTCCGGCAGCTCCTTTGAGACGGGAGAGAACCTCGCGAGGATGTTCTCGAAGGTGGTCCTGGGAAGCTTCAGCGAGTAGGTCCGGTTGGAGCTGCCCGCCACCTCGGCGCACTCGATTCCGAGCTCACGCTTCAGCCAGGGCGCCAGCTGCTCGAAAAGGTACGCCGTCGTGTCGGCGAACGCGCTGAACACCAGCACCTTGCGGTTGCCGGGGTTGTACGGCTCGCTGACCTTGCCCGCGATGAAGTCGCGCAGCTTCACGAGCTTGGCGTCGCGCTCGGGCGTCACCGCGTCGGCATAGGTTAGCAGGGCCCGGAGCACCTGGATGTCGAAGTCGAGGTCCTGGCCCAGGCGCAGGGCGTCGACGTCTCGCAGGTCGACTCGCACCTTGCCGCCGGCCTCGAACTCCTCGGCATCGTCGTCGTCGAACCCGTCCTCGAGGCCCTCGGTGCCGTAGGCGACCCCCGACGCGTCGGCGTCGAGCCTCGCGCGCAGGTCGACGCAGCCGTCGAGGATTCGTCGCAGCGTGATGCGGAAGCTGTTCACGGAGGACTCCATGCGCTTGAGGACGTTGACGCGCATGAGGTTGGCCACCGCCGTCGTGCGGTGGACCTGGCTCTCGAAGTCCTTGCCCCACGTGTCCCCGTAGCGGTCCTCGTATTTGCGGCGCTGGTCGGCGCGCACGTAGGAGAGCACCTGGTACTGGGCGAACGTGAGCTGGGCGATCATGTCGTTGAGCACGGCGATCGGCGGCAGCTCGCCTTTCAGGTCGATGGGCGTCTGAAACGACAGGGGCGGCCGGCGCGCCGGGAAGGTACCGCTCGCGGCGCCGTAGTACTTCGTGATGTGCTTGCGGCTGCGCGCGATGGTCAGCACGTCGAGCAGCTTGAAGTAGTCGGCGTTCACCGCGTTCACGAAGCTCTCGGTCGTGCGCTCGGCGTCGGAGAGCTTGCTCCACTCGTTGAACCTCTGCTGGGCGACGCGCGTCACGTGGGTGATCGAGGGGATGCCATCGGTGTCGGCGAGGTACGCGTCGTCTCCCTCGGTGATGAGCTCGATCTGGTTTCGCAGGTCGAGCAGGCGGTTGTTCACCGGGGTGGCAGAGAGCATGAGCACCTTCGTGCGCTGGCCCGACTTGATGACGTCCTCGATGAGGCGCGTGTAGCGGTCGGTCTTGTCCGCGTCGGTGCTCTTGTTCCTGAAGTTGTGGCTCTCGTCGATGACGAGGAGGTCGAAGTGGCCCCAGCGCAGGTGCTCGAGGTCCACCTCGCCGCTCATGCCGTGGTAGCGCGACAGGTCGGTGTGGTTGAGCACCGTGTAGCTGAAGCGGTCGTCGGCCAGCGGGTTGCGGTCGTCGTTGTCCTGCGTCCACAGGGTCCAGTTGTCCCGCAGGCGCTTCGGGCACAGCACGAGGATGCGGTCGTTGCGCTCCTGGTAGTACTTCATGACGGCGAGCGCCTCGTAGGTCTTGCCCAGGCCCACCGAGTCGGCGATGATGCAGCCCTTGTACTTCTCCAGCTTGCGGATGGCGCCCACGACGGCGTCCTTCTGGAAGTCGTAGAGCTTGTTCCAGACCACGGACTCCTCGAACTTGAGGCCGGGGCGGATACCGTTGTCCTCGTCGTCCTCCATGAAGTCGCGGAACAGGTGGTACAGGGTCAGGAAATAGATGAACTCGGGCGGGTTCTCGCGGTAGAGCGTCTCGACCTGGGCGGCCACCTGCGCGGTGACCTCCTCGACCATGGCGGGGTTGTCCCAGACCGACTCGAACATCATCTTGAGGCCGACGGCCTCGGTCGCGTTCTCGAAATGGCTCACGCAGGTCACGGTTCCCGGACGGCGCTCGTAGCCGAGGCCCTCCTGCGTGAAGTTCGCGGCGGCGCCCATGAAGGCGTGGTCGTCGCCGGATGGGTTCTCCACCACGTAGGTGCCGCCCGGCTGAATGGCGCCGGACGTCTTGGCGGACTTGAAGACGCCCTTCTCGCGGATCCACTCGGCGCATTCGCGGGCGAGCGCGCGCTGGTTGAGGTTGTTGCGCAGCGTGAGCTCGAGCCCCGAGCCGCCGACGCCGACCTCGCGCGCGCGGCGGGCTACCTCGAACTCGCGCGGCTCCTTCGAGTCGGCCATGCGCTTGATGAAGGTGGGCTCGCTGAACAGGAAGCGCACCTCGTCGACCTTGGAGAGCTCCTCTTTGAGCTCCCCGTAGGCGAACACGGTGAAATACGAGCTGATTATCGACAGCTTCGCGCCGTCGTCGATGGATTCGCCGAGGGCGTCTCCCAGGCGCTCCGCGCCGACGTTGCTTAGCGACTTCACGCCTCTATGCCCCCTTCTTCGCGAGCTCTTCGATCATGCAGGTGCGCACGAATGCCGAGAAGCTCATGCCCCGCAGGGCCGCCTCCTCCTTCGCCGCGTCGCGCAGGGCGTCTGGGATGCGCAGGGTCACGGAGACCTGTTCGCCGTTCACCAGGAAGCTCCTGATCTCGGTCTCGTCGGGGTTGCTCTTGATGAGCTCCTTGTAGCTGTCGGGCATCTGCGCTCCCATCGCTCGAAATGCAATACAAATGCGTTTGCAACATTATAACGCGGCGGCACGGGGCGGCACTGGGAATGGAGGGACATCGGCTTTCCAGCCTCGATGCGAAGGCGTGCGGCAGACTAAGCCTCCGATCGGAGTCATGAAGCAGCTTCCGACTCGTCGCTATTCGCGGGGTTTGGCCTTGGCCCGCTCTTCGGCGTAGAGGGCCTCGTTCTGCGCCTCCAGGATGCGCATGGCGTCGCAGATACGATCTGCACACCTCTCGCTTATCGACCTCAGGGCTAGGATCCCCTCGACGTCGAGCGGGTCCAGTTGGTCGGCGTGCGCCAGGGACTCGAGCAGCTGGTCAAGGCCCCTCGCCAGCCTCCCGGCATCGCACACGGCATCGATGAGCTCGATGCGCTCCAACTTCTCTTCGTAGCCCAGCATCGCCTTACCTCTTTCTCTCAACGGACGTGTCGCGCAGCACCGTAGCCGTTCCGCATGGAGGGCCACCTCGCCGCCAGCGGTCCCGTGCGCATATCGGCCGCAAGCGGTGCGGGAAACGCCGTCCCGTTTCGGACCGAAGCGTCGCGACTCGGGAGCCCGCCTCCGTCCTCGCCGCGACGTCGCCGACAATTCCCTTGAGCGTCCCTGCAACCGTCGACAGACCGCATCCCATACCCGCAAAGCCTCGGCGCCCATGCCCGATTCCATGCCGCACGTCTGCGCCCCTCCGACCCGAAACCCGCCCCGGCGCTCCTTGGACGCGCAGGGTCGCACGCCGGCAGGCGGCCCGCAAGGGCCGCGACACTTTTTCGGGTTCTTCGCCCCATGCGCTGCGCGCGCGAACAACGCGAAAAACTGACGTCGGGATACTTCTATTTCCACGCCCGACTTCGCTTCCTCCCTTGCCGGCACGCCCGCGCTGCATGCGACTCACGCGACGCAAGGCACGCCACAGGGGCGGGCCTCAGAGTCTAAGGAGCAAGACATGAACGACATGAAGGAAAAGGCGATGGGCGCGGTCAAGGCCTTCCTTGAGCGCAAGGGCTACGAGATCGTCGACGAGGCCTGGCAGGGGCCCGAGGGCATCGGCGGGATCGACCTCGTGGCGGTTGACGAGAACGGGACCCTGGTGTTCGTCGACGCCACGGTCCGGATCGGGACGGACGGCTTCCCTGAGGCCCACAGGGCGCGCGGGCTGCGCGAGGCGCTGGCGGCGACGTGGCTCGCCGGCAACGGCGACGACTACGCCGACACCCCGGTCCGCTTCGACGAGGTGGCGATGATGGTCGTCAAGGAGAACCGAGCGCTCCTGCGCCACCACATCAACGCTTGGGGTTCATGTGTCTAAGACGTTTGCCATTTGCGCAAACACG